>VFSW01014217.1_pt1 | contig 11016 bp, 11 predicted proteins | sample 5358111 | NCBI WGS metagenome assembly VFSW01 (sample SAMN11554181, study PRJNA540505) | mine drainage metagenome | isolation source: sediment from site ElyBrook_90M | place: USA: Ely Copper Mine, Vershire, VT | collected 2017
GTTAAGTCTGGTCGCGGAAATGGATTGGGAAGCCTAGCCCAAAACGAACCTTCACCGTGACTATTAGAAATCATAACGTTCGGAATCCCGAGTGGCCCGGGGCGAGTCGGCGCCATTCTGTCAAAATCGCGCTCGCGCAAACTCATTACTGTATAGAGAGTATCTGGAAGCAAACCCGAAAACTGCATATCAAAAATTGCGGTCCGACAATTATCCGCAATGCGGACCTCGAAGATCCCTTTGGCGCGAACCCACTCACCAAGGGTAATTGGGTCGGTTCGTCGTAGCCCGTCTTCAATGCGCAAATCAGGAATGGGTGTAGCATGCAACGGATAACTAGGCCGTGGACGCATGTTTTCTACGTTCGACTGCGCCGGTGCATATTGCATACTAAAGTTATTGGTAGGTAGTGGAATGGGCAGAGTGTAAAGAACCATCTGTTTGTCATCGCTAGACAGATTCCGCCAGTCGAACTCACGTACAATCTGGTAGGGCAAGTTCATGCCATAATTAGGAACCGGGCTGGCTGGAGAGACGATCGCGGACCCCCAAGATGAACCTGTCCTATAACCCCGATAGTCATCACGGAACTCCATTTGCGCGTTACTTGCGTTTTCCAAATCTTCACTGCGATTGATGCGGCCGATAACCACGAAATTACCGTCATCGTTCATGATTTCACTTGGAGGGTATGTTGGTCCCTGCGTCGTCAAACTAAGTTCATATGTACGTGATAACATAACGAAAGGCCTCAATCAGCAGGTGCCAATTGCGAAGAAGTAACGTTCGCGATAGTCGCCTGCAAGGCATGGCATGCTGCTATTGCTTCCTGCTTCTCGCACACTCGGCTATCAATGACCCGATATTGAGTTTCAATAGTCGTGGTGTTCTCGTTATTCTGAAAGAGTAGAATTTCAACCACGAATATGCGTTGCAAGGAATTGCCGCTTGCTTTCAGAACATTCATAATCATTGAACAAGGCAGCGGAAATACGAAGCGATGAAACGTCGTCTGTATACTGTCAAAAATAAAGCGCCCCTTCGTATTTGGCGGTATAAGATATTTCTCTGTTGCTGCCGTAAAGAACTGTCGAGCGGCCTCAATAAGCGCAATACCCTGAATGTGCTGGCCGGTCTGATGGTCTTCGATCACGTCGGAGCAATCGTCTAACAACAGCTCCGCTTCGAAAATCTTGTCCGACTTGGCAGTCGGCATTGAAATCATAATATTTTTCTCAACGTGCTTGTGGGTCAGCTTGCAAGTTGCTCTAACCGGGATATGTACATTGAGAGAATTCTCGCCGGTGCGGTTAGAAATAAGTACTCTAAGTTCCTCCAGCGTTGCTTTCGATAAGCCTTGTGCCAGCACGATTGGTGGAAAAATTCCGTCACTATGACGTAGAGCATTCAGAAAATATGAAATCCGCTGAACCTCAGAATTTCGTGCAAACTCTGTGAAACGGTCTCCGACTACTATGATCGCGTTTCTCTCCATCGTGTTCTTCCTCTACTCAATCATCAGTAATGAATGTCCGCCTGTAAGAGCCACGGAGCCTATAGGCATATTCTGTAACGGCGCAATTCAACGGATGGATTAGAGGAATTTAGTGCACCTGTCTCATCTGAATGTCCGATTGCGCCGTATATATCGCCCATCTATAAATCGAGTTCGATATTGCCGGATTTAGGCAGGACTAATCTCGGCGATGACTTACTCAAAGTAGAAGTGCCGCTAATTAATAAATAGCATTGCCCATGTCAAGCAGCATACAACCGAGATTGATTGCTCTGATCTTATCCCGACCCCGCAGACAGCCGGTTAAGAGAATAACCTCTCGACCAGAGGTGGACAAATAAAAACGAAGCAAGGTGAGGAGAAGGCACGAAAACAGCACAGAACAGAGATCAAGGATCGGGTACTTGCGCATGTGGACAAAGACATGTGTGCCTCTGGTCGGCCGTAAAGAGCTCACGTCTTTGAGACGCAGGGTTTCATAGATGGGTGATCATGACTCTCTATCTTTATGAGTGCAGTGTGTGCCACAAAGGGCGGTTTGTCAGACTACGAGTATAAGGTGTTGGAACGGAAAATAACGGAGAAAATATGACTTTATCAGCTGCTTACCTTCTACATTCTAGAATTCAGGCGTCTCCTGGGCTCAAGCTTCGGGTTGCTACTCAGATATCGAGACGAGATCGCGAAGGGGTGCAAGGGCATGCGACATTCGTTTCCCTAACTGACGACGAAGTAATGGAGTTAACTTCCTTCGAAAACCTTGAACAGCTCTCTTCTGTACTGGTGGCCCGGATAGAAATGGAACGCGGCGTTTCTGCATGGCTTGCCACGGAATGGCGACACGAGATTCTGGGTTATGTCGAAGACGTTGTTCCAGGGCCGGGAGCGATAAGCAATTCGCCGATGGTTGAAATGCGACACATCGAAGTGCCGCCTCCTGTATATTCTGAGTATCGGATGTGGCGCCAACAGAGTATATTTAACGCGGTTAAGGGGCGGCCGGAAATCGACGACTTCCGTGCTTACCAATCGGTATTGAGCGTCGAGCCGGGCGTAACGTTTGTTGTGGGCTTCTCTGGAGATTCAGAAAGCTATTCGGAGATCTATAAAACGCCTGAATACCAGGAATTTTTTCGTGAATCCAGCAGCCGTTATATGGCTCAAGGAATTGCAAGTTTGAAGCGTAAGATTTATGCTCGCCCATATGTTGTTGAACGTTGTTGCGTGCCGAGTTCGACTAAAGGTGAGAAGCAGTCAGAAAGTGAATATGCGGGAACGTGATGTTGTAGATGACAAGACCCATGATAAAACTGGAGGAGGTGTGGGAAGAGTTAAGGTCATAGTTGAATAGCCCAGCGAAATCTCACCGCCAAGCCCTCCGAAAACTGGACAGGAACCTTTCGATTCATCGGGCTCCTATTGGCTGTCGCGTAAGGGGCACTCTTAATCAGTCGCTGCGCGCTGGTGCTTCGATCGGTTCTCTGCTATCCCACTTATTGCCCGTACTCCATTCTGTTGCGTGGTTAAATTGCAACCCGATTTTGTTGGCCGTCACGATCGCTTCATAACGCGTGTTGGCGTTTAACGATCGTAACACCGGGCCTAAGTGAGTGCGGACAGTATTAACTTGAATACGTAGACTCTTCGCAATGGCTTTGGTGGACTTCCCCTGCAAGACTAGGTATAGAACATGTGCCTGTCTAGGAGTCAAACCAAGACTTTCTGGAGTAGTGATCTTTGCGTGATCCAGTGGCCAGAGTTTTTGCTCTGAACCACCAATCGAACCCGGGGAAACATATATTTCCTTGTTCACAAGGACGAGACGTAATGCACCGATTAGCATATCGGCTGAACAACTGTTAGGAATAAATGCTGTTGCGCCATTTTCAATCGCTTGACAAACAGTTTTTCGATCCTGTGGTCCCGAAAGAACAATAATCGGAATGTTCGGGTATCTTCCTCGCAAAAGAGTAATCGCTGCTAAACTAGTCATGTCGGCGAACCCGAAATCAATCAATATAACATTTGGCATCTGTTCGGTAGGCAACCTGAGCGCCCCTTGGTACTCCGCTGTGACAACAACCTCAATGCTGGGGTCGAGCGTTTTCAGCAAAAGCGCTAAACCATCCCGAACGATCGTGTGATTGTCGACCAGTAGCACCTTCATTCTATTCACCGGATCCTCCCTATCTCTTTAGTTTTCGTCGATTTGCAATGACCAAATCCGTCGTCGTTGCTGTTTTTCGTGATTGTGTATCCCACCAAACTCTTTCCGATTATGCGTCAGCTTTGGACGAACAGGAATATTTCCTGGAAGCCACAGATCCCTTTCAGAACGCCTCAAGGGCGCCTTTTCCGCGCACCGCTCACGACCCCGGCTTTTGACCAGAGCCGCTTGCGGTGGTCTGGAACCTGCTCCTGCAAGCCGATTGCGAAGGGCCATACCCTCATTTCCTGCGCCGTTTGCTGCGGGACACTGATGCCTCAACCCCAGAGCTCATTCTTAGCGTAGCAACAGCGACGTAGCGCTGGGCGGACATTAGGCGACCGGGCACGACCGCGGCGATGTTGCGGTTTTCTTCGCGCAGAATGCGAAAGAGGCTCAATCCCGCAGCAAGGTTCTGTCCCTCATGGGCGGTGTCGGGCGGATTTTTATCCGGGGTAAGTGCGCGAGACGTCGGATGTCGGCAGTCGTGAGCATTTCACGACGCACCTCGGAGATGAGTTTGTTGGGCGGCGCGGATTGAAGGGCACTGGAGTGCCATCGGCTTTGAGCGCACCGACCTGGCTCCAGCGCTCGGGTGTACTCAACGCGATGCCTAATTCGCGACAGGCCATAGTCTTGTGTGCTCCAGCACTGACCATCTTGGTTATCGGTTGAACAGCCTCGGCGCGATCAGAAGCACTATTCATTTCTCCGTCCCCTCGTTTTTCCCTAGGGATGTCTATTCTTTTGTCCCGTCACCACGGTTTCTTATGTTTCTGATGTACTGAAACACACTTGTGACAGCCACAGCTTCCACGCGGCATCAGGATTCCGGCGCGCGGTTTATTCCTTACGTTCAATTGGCATGCCGTGGCCATACCAATCACTTGCGGTGCGCGGGGGTCATTAAATCAAGAATCCTCGGTTCTGGTCAAGTTAACTGATGCTAGGCGTTTGTGTCGTGAGAACACGGCCTAGAGTTTTTGTCGAAAGCATGCCGCCGGGTGATGACTCTAAGAACTATGCCATCACCCAAAAATCGGCCAAAACCAAAATAAGGCACGCCATCAAACGATATGACCTCTTCGCGCATCATGTCACATACTCTCTAAGCTGATGGCTGCTTCGTGCATCTCACTCTCGTGTGGATTTTTCCAAGATATATGGCATATCGCCTTACAGCATCCGTACCGGTATTTGGTTGATTGTACGCTGGCCCTCGTTATACGCGACGCCCAAGCGGCCCTCGCGCACCCGCTTTGAGCCGGCGTACTCATTGTGGCTTTTCGGCGACCATCGGGCCGGCAGGCGCCGTAACGCTGGTCGTGCATTCGATGGAATGCCAAGCCAGCTTCACCGCAATCCACAGGTGTTTCTAAGTTAGGGCGTCAAAACACGCCGTACAATCATACATTCGGATGAGCCTACCAAACTATATATTTCTAGTCCGTTTGTCCGATTGTGTCCCAACATAATACAACCTTACGCTCGTGACATTCTACGTGGCATTAATCAGGCGAATACTCTTACGGATCAGATGACGAGGCGGATGATGAACAATTTTGAAGGGAAAGTGGTTTTGCTAACTGGAGCAGACGGTGGAATCGGGACTGCGCTAAGTAAAACACTGTATGCACAGGGCGCCTCTCTAATTCTTCATGCAAAAGAGAACGAACGGCTCCAAACTACAGTAAGTGAATTTGGTTGGGACCATGCAAGGTATACGTTGCATGGCCACGATGTGAGCGACAGCAAGGCTGTGGAAGCAGCCGTTTCGAAGGGATTCGATCGTTTCGGTAGGATCGACTTCCTAATAAACATCGCAGGCATCAATCGCTTCGGAGGTATTCTTAAGTGTAGCGAGGAAGAGTGGGACGCGATCCATGCGACGAATGTGAAGGGCCTTTTTTTGACCTCACGCGCTGTCGTTCCCTACATGAAAAGTGCGGGCGTCGGCTCAATTATTAATATTTCTTCAGTTTGGGGTATCCGTGGAAGTGCGAAAATGATGGCGTATTCTACCTCTAAGCATGCGGTAGAAGGTTTTACAAAATCGCTGCTAGCAGAAGTCGCGCCGTGGGGGATTAAAGTGTCGAGCCTTATTGTCGGTATCGTCGACAACGCCTTTCGTGACGCGATGCGAGATTATGTTACATTTACGCCTGAGCAATGCAATCGAATGCTGACGCATGAGGACGTCGTCGAACCCGTAATCTACATGATGCGAAGCTCGCCAAGAGCGCTTCCCTCAAGTGTGACGCTTGAGGCGTGGTTACTGCAGTAACGAGGTTACTTGGTTCAGCTATTGGGCTCTGAGTTGGGTTCGTCAAGGCGCAATTTTCTAGATTCTGCAAAAGTTATGTTTTTAGTTTTGCGCCTACCCCACGCCCTAGCAGGGAAATAGAAAGCTTTCCTGTATTGAATCGTGCTATCGAACGACTTGTGGAGCAGCTTATGTCCGACAATGCTGTGAATGGTTATGTGAAAAGTCTGGTTTCAAGCGTTCTGTGCACGCAGGAAAATGATATCGCGGACGGAGAGGCCCTAGCGAACTATGGACTTACTTCGATCGATTTGGTGGAAATCATAGTCAAGTTGGAAGCGGAGTTTAAAATAAGTTTCGACCCTAAGAAAATGCAGGATGTGAGTTGCCGAACCCTTGTAGAGAATATCCAGACGGAACTGGAGATATTGGCTCAGTGCAAGGACCGATAGCAATAACTGGGGTAGGTGTGGTATCGCCGCTTGGCTTTTCCGTCGAGCCACTATGGGAGGCCCTGCTATCGGGGCATGATCTGCGGGCTGACTGGACCAGGAATGACTTGGGCCCTTATCCGCATCGCCAAGTAATCGAAATTCCCAGAAAATTTCTCTCTCAGATCACCAGTTCTGGCGACAATCTGAAGTGCAGCGTTAGCGATATAGCGAGGTTTATTGTCAACCGAGCCCTAGTCGAAGCGAGGATCGATTTTGATAAGCAGCGAGTCGGTTGTTTGTTAGCTTCAACCACAAGTGGTGTCGAAGACTTTGAGAGATCGCTTGTAGGAAACCGCTCTTTGATGCGGCAGTTGGACGGGACAGAAATGTTATCCTCTCCGGGGCGGATGTGGACCGGTCCAGCAGAAGTCGTGTCTACTGCTTGCTCTTCGGGTTTGCTAGCACCAGCACTGGCTGCTGATGCTTTATACAGCGGCGAAGCGGAAGTGATGATCGGGGGCGGGATCGATATCTTGCTCGAATATACAGTTTGCGGTTTTAATGGATTAAAACTAGTTAGCGGTGACCGCTGCCGGCCTTTCGACTCGGAACGCAGAGGGATTGTCATATCCGAGGGAGGTGCGTGTTTTTGTCTCGAACCACTGTCTTTGGCGATGCGTCGACATGGGGAAGTCAAAGCGGTGATCCTCGGCTATGCTATCAACTGCGACGCTGACAATATCACTGCCCCAAATCCATATGGTATTGCTAAGTCCATGGAAATGGCGCTAGCCGATGCCGGTGTTTCGCCACGTGCAATTGGGGGAGTACTTGTCCATGGAACCGGCAGTCAAGCCAACGACAAGGCGGAGTTTGATGCCCTGCGCTTAGTTTTCGGCCAGAGCGTCTTGCCTCCGGTCACTGCGATCAAATCTGTTATGGGTCACTCTCAGGCGGCGGCCGGTTCATTTTCTCTGCTGATAGCGATCGAAGCGTTAAGGATGGGACAGCTACCGCCCACCGCAGGGTTGCGCACAGTGGATCCGAAACTAGATGAGCTTGATGTGGTAACAACCGAAAGTAGGGCACTGTTGTCAGACATTGTAATGGTGAACGCGTTCGGCTTTGGTGGAAACAACGCTGTGATGATTGTCTGCGATCCATCTTTAGTAGTTGGAAATTGACTAGTGGATTTTCATCGAAAAGCAATATTTATTGCGGGCGCAAAAGCCATCAAAGCGGGACCAGGTGGCTGTTTGACTGAGCAGCAGCTTTTACCAGATAAGCGCTCGCGGAAAGTAGGGCTGTTACCACAGAAGGCTCGCATGGTGCTTGCTGCATCGTCGCACTGCATTCCGAAGCCTGTGTTGTCTCCGGTGGGTTCGCCGCGCCCCAGTTTTGGGGGGAGGGTGGGACCGGTGGCTGGGTGGATGGAGACGACAGAGATATGTGTAACTCCGGCCAATACGCCAGGCTGGGCGCAAGTTGTTCCATCCTGGTATGCCACCGGTCTTCCCAGCGCCACCGCCGCAATCTTGGCCACCGTATATGAGTTCGGCGGGCCGAATCTGACGTTTCTCGGGCATCAAGCAGGTCTTGATTCAGTCATTAATGGTTGCCGACAAATTTTGCTCGGTCGAGCTGAGGCCATGTTGGTTGGAGGTTTCGATCTTCCTAGCAAGCGATTTATTGACGAACTAACGGCACGTTATGGCTACGAAGATCCGGGCGCAATCCATCCCGGTGTTTGATTGCTTTGGGTTACCGCCGAATTGTGGGATGATCAGCCGCTCGCTCGATTGGTCGGATGGTCACAGACCTTCTGCCCGGATGACGACTTGTTGGTTGACCTAAGGGCCGAACACCTAGTTGAGCAGGTTATGGAGCAATGCGGGTGTGCGTTCGGCACATCGAAGGTACATGTCGTCCGGCCAGGATGCTGTGGCACACCAGACTACCTTGCAGCGACTGCTTCGATCCGGCTGGTTCAGGATGTCATTGAGCAAGGAGTTCCCGGTTTTCATGCAATTGTTAGTAAGGGATATGGTCCCCAGATATCCTGTTTAGTGATCGAGAAAGACGCGGCGTCGATAGCATCACCTCCGCAGCATATCGGTCGCGTATGAGACGAACGTAGCTATGACATTAAAAACCAAGTATTCCGTCCATCCACATTCATCAGCGCAGTTTCCTTATCTGGACGAACAACATCTTAGCTTCTTTCTTTGTCGGCAAGCCCGTATTTTTAGACAAGAAACAGTAGTCGCAGAAGACGGTCGACCTTTATCTGTTTTCGAAGCGGGGGAACGCGGCCGATCGACGGTAGTTCTGATTAATCCTTTGGGAGTTTCTTGCCTGTTTTTGGTTAATCTGGCATGTCATCTAGCTCAATACTACCACGTAGTGACCTGGGAAAGCAGAGGATTACCCCACTACTATGGCTCGGTCGATAGTGAGGACGATTGGCATCCCGAGAGGCATTGTCGTGACCTCGGTTCAATCTTGATAGCAAAACGATGCCAAGCTGACCATGTAGTCTCCTATTGCTCTGGGGCGAACGTTGCAGTCTACGGTATTGCGCAGGAGATTATACGAACTCGAAGCCTGTGTCTGATAAGCCCATCTTTAGATATGGGGATGGTCGGTAAAAAGACTACTTATCAACAGACATTTTTACCTTTATTAGTACGCATTGCGAAAGAGGGTGCTCGAACGGCAGCGCTGGTGCGCGCCATCCTCCAGCAAACCACGCCCAAGCCGAAATCGGACATTGATATCGAGTTGTCGGTCATTAATAATCTGCCGTTCAAGGATGATAAGTCTACTTACCGCTATGCTCAACTGCATGCGGCGTGCCTACAACTAAACTGGGCCGAGTTGCTGCGGAAAATTCGAGTGCCGACAATGGTTCTACATGGAGAGGACGACGAGATTATTCATGCCGATACTGTGAAGGCGATCGTCGCCGCGATTTCTAAGGCTCGAGTTACTTGGCTACGTGACGGAGGTCATTTCGCTATTTATAAGAGTCAAGACTTATTGGCTGAAGTTGGCAGTTTCTTGGCTGTAGTAATCGGATGACCAGTCTGCGACTGATCCGCCTGCCGGATTATTGCCCGAATTCAACTCAGATGAACTGCTCAGCCAGCATGTGAAGACCAACGGCCTCGGCGAAAGTGGTCCGCGAGACAAGAACGAGGTGATATCAACCATGCGCGGCCATCTCTTCCAGCGCCGGAAGCAGTCGCAGATCATTAGCAACCTGCTTCTTGAGAAGAGTGTTCGCTATGCCGCCTGAGTACTGCGCACCATTTACCGGCCTGCCCAGTATCAGACCGCAGATCGTATCTTAGACCGTTTGAAAATTGCTGAAACTGCCTGACAAACACGTTCGACATCACTCATTGTCATAGTAGGAAACAGCGGAAGCGTGACTGTCTCTCGCGCAATGCGTTCCGTATTCGGAAAGTCGCCTTCCCGGTACCCAGCTGCGCGATAAAGCGTAGTAAGATGCAGTGCTTCATACGCAACCCCAACACCTATCCCTCGCTCCCGCATCGCCAACATGAACTGGTGGCGGGTGATGTTAAGCTGATTCAGCGGTAGCAAAACACAGAACATATTCCAGCTGTGTCCGTTTTCTTCCCCGGGATAGCCGCGTGCAGGCAGCATGCAAGGCGGATCAGTCTGGAAACTGTTAAAGTAGTGTTCCACGAGATCCCGCCGTTTGGCATTGAATGCTTCGAGCTGCTTCAGTTGCGCCAGACCGAGTCGGGCACTTACATCCGAGAGGTTGAACTTGCCACCCGGAAAGTCCACATCTCTCGTGCCATTAGGTAGTCGGATTACACCGTGAACGCGCAATTTTTCGACGCGCCGCACCTCATCTTCATTGTTGACAACCAAGGCGCCACCCTCAATCGTGGTCATGGTTTTGTTGGGGTGGAAGCTAAACGTAACTAGGTCCCCAAAACTTCCAATGCGTTTATCCCGCCAGGTTGAGCCGATGGCCAAAGCAGCATCTTCGATTACACGTAGACCGCGTTGCGTCGCGAGGGTATAGAGCCCCTCCATATCAACTGGTAGACCGGCAAAGTGTGTTGGTATGATCGCCTTGGTTCGCCGTGTTATCGCCGCCTCAGTTGCTTTTAAGTCTATGTTACGGGTTGTAAGGTCGACGTCGACAAATACCGGACTGGCGCCTACCTTGAGGGTAAGCGTCCAACCGCCCCACCTACCGTAAATCCTATCATCGCTGCAAACTCCCCTGCGCCGACACAACGCAAAGAGTCCCGATGACAACCGATGCAAAAAAGTACGCCTACTGGCAACAACACTTCAACCGCTGGCAGGAAAGCGCCCTGACCCAGCGCGCCTACTGTGCCCGCGAAGGGCTGGCGCTATCCACCTTCGACCGCTGGCGCAGACTGGCCCGAACCGGCAGCGCCAAGTCGGGTGGCACACTCACGCTGGTGCCGGTCCCTGTCGAAAGCCCGGTGCCTCCCATGACACTGCGCAGCCCCACCGGCTGGGAACTGCGGTTGCCCGCTTCGCTGTCCCTGACCGAACTGGCGAGCCTGCTCAAACAACTGCCATG
>VFSW01014218.1_pt1 | contig 11015 bp, 9 predicted proteins | sample 5358111 | NCBI WGS metagenome assembly VFSW01 (sample SAMN11554181, study PRJNA540505) | mine drainage metagenome | isolation source: sediment from site ElyBrook_90M | place: USA: Ely Copper Mine, Vershire, VT | collected 2017
TATTTAATTCTTCTTAAAAGAATCTCTTATAAAGAGGAACGTGAAGAAGTGGGTAGCCGTAACCTTCGGGTCACGGTATGCTCCTTCGTTCTTCAGCAAAGGACGAACGGGATGCCGATGGAAGAAAATCCTTGTGAAGTATTTTCGAGCAAACGGTGTTAAGTCAGCGTTCTCTGTTTTTTGGGGAGTTCTCAGCACATAGCACTTCAGCACTTTAGAATAGCACTTGAATATCTCAATTATTGGAACCGGCTACGTTGGACTCGTAACCGGCGCCGGCTTTGCCGAGACGGGCAATCAGGTTCTCTGCATGGACATCGTCCCGGAAAAGATAGAAAATCTTCGTAAAGGTATCATTCCGATCTTCGAGCCGGGCCTGGAAGAACTCGTTCGATTCAATTCGGCGGAAGGCCGGTTGCGCTTTACGCTCGACCTGAAGGAGGCGGTCGATAGCGCGGAAGTAATATTTCTTGCTCTGCCAACGCCGCCCGGTGCCGATGGCGCCGCGGACCTTTCGATGGTCCTCGAAACCGCGAAGAATATTGCTACGATTGCAACCGAGCCGAAAGTCGTCGTGAATAAATCGACGGTGCCTGTCGGTACGGCGGACCGCGTTCGCGCGATCTTCGAGTCGACGACCGACATTCCGCTCGAAGTGGTTTCCAATCCAGAATTCCTGAAAGAAGGCGCGGCCGTGCAGGACTTTATGAAGCCGGACCGCATCGTCGTCGGCTCGCGCGACCCGGGCGCGATCATGGTGATGAAAGAATTGTACGAGCCGTTCGTCCGAACTGGGAACCCTATTTTTATCATGGATGAAAAATCGGCGGAGCTTACGAAATACGCCGCGAACTCCCTGCTCGCAACGAAGATCAGCTTCATGAACGAGATCGCGAACCTGTGCGATCTGGTTGGCGCGGATGTCGATCACGTGCGCATTGGTATCGGTTCGGATGGGCGCATCGGCCCGCAATTTCTTTTTCCCGGTGTTGGATTTGGCGGTAGCTGCTTCCCAAAAGATATTAAAGCGCTCGTAAAAACAGCGGAGGAATTGGGGCATGATTTCACGATTCTGAAAGCCGTCGATGAAGCAAATAATCGGCAGAAGACGAAGCTGCTGCAAAAGATCTTGTTCCACTACAACGGAAATATCGAAGGCAAGACTTTTGCTGTCTGGGGACTTTCGTTCAAGCCGCGCACGGATGACATCCGCGAAGCGCCTTCGATCGAAATCATTCGTGGCTTGTTGCACCATGGCGCAATCGTCCGCGCTAACGACCCTGCCGCGATCAAGCCGATGAAGACCGTGCTGCCAGAGAGTGAGCAACTCCAATACGTCCGCAAGAATACCGACGCGCTCGAAGGCGCGGACGCGCTCGTCGTCATCACCGAATGGAACGAATTTCGAAATCCCAACTTCGAATTGATTGCACAGAAGATCCGTGACAAAGTCATCTTCGATGGCCGCAACGTCTACGACCCCGAACGCATGCGCGAGTTTGGGTTTACGTATTATGGGATAGGAAGAAGATAACAGTGCCAACAATACTTCGCATTGATGGCTTTACATTTTACTTTTTCCGAGCGATCGAGAGGAACCTTCTCACGTTCATGTTATGCGAGGAAGAGGTCGCGCAAAATTCTGGCTCCGAGGTGTAGAGCTTGCAAAGACATCGGGATTTAGTCAGCACGAACTTCGGTTAATTGAACGGATTATTCGAAAACATCGAGACGAATTACTGGAAGGATGGAATGAGTTTTTTCGAACCTGAGGTAAAAGGTAAGCGCGTGGAATTCAACGACGGAAAGATGAGCGTCTATCTTGCCGACGGGAGAATTTTGAGCGTCCCACTCGATTGGTATCCCCGCCTCGAACGGGCCACCATGCGCCAACGAAAAAATTATAAGTTCATCTACGACCAGGAGGCTATGGAATGGCCTGACATTGATGAGCACATTTCGATTGCGGGGCTTTTAAGAGGAAATAAAGCACCCAGAAGCCAAGCCTACCTGACCGGAAAATTTTCCGATGAACTCGAGAGCAAGCGAAAGCAAATCGAAGCATCCTATCGCTCGAAGAAAGCAATTCCGATTAAGCGCGTTGCGCGGACGCTCCGGTCCGTGTCCCGAAGCAAAGCCGGATGAGGATCGATAAGCACCAGTTTGTTGAGGCCAACAAAATGATTGGATATAAGAAAACTCCATCAATCTCCCTAATCTCATAAATTTCGGTTCAGACTCCCATGCCACGCACCCTCATCACCGGCGGAGCCGGATTTCTTGGTAGCCATCTCTGCGATCGTTTCGTCTCCGAAGGTCAGGACGTGATTTGCATGGACAACCTTTGCACCGGCTCGATGGAGAACATCGCGCATTTGCTCGGTCTGCCGAATTTCCACTTCATTCACTACAATGTGACCGAGTATGTCTATGTCGAAGGGCCGCTCGATTACATTTTGCATTTTGCATCGCCGGCAAGCCCGATCGATTATTTGAAGCTGCCGATTCAGACGATGAAAGTCGGTTCTTTGGGAACCCATAAGGCGCTTGGCCTCGCAAAAGCAAAGAACGCGCGGTTCCTGCTTGCTTCGACGAGCGAAACCTACGGCGATCCCGTTGAGCATCCGCAGAAGGAGACCTATTGGGGCAACGTCAATCCCATCGGCATCCGTGGCGTCTATGACGAGGCGAAGCGATTCGCTGAAGCGCTCACGATGGCGTATCACCGCTATCACGGCGTCGATACGCGCATCATCCGCATTTTTAATACCTACGGTGAGCGTATGCGCCTGCACGATGGCCGCGCGATTCCGGCATTCATGTCCCAGGCGCTGCGCGGCGAGCCGATCACCGTCTTCGGAGACGGCTCGCAAACGCGGAGTGTATGCTACGTGAGCGATCTCATCGAGGGCATCTACCGGCTGCTAATGTCGGATTACAATCTTCCCGTCAATATTGGCAATCCCAATGAAGTGACGATGTTAGATCTGGCGAAAGAAATTCTTGCAATGATTCCGGAAAGCAAGAGCAAGATTATGTTCGAACCGCTGCCGGAAGACGATCCGAAAATTCGCCAGCCCGATATTACGCTGGCTCGTTCACTGCTGGGATGGGAGCCAACAGTCCAGAGGAACGAAGGATTGAAGAGGACGTTGAAGTATTTTAAGGGGGCCATTGCACGAGAGGATTCATAGGAAACGTGGCGAGTCTATGCGGACTTTCTGGAATATCATTACCATTGCACTCTTCATCCTTGCGATCTCGCTCGGAATAGCGGCATGCGGTACGATTATTAATGGGTCGCGTGAGGAAGTTGCTATCATGGCGCAGCCCTCTGATGCGACCATAACCGTGGACAGTTTGTATCATAATACAGGCTTTTTTCGAGGGAAACTTGACCGAGGGTCATCCCATCAGATCGTAATTTCTAAAGAGGGCTATATCACTACTCGAATACAAACGGGCAACAGTGTATCGGGCTGGTTCTTTGGAAACTTTTACACCTTTTCTTTATACGGAATGATTCCCGATTTAATTACGGGAGGAGCCTACACGATCAGTCCTAATCCGATACTCGTTCAGTTGACTCCAGGCTCCGGACCACCGATTACGGAGGTACATAATTTGGACGGGTATCTTGAGGCGGGAATCCCAACTGCTATTCTTGCTGGATTAGTACTATGGTTTGTCGTTGAAATGTCCACTGCAACCCAACCATTCCCGTAAAATGTTTTTGAATTATAGCATGAAAATATTTCATCAATGTCTTGCAATCGGAGTCTTAGGAGTGCTCGTCCTAATTGCCAATAAGGGCAAAGCCCAGCCCTCGACCGATAGCCTAATCAACCATTCCCTCAGCTACGTCGATTTCCCGCCGTATGTTCAGCAAGGTCCGCTGCCGCCGATGCATCCGCGACTCGGGATTTATTTCAACGACGTACCCGCCGATTCCGTGAAAATGCTCACTGGCGGGGACGATAGCATGAAGGGGAACCGTATCTGGCATCTCGCGCCGCATTGGTCCGCCGATAGCGCGGGACTGATGATGGGCGATATCGTGCTGCGCGTCGATGGAAAGGAATTGAAGGATTCCATCTATGGCGGTACGGACGTGTTGAACACGCGCCTTATGGCGATGAAGATTGGCGACACGATGCACTTCCAGATCATTCGGAACGGAAGGGTTATGATGGTTCCCGTCCCGCTTTTGGGAGGCCATCGTATTCCACCGATGACCTATTGGGATTATGCCGGCTTAGGGCCGCTCCGCAAAAATTCGTGGATGATCCGCACGCTCGCCGAGAAACACCTTACCTCCTGGGCGGACACGATCGCAAAGCAGATTGCCGCTGTCGCCGATTTCGATTTTTGCGATGAGCCGTTCACGCGCAAGCCAAATCCCTTTCGCCTGAATGCAGTAACTTATTTGGACCATCATCCAACGCGGGTAGGTGCGCTCTCGCGGCTCATCGACCAGAGCGTTTGGGATAGCCTTGCGCGTGGGCAGGGGATGGATGGTGCGATAGACGCCGCGGCGCTCGAACTGGGATGTCTGCCGAAAGAACTGCCACATCTCGCGCTTCCAAAAACAATTGAGGAATTAAAAAGTTATTTTGCCGAAACGCAGGCATTGCTGGACAAAGCTTACGCGCCCGTTCGTTCGGAACTTGCGCCGCTTTCCTGGCAAATATCGGAACTGCTGAATACCGACACGAATTGGGAGGACCCGGTCGATTCTACCACCGATCCGATTCGGCAGCTTCAAGTTCGAGGTACTGCCGAGAAAATGCTGGTGCATGTTTTGGGCGATGCGGCTAAAGTCGATTATGCCGATTTAACCGCCGCCGCGCGAAGGATGGCCGCGCTTGCCGATACGAATTGGGTGCGCGGGTTTGCGCTTGCCGCTACGCGAAGTTTGAAATTGTCCGGGAAACCGATTCGTCCGATCACAGTGCCGGGCGTGGATGGTGCGGTGCTTATGGAATGGAATACGCCGGAAGGCCGCTGCGTCATCGGCGGCGCGGGGCCGAACCGGTATTATGGCGACTTCGCGATGATCATCGACATTGGTGGCGATGATGTCTATGATCTTCCACCTTGTAAGCCCGGAACGTTCCGGTATGTCGCCGACCTGGGTGGGAACGATCTATATAATGGACCCATCGCATCAGGGGTTGGCTGCGTTGACGTGCTCGTCGATTGCAACGGCAACGACACCTACCGCGGAGACCGGTGGACGCAGGGCGCGGGGTGCTTGGGCGTGGGCATTCTCGCCGATTTCGCGGGGGATGATATTTACTCCGCGCACTGGTGCGCGCAGGGCGCGGCAATGCTTGGAATTGGGCTGCTTTACGATCATTCCGGTTCCGATCATTACATTGCCGATGTCTATTCGCAGGGATTCGCCTATACGAAGGGATTCGGGATGCTCCTCGAACGCGAAGGGAATGATTCCTACCGCGCGGGATGGAGGTATCCGGACGACCGCTGGCCCAACCGCGCGCATGTCGGGATGTCGCAAGGCTTCGGATTCGGCCTGCGGCCATGGAGCACCGGCGTCGGTACCGATGGCGGGATCGGCCTACTCAGCGACAAGCAAGGCGATGATGTGTACGACGCCGGTATTTTCAGCCAGGGTGGAAGTTATTGGTACGGCTTGGGAATTTTGCATGACTGGCGCGGCGCGGACCGCTATTCTGCGGGCCAGTATTCGCAAGGCAGCGGAATCCATCTTTCTTTCGCCGCGCTCCTGGACGATTCCGGCGACGATAGTTACGATGCCTATGCCTGGCTCGAACAAGGCAACGCGCACGATTGGTCGAGCGGCTGCCTCGAAGATTGGGAAGGAAAGGATACCTACCGCTGCTCCGGCGCCGGGCAAGGATGCGGCTTCTTCAATTCCTTTGGATACTTATTGGATAGCCACGGCGACGACAAATACTATTGCAATCAAAGCGACACCACCGATTCGCAGGGCGGCGGCAACTGGATCGAATCCCGCCATGCCGGTTCCCTCGGAATGCTCATCGACTTAGGGAAAGGCGACGATTGGTACTCCGACCCGCGCATCAAGCAGGGCCAGATTGTGGTGAAAAGCCATATCGGGATTGCCTATGACGATGGCGTACCGGAAAAAAAGTAAGACTCGATTTGGTATTTCCAAATGTAGCCTCCGAATGTTCGTATATTTGTGGTCGTCTTCGTTGACATATAATTAACTAAAGCTACGTCGCATGAAAAAAATCGGGGTTTCTCATAATTCGTCTTTGCTTTTGGCCATCGTCGCTGGCCTGACATTCACCGCAGGCAGCGCGCATGCCCAGCGCCTAATCGGCGCTCACGGGTTCGTGATCGACGATGGATCTGGCAACACGATCACCATTCTAACTCCGCCCTCCGGCTGGCACGGCAATATCTCCTTCCAGATTCCGATTCCGCCGGCTCCCGGCGCGAGCGCGGGTTTCGTAATGCCCGGAACGGGACTGAACCAATCCCTTACCTGGGTGCCCGCCCCGGCCGGCGGACCCGCGGGTTCGTGGCAGCCCGTCGCCATCGGCGCGATCACCGGCATTTCCGGCTCGGGAACGGCGGGCACGATCCCCATTTGGCTCACCGCCTCCACGCAAGGCAATTCCAAGCTCACCGATGATGGGACGACGCTCTCCTATTCCGGCACGGACATCAATTCCGCGACCGATTATCAGATTGGTGGCACCACGGTGCTCTCGAATGCGGGGACGCAAAATCTCTTCGTGGGTACAGGAGCGGGTAGCTTCAACAACACGGGCTCTTACAATACGTTCTCGGGCATGAATGCCGGTTACTCCAACACGGTAGGCAATAATAATTCGTTCTCGGGCGTGTCTGCCGGTTACTCCAACACGGTGGGCAATAATAATTCGTTCTCGGGATATCTATCCGGTCAATCCAACACGACGGGCGCTAATAATACGGCCCTCGGCTACTTAGCGAATGTGGGCAGCGGCGCGCTGACGAACGCCACAGCCATCGGCGCGGGGGCGACGGTAAACGCGAGCAACACCATCCAGCTTGGCAACTTGAGCGTCACGGCGGTCAACTCGAACGGCAGCTTCAACACCACTGGCGGCGCCTACCAAATCGGCGGCACGACCGTGCTGGCGAGTCCGGGGGGGTATAATCTCTTTGCCGGCGTGGGTGCCGGCGCGAACAACACCACGGGCTATGCTAATACGTTCTCGGGCGTCGATGCCGGTAACGCCAACACATGGGGCGATCACAATACGTTCTCGGGCTTATATGCCGGTAATTCCAACACCACGGGCACTTACAATACGGCCCTCGGCTACAACACAAATGTGGGAAGCGCGCTTACGAACGCGACGGCCATTGGCGCGGGCGCGACGGTAAGCGCGAGCAACACCGTCCAGCTTGGCAACGCGAGCGTCACGGCGGTCAACACGTCCGGCGCGATCAATTCGTCCATGGGGTATCAGGTCTCTGGCGCGGCTATTTCGGGCAATTACCTGCGCGGCAATGGCACGGACTTCGTCTCCAGCACTATTCAGGCGAGCGATCTCCCGGCCAGTTCCGGCAACTACATCCAAAACCAGAACGTGGGCGCGCAGACAAGCGCGAGCTTCTGGATCAGCGGCTCCGGCACGGCGGGCGGCAACTTCAATACGACGGGCGGGTCATACCAGATCGGCGGCACCACGGTGCTCTCGGATGCGGGGACGCAAAATCTCTTCGTTGGTACGGGTACGGGCGCGGGCAACACGGGCGGCGGTAATGCTTTCTTGGGATTCCTGGCGGGTAATGCGAATACGACGGGTTCATACAATATGTTCTCTGGATCCTATGCCGGTTACGCCAACACGACGGGCGTTGGTAATACGTTCTCGGGCTTCGATGCCGGTTACTCCAACACAACGGGCTTAGATAATACGTTCTCGGGCGTGAATGCCGGTTACTCCAACACGACGGGCTATAACAACACGTTCTCGGGTTGGCAAGCCGGTTACTCCAACATGACGGGCTTTGATAATACGTTCTCGGGCTTATATGCCGGTTACTCCAACACGGCGGGCCCTTATAATACGTTCTCGGGCTTCGAGGCCGGTCAATCCAACACGACTGGCTATTCCAATACGGTCCTCGGCTATGGCGCGGATGTGGGAAGTGGCGCGCTCACGAACGCCACGGCCCTCGGCGCGGGCGCGATTGTCTCCGCGAGCAACACCATCCAGCTTGGTAACGGCAACGTGACATTAGTCAACACGTCCGGCGCGATCAATTCGTCCATGGGGTATCAGGTCTCTGGCGCGGCTATTTCGGGCAATTACCTTCGCGGCAATGGCACGGACTTCGTCTCCAGCGCCATTCAGGCGAGCGATCTGCCTTCCGGTTCCGGCAGTTACATTCAAAACCAATTTGCAGGGCCGCAATCGGCCAGTTTCGATATCAATGGCAGCGTGAGGATTTTAGGATCAACGGAGATCAACTCCAACGATCTTTTAAATCATTCTACCCATATCGGCAACGGAGTGGGAACGGTGCTCATCAACAGCGCCACTTGGAGCGTCAATAACGGCGGCGTCGTCAGCGCGGGCGGTTTTGACGCTGATCCGTCTGGCACGATCCAGACAGGGGGCCCAGTCGATGCGGGGACGCTGTTCGTCACTACCGGGACAAGCGGTATTCAACTCGGCCTTACCTCGAATGCAACCACGCTTTCGAGCACTGCGACTTCGGCTCGCGCAATTTCCTTCCCGGATAAATCTGGCACGATCGCGCTCTTGAGCGACATCGCGAACGCGGGCGTGGCCTTCGATGTGAACACGGCGCAGACAAGCTCCACGGTGGGCAACTATGTCTATGATGTGACCTCGAAGCCGCCAAGCGGCAATAACGCATTGGGTGGGCTAATTACTTCGACGGGTCAAGGGTCAGGTGATAACGCTACTGCCCTCACATTAACGGCGACGGGCGGCGCGACCAGCGGCCTGGCAACCGGGCTTTCGTTCAATGTAACCGGCGCGGCGAATAACGACGATATTAGAGGCACGAACGTCAATTGGGACGTTCAAAGCAATGGCTGGGGTGAGTTCACGAGGCTTTCGGCGAGCTCCTCCGGCTCTTCGATTCCCATTCTCAACGTGACCAATGGCACCTCGGACCAAATCAATACCGGCGCAGCGATCACCGTGAATGGCGCCATCGGGACCATCACGAACGTTGGCCTAATCATGGACGTACAAAATGGGACGAATAATTATGATATTGAAGGCACCGGCTATGTCTTCGGAGTTAGTCCCGGCACATGGTCCGTTACCAGTGCTGGCGCGGCAACTTTTGCAGGACTCACCGATGTCGGAACAACCGACATCGAAGGTGCGGCAACGATCAATACGACCAACGCGCTGAGCACCACTATCGGTAATTCAACCGGCGGTACTTCGATTACAGGAATAAATTGGAGTGTTAATGATGGCACTGGCAATATAGCGACGACAGGTACCCTCACCTCGGCCACCGATGTCAGCGTGGGCCGCAACCTCATTCAGCAAAGCGAGAATGTCGATGTTTCCGGCGGCGCAACCACGTTGGATGGCCTTGCGAACATCTATGAACTGTCAACCGCCGCGGCGAGCACGATCGTCTCCATGCCCGTCACAACGACTGGGCAGGTGGTGTATGTCCATAACAGCACGGGAAATTCTCAGACGGTCGCGGGTGCGGTCGTGGCGAATGGGCAGTCCGTCACGGTTGTTTATTTCCCGACTTCTGGGTGGGTAGTGACGGGAGTGTATTAAAAATAGCCCCGTGGTTTGGCAGGCGGTCTTTTATTTTTGTGTGGCAATGCAAACTCCGTGCGTCTGACTCCGCCCCCACGCGGCGTATGTGGGCCACATGAGGCTCATTCTTTCACTTGCTATTGAATGGCTCGGAATGCTTATTGACTTGGGTCACGGCGACGATTGGTACTCCGACCCACGCATTAAGCAGGGGCAAGTTGTCGTAAAAAGCCACATCGGGATTGCGTATGACGATGGCGTGCCAGAAAAGAAGTAGGAGGAAGCCCACCTGATAGCGGGATGAAATTGAGTGCATTCCGCGTTCTGCTTTCGCCATGTTACAGAACGAGACCGGTTCGAGCCTTACGAAGATCGAACGTCCTCCCATCGACGACGCGCTGATTGCCGAGATCGCGCGCAAGATCGTCGAGGCGTTTCATCCGAAGCGCGTCATCCTGTTCGGCAGCCGTGCGCGCGGAGATTACCACGCCGATAGCGATATCGATCTCTTTATTGAGATGGAATCCAATGAAAAGCCATGGGAGCGTCGAGTTAAGATTGGGAGCCTCTTTTTGAACCGCTGGTGGCCTATGGATATTCTCGTTTATACTACAAGGGAAATTGAGGAGCGCAGGAATTCGTTGGCCTCCATTATTCCGGATATTTTGCAAGAAGGCAAAATTCTATATCATGCTGCCTGAGGGTCACGAAATCTGGCTGAATCGAGCGGAGCATGATTGGAGAGCCATTCGCGCCATAGAGTCATCGCACGAACCATCCTGGCCAGTGATATCTTTTCACTCGCAGCAGGCTGCAGAGAAAGCGTTTTTAGCGTACCATGGTATTAAGCCGCCAAGAACGCACGACCTGGAAGGGCTTTTGGATGCTTGTATTTTTTTTGATTCCTTTTTAAGCGAGCTTCGAATCGACGCAAATTTCCTCAAGCAGTTTGCAGTGACAGCCCGGTACTTCGATGTGGAAGATGAATTCAGCGAAGTGAATGGACGGGAAGCGATTGCAGCCGCCAAACGTCTTTGCATGGCCATAGGCCAAAGAATTAAGTAACGTGAAACAACTCCTCCAATCTCTCCGCTCCGGCGAAATTAGCATCAAAGACGTTCCGTCTTCCACCGAACCGAAGCGGGCGGGCGTGCTCGTGCGCGTTCATGCCAGCCTCATCTCCGCCGGGACGGAAAAGATGAAGGTCGATCTCGCGCGGGCCTCCCTCCTCCAAAAAGC
>VFSW01014219.1_pt1 | contig 11015 bp, 9 predicted proteins | sample 5358111 | NCBI WGS metagenome assembly VFSW01 (sample SAMN11554181, study PRJNA540505) | mine drainage metagenome | isolation source: sediment from site ElyBrook_90M | place: USA: Ely Copper Mine, Vershire, VT | collected 2017
CGGGGCGCCCCCGGCCCCTCCCGCCCGCGGCCGCGCCGGCCCGCCAGCAGCGCTCGGCCGGCCGGGCGCGGGGAACGCCGAGGCAGCTGCTGGTCACCGAGGGACCGCTGGCCGGTACCACGATTCCGCTGGCCGACCAGCAGATCACGATCGGTCGCGCCGGGGACGCCACGCTGGTGCTCAACGACGACTACGCTTCGACGAGGCATGCCCGCCTGTATCCGCAGAACGGCGAGTGGATCCTCGAGGACCTTGGCTCTACCAATGGCACCTACCTGGACCGGCACAAGGTCACCCAGCCGACCCCGGTCGCTGCGGGCGTTCCGGTCCGGATCGGTAAGACAGTCCTGGAGCTGCGCAGATGACACCGGCCCTGCGTTACGCGGTCAGGTCGGACGTGGGCCTGATCCGAGAAGGCAACGAGGACTCCGCCTACGCGGGCCCGCACCTGCTGGCGATCGCCGACGGCATGGGCGGTCACGCCGCCGGCGAGGTTGCCAGCGCCGTCGCGATCTCCGCGCTCAAACCGCTCGACGCCAGCACCGAGGGCGTCGACCTGCTCCAGGCCCTGGCCGAAGCGGTGGTCGCGGCCAACGGCACGCTCCGTGAGATCACCGCGTCCGACCCGTCGACCGAGGGCATGGGCACCACGCTGACCGCGCTGCTGTGGTCGGGTGCGGACGTGGGGCTCTGCCACATCGGCGACTCGCGCGCCTACCTGCTGCGGGATGGCAAGTTCTACCAGATCACGCACGATCACACGCTCGTCCAGTCGCTCGTCGACGAGGGACGCCTGACCCGTGAAGCCGCGGCGACCCACCCGCAGCGGTCGCTGGTGATGCGGGCGCTGCAAAGTAGCGTGCCCGCTGACCCGGACCTGATCATGCTACAGGCCCAGCTCGGCGACCGTTACCTGCTCTGCTCCGACGGCCTGTCCGACGTGGTGACCGACGAGACCCTGCGCCAGACCCTGATCAGCTGCCCGGACCTCGACGAGGCGGTGGAGCAGCTGATCGACCTGGCCATCCGCAGCGGCGGCCCGGACAACATCACCTGCGTGCTCGCCGACGTGGTCGATAGCGAGGCCGGCCCGCCGCCGAGCGCCGAGCCGATCATCGTCGGGGCGCTCGCCGACGACGCCGGGATGACCCCGCTGCGCAGCGACAGCCCGGCCGCCAGGGCACACCAGCTCACCCACGGCCAGCCGCGGCCGACGGTTGAGGTCGATGCCGACACCCCGGCCAGCCCGGATCGAGGCGAGCCGGACTCCGCTGATACCGGCCGGCCGGCGTTTGCCGAAGATCAAGACCCGGATTGGGAAAAGGGCGTCGCGGGGGCGAGCCACCGCCGCAGGCGGCGGTATCCGGTAGTGACTTCCAGCCTCGCCATCTTGGCGCTGGTAGTTATCGGCAGTGCCTCATTCGGCTGGCAGATGACCCGCGACCTGTACTACGTGGGCGTGGCCGACGGGCATGTGGCGGTCTTCCGCGGGCTCAACGACCCGGTGGCCGGCCTCCGCCTGTCCAGCGTCGTGCAGCGGACGACGATCCCGGTGACGGCGGTCCCGAAGGCCGAGGCGGACCAGATCACCGGCACCATCCAGGCCGGCAGCCTGGATCAGGCGCACCAGATCGTGCAGCGGATCCAGCAGGGGTATCAGTGCGCGCGGGCGAGCGACGTGCTCGGCCAGTGGATCGCGCACCAGCCGAAGCCAGCGCCGTCGGCTGTCGCCAGGACGGGCGGGAAATCTGGCGGCAAGAGCGCCGGCACCAAGGCGCGAGCCGGCTCGGCGACCAGATCCGGCGGGCATCCGGCGACCGGGAAGCCGGCCTCGGGGCACTCGGCGACCACGCGGCAGTCCTACCCGCCCCGGCCGGCCCTGCCGGGCTACTGCGCGGCGCTGACCGGGATCACCGGATGACGGCGTCATACGCCGACCCGCCGAATCCGGCGGTAGCCAGGGAAGACCGGCCGGTTCCGATGCCGCGTGGCAGGCGCGGCAGCGAACTGGCGTTGCTGGCCTTCGCGGTGGCGATCATGGCGTTCGCCTACCTGAACGCCGGGTTCGGCCTGAGTGGAAGCGTCCCGGCGGGCGCGGTGACCTATGTCGGCGGCTTCGCGGTCCTGATGGCCGGCGCGCATATCGCCGTGCGCTGGCTCGCGCCATGGGCGGACCCGCTGCTGGTTCCGCTGGCCGCCGTGCTCAACGGCCTGGGCATCGTCTTCATCTACCGGCTCCAGGAGTCGGGACGGGGCAGCAATCCGGGCATCGTGATTTCCACGCTGACCACGCACGCCGCGCTTTACCAGCTGATGTGGACCGCCCTTGGGGTGGTCGCTTTCACCGCCGTGCTGGTCCTGATCCGCGAGCCCAGGCTGCTGCAGCGATATACCTACACGCTCGGGACCGCCGGCCTGATCCTGCTCGCGATCCCGGCGCTGCTCCCTTCCAGCATGAGCGCGGCGCCCGGCACCAACACCAAGATCTGGATCATCGTCGGCGGCTTCTCGATCCAGCCGGGCGAGTTCGCCAGGATCTTGCTGGCGGTGTTCTTCGCCGGTTACCTGGTCACCAAGCGGGACGTGCTCTCGCTGGCCGGCCGCCGGTTCCTGGGCATCGACCTGCCCCGGGGCCGGGACCTCGGCCCGGTGCTGGTGGTCTGGGGGCTCAGCCTGCTGATCTTGATGGCTGAGTCTGACATCGGGGCCTCGGCCCTCTTCTTCGGGCTCTTCGTGGCGGTCATCTATGTCGCGACCCAGCGGACCTCATGGGTGCTGATCAGCGTCCTTCTCTTCTTCGGCGGTGCCGCGCTGACCGCCAAGCTCTTCTCCCACGTAGGCGCCAGGATCACGCTGTGGCTGCATCCTTTCGCCGTGACCGCGACCTCGACCCAGCCAGCCCAGGGCCTGGAGGGCATGGGTTTCGGAGGTCTGTTCGGGACCGGCCTCGGGCACGGGATGCCGTTCTTCACTCCGCTGGTCCAAAGCGACATGGTGCTGACCGGCTTCGGTGAGGAGCTCGGGCTGACCGGCCTGATGGCGCTGCTGATCATCTACGGGCTGATGGTGCAGCGAGGCCTGCGGGCGGCGATCTCGGTCCACGACCCGTTCGCCAAGCTGCTCGCCGCCGGACTGGCGTTCACGCTGGCGCTGCAGGTCTTCATCATCACCGGCGGCGTGACCCAGCTGATCCCGCTGACCGGGATTACCACTCCGTTCCTTTCCCAGGGCGGTTCGTCGCTGGTGGCGAGCTGGATCGTGATCGCGCTGCTGATCCGCGTCAGCGATACCGCGCGGAAGCCCGCTCCGCAGCCGATCCAGGACGAGGGGATGACTCAGGTCGTGCGTGCCGGATGAACCGGGCCATCAAGCGGCTAGCGCTGTCTTGCCTGGTGCTGTTCCTGATGCTCCTGGGCTGGGTCAACTACCTGCAGGTCTACCGGGTGAACACGCTGGCCGCCGAGGCGGGCAACAGCCGGAGCTTCAACGCGCAGTTCCAGTTCCAGCGGGGCCAGATCATCGCGGCCGGCGACTCCCGGCCGGTTCTGGTCGCGGGGTCGCGCCTGATCAAGGGGACCGGCAGCTACCAGCGCTACTACCCGGGCGGTGCCGCCTACGCGCCGGTTACCGGCTATGACTCGATCTACGCCAGCACGTCCCCGTACGGCGCCACGGGGATCGAGCAGGCCGAGAACAAGTACCTGGCCGGCACCGCCTCCGCCCTCGCGGTGCACAATCTGATCAGCTTGTTTACCGGGAAGTCGCAGACCGGGGCGACCGTCTACCTGACGATCAGCCCGAAAGCTCAGCTCGCGGCCTACCAGGCGCTGGCCGCGATGGGCAAGCCGGCCGGGCTGGTGGCGCTCGACCCGAGGACCGGCGCGATCCTGGCCCTGGCCTCGTATCCCACCTTCGATCCGAACCTGTACGCCACCCATGACGGCGGCCAGCTGAACAAGACCGACGCGAGGTACCGCGCCGACCCGGCCCAGCCGCTGGTGAACCGGGCGATCAACGTGACGTTCCCGCCGGGGTCGACCTTCAAGATCGTGACCGGCTCGGCGGCGTTCAGCACCGGGAAGGTGGCCGACCAGAACGCGACGATTCCGGCGCCGCAGTTCTACCACCTGCCCGGAAGCACGAGCGTCCTGACCAATGACAATCAATCGCCCTGCGGGAACGGCAATCCGCCGATCATTTTCGCGTTCACGGTCTCCTGTAACACCGCGTTCGGCAAGCTCGGCGTTACCGTCGGCCCCTCCGCGCTGCACAGCTTCGCGAACGCGTACGGGTTCAATAACCCCAATCTGACCATCCCGCTGCCGGTCTCGCCGAGCAACTACCCGCTGCTCTCCGACCCGGCCCAGACCGCGCTTTCGGCGATCGGCCAGTTCGACGACACGGTGACGCCGCTGCAGGAGGCCATGCTCGCCGCGACCGTGGCCAACGGCGGCACGCTGATGCGGCCGTATCTGGTCTCAGAGATCCAGGCCCCGGATCTGTCGGTCGTCTCCCACACGCAGCCCACCTCGATCGGCCAGGTGATCAGCCAGCCGGTGGCCGGATACCTGAGCGCGATGATGCAGAGCGTCACCCAGAACCCGTCCGGAACGGCCTATCAGAGCGCCGGGCCGCCGTCGACTTCGATCGTGATCGCCGGCAAGACCGGCACCGCCCAGAACGGCGTCAATAACTCCAACCTCGACGACGCCGTGTTCACCTGCTTCGCGCCGGCCGGCAACCCGCAGATCGCGGTCGGCGTGATCGTGAAGGGCGGCGGTTTCGGAGCCGACGGCGCCGCCCCGATCGCGCTCAAGGTGATCCAGGCCTACCTGGGGCAGCATTGAGCGCCGGCCGTCGTCACATTCGGGTCGCCAGGGGCGCGCCAGGTCCCGCTGACCACATATATTCGCAACGGTCGCTACTGTTTGGCCCAGCCATGTCAGCGGGTCGGTACCCTCACCAAGTGGGGTCCTCACCAAGCGGGACGGGAAAGTATAAGTGCGAGACATGACCCAGCCCAGGCTCCTCGGCGGTCGCTATGAGCTCGACGGCGTCGTCGGGCGCGGCGGCATGGCTGAGGTATACCGGGCCCGTGACCTACGCCTGGATCGCATCGTGGCCGTCAAGACCCTCCGCGAGGACCTCGCCAGGGATCAGACGTTCCAGGCCCGGTTCCGCCGAGAGGCACAGTCGGCCGCCTCGCTGAACCACCCATCGATCGTCGCCGTCTATGACACCGGCGAGGACCAGGGCGCCCAGTCTCACGTCCCGTTCATCGTGATGGAGTACGTCGACGGCCGCACCATCCGCGACCTGCTGCGCGATGACCGCAGGCTGCTGCCCGAGCGGGCCCTGGAGATCACCGACGGGGTACTCCGCGCGCTCGACTACAGCCACCGGAACGGGATCGTGCACCGGGACATCAAGCCGGGCAACGTGATGCTGAACCGGACCGGCGAGATCAAGGTCATGGACTTCGGCATCGCCCGCTCGGTCTCCGACTCCCAGGCCACGATGACCCAGACCGCTCAGGTGATCGGGACCGCGCAGTACCTCTCGCCGGAGCAAGCCAGGGGCGAGCGAGTCGACGCCCGCTCGGACCTGTACTCGGTCGGCTGCCTGCTGTATGAACTGCTGACCGGCAGGCCTCCGTTCACCGGCGACTCCCCGGTCGCGATCGCGTACCAGCACGTCAGGGAGAATCCGATCCCGCCGTCACGGGTCGATCCGGAGCTTCCGGGCTGGGCCGACCCGATCGTGCTCAAGGCGATGGCCAAGGACCCGGCCGACCGCTACCAGTCGGCGGCCGACATGCGCGGCGATATCCAGCGGGCGATCGGCGGGTACCCGATCGCCGCCCAGATGCCGCCGCCTGGCTTTGGCGGCGGGCCGGGGACCCGGCGGATGGACGCCATGGGCAATACCCGGACCCAGATGCAGCGGCCGACCGGGGCGATCCCCCCGTATGAGTACGGCGCCGGCTACGGTGCCGAGGACGGCGGCCAGGGCCCGCGCGATTACCGGCGCAAGAAGCGCCCGATCTGGCCCTGGGTGGCGGCGATCGTGGCGCTGATCGTGCTCGGCGGCGGCTACTTCGCCTACCAGACGATCAGTGGCAACGGCAGCGGCGTCGCGATCCCGGACGTGACCGGGAAGTCCCTGACCCAGGCCGAGAACATCATCACCCAGAACGGGCTGACGCCCAACCCCGTCTCCCAGACCTCACCCACTGGTCCCTACAACCAGGTGATCTCGGAGAACCCGTCTCCCGGCAGCAAGGTCGCCAGGGGAAGCTCGATCACTTTGAACTACTACGTACGGCCCGGCACGAAGAGCCTGCCCGACGTCTCCGGTATGACCCAGGGCGCGGCGACCGACCTGCTGAAGAAGGACGGCTGGACGAACGTGGTGCCCGGGACCACACCGGTAGCCAGTAGCACAGTGCCCAGCGGCGATGTGGTGAATACCAGCCCGCCGACCGGCAGCCAGGTGCCATTCGGCGATCAGGTCACCTTGAACATCTCAGGTGGCGGAACGGTAATGCCCAACCTGGTTGGGCTGACCCAGGCCAATGCCCAGACCAAGCTGACCGCGCTCGGCCTGACGCCCAATTTCGTCACCGGGCAGGCGAGCGGCTATCAGCCGGGTGTGGTATTCGCGACGATACCCGCGGCGGGCAAGGTAGTGCTGCCTGACAGCATCGTCACCGTCGAGGTCACCCCGGCGAGTTCGTCCTCTAGTCCGTCCTCGACCCCGTCCTCAAGCTCCACGTCCCCGAGCCCGACCGGTACCCCGAGCAGCACTCACTAACTAGCCAGTGCCCGACCCGGGTCCGCCGGCGCTAGCCCGGCGCCCGCATCGCCCAGAGCAACTACGCTTACCGGGAGAGGCTCGCGCGGCCGCCGGGCCGCGAGCACGACCAGGAGATTGCCGTGCCTAAGTCACATGTCAGGAAGAAGGCGGTCTACACGCCGCCGCCGCGGTCGGCCAAGGCGAAGGTCAGCCCGCCCTGGATCGCCCCGGCCCTGGTCGCCTGCCTGGTGCTCGGCGTGGTCTGGATCGCGGTCTACTACTTCAGCAGTCAGACCCTGCCGATCCCGGGGATCACGCAGTGGAACCTCGTGATCGGATTCGGCCTATTCGTCGCAGCGGTCGTGCTCGGCACCAGGTGGCGCTAGAGCCTGACGATCACGGTATGCGCTAGCTGCAGGTCCCGGATCACCACCAGGGCGACCACGAGCGCGAGCATCGCGACGGTCGCCGATACCTGCACCAGGGTCCGGTTCCGCCGCGGCGCGTAGGCGTACGCGGCGGTCAGCGCGGCGCCGGTGACCAGCCCGCCGACGTGCGCCTGCCAGCCGACGTTCGGGATCACGAAGCCGAGGAAGAGGTTGAGGACGATCAGCATCACTACCTGGCGGCTGTCCACCCGCAGCCTTTTCGCGATCACGAACCAGGCGCCGAACAAGCCGAAGATCGCCCCCGAGGCGCCGATGGCCGGCTGGTCCGGCGCGACGATCAGGTAGAACAGCGCCGAGCCGCCGAGCGCGCTGATCAGGTAGACCGCGAGGTACCGAAGGCGGCCGAGGTTCTGCTCCAGCGCCGGTCCGACTATCCACAGCGCCCACATGTTGAAAGCGATATGGGCGAGCCCGAGTCCGTTGCCGGGGGGCTCATGCAGGAACGCGCTGGACAGCAGCCGGTACCAGTCGCAGAAGGCCACGCCGACGAACGCGTGGATCGCCGGGTAGCCGGCGCCCCCCACCAACGACCCGGAGTCGATGGCCCTCGGATAAGCCAGCTCGATCAGGTAGACGGCTAGGTTAAGGCCGATCAGAGTCCAGGTCACCACCGGGCCGCTGGTGGGTACCCGGCCGCCGAAGCGCCCGGACGCCTGCCTGGTGGCCTGGCTGCCCTCCCTGACGCACTCCACGCAATGCTGCCCGACCGGCGCCGCCCGGAGGCAGTCCGGGCAGGCCGGGCGCCCGCACCTGGAGCAGGAGACATAGGTCTCCCGGTCCGGGTGCCGGTAACAGGTCGGGACCGCGGTGCTCGGCTCCGGGCCAGGGGGGGTGGCCATCATCGCTACCTGCCGGTGTCCGCCGCGTCGTCCCCGCGCTCGATCACGACCGACTCCAGGACGACGTCATCCAGCGGCCGGTCATTCCGTCCGGTCGGGACCTTGGTGATCGCGCAGACCACCTCCTGGCCCGAGATCACCTCGCCGAAGATCGTGTGCTTGCCGGTCAGCCAGGTAGTCGGGACCGTTGTGATGAAGAACTGCGAGCCGTTGGTGCCCGGCCCGGCGTTCGCCATCGCCAGCAGGTACGGGCGGTTGAAAGACAGATCCGGGTGGATCTCGTCCTTGAACTCGTAGCCGGGACCGCCAGTCCCGGTGCCCAGCGGGTCGCCGCCCTGGATCATGAAGTCCGGGATGACCCGGTGGAAGATCGTGCCGTCGTAGAGCTTGGCGGTACCGGTCTGCCGGGTGCGCGGATCGGTCCACTCACGGCTTCCCTCGGCGAGCTCGACAAAGTTGCGCACGGTCTTTGGCGCGTGGTCGGGGAAGAGCCGGACCACGATGACCCCGCGGTTGGTCCGCAGCGTGGCGGAAAGGTTGCTTGTCATGTACCGAGTCTTTCATGACCTCCCCGGTACCACGGCCATTGAGACCGGCTACCGCTCCGCTATCACCCGGTGTGGCGCGGTTGAGCGCGGCGCGCTTGGGAAGTGTCCCCTGGGAATTAGCTCACGGGGGAGGACACCAGTGGCAGTGATGACCAGGAAGAAATTGTCCAGCATGCCGACATCGGACCTGCAGTGGCAGGCCCGGAAGCTCGCCGTGCGGGCCTCGAAGCTGGCCGACCGGGCCGGCCCGATGACGACGTCGGCCGCCAGGTCGGCCCGGCGCAAGAGCGGTCAGGCGGCCACGTGGGCCAGGCCGCGGGTTGGCCGGATGCGCGCCTGGACGGCCATCCGCGCCGAGCGCGGGAGCGTCAGGGTGCAGGATTCGTGGGCGCCGAAGATGTCGGCCGCGCTGAAGGTCACCGCCCGCAGGCTCGACCCGCCCAAGGCACGGACCCGGCGCTTTCCGAAGCTCCTGGCCGGTGCCGCCCTGCTAGCGGCGGGCGTGGCCACCGCAGCCGCGGTGGCGTCGCGGAACCGGTCCAGGCGGGCTAGCACGTTCGCTCCGCCGCGGCCGGTCCAGCAGACCGGGACCGGATCGTCGGTCAAGGTGCAGAGCCAGAACCCTCAGGCCGACAAGAAGCAGACCGAGGCCGAGGTGAACGGGCTGACGCGGACCAGCTGACCCGCGCCTTCGAGCGAGCGCCCTGCACCACGGCGGGACCACCCGCCGCGAGTGCCGGGCGCTCGCGGTTTCGGCCGGGTTGTCCCCGGCATATGGCACAATCAGCCTCGTGCTCCTGCAAGAGGTCGTGGCGGCCGCGGCCGCCCGCACCCCCGGCACCCGGCGCCCGGACAACGTAAACCCGCAGGCCCCCCTGCGCGCGCGGGGGTGGGCGGGAGAGGTCCCCGGAGCGGGCGCGGTCCGCTCGGGGACGCTGCTCCAGCGCCAGATCGGGGTCGGTTACGCCGCGCTGGCAGACCTCGCGCCAGGCGCGTGGGACGAACGCGATCCGGCCGCCGATCCGGACGGGGGGGCCGGACCTGGCGGGGGAGCCGGACCTGGCGGTGATGATCCGGACGGACTCACGCTTACCGAGGTCAATCTGGTGTTCGCCGAGATCGGCGCGGCCTCTGGTGACGGGGTGCAGGCCAGACGGCGGTCACTGCTCTCGGGCCTGTTCGGCCGGGCGAGCGCGGATGAGCGCCGGTTCCTGATCCGGCTGATCGCCGGCGAACTCGGCCAGGGCGCCGGTGAGGGGATCATGATCGACGCGGTCGCCGCGGCGGCTGACGTGCCGGCGGCGGAAGTCCGGCGGGCACATCAGCTCGCCGGCTGGCTGCCCGGGGTAGCGACGGCGGTGCTCGCCGCCGGCGGGCCGGGAGCAGACCGGGTGGCCGCGCTGCGCGGGTTCACGCTGCGGGCCGGGCGGCCGGTCCGGCCGATGCTCGCGGCTTCGGCGCCGAATCTGGAGGCCGCGCTGGCCCGGATCTGCCCGGCCGTGATCGAGTGGAAGATCGACGGGATCCGGGTCCAGATCCATGTGGCGGACGGCCGGGTCGGGGTGTTCACCAGGACCCTCGACGACATCACCGATCGGGTGCCGGAAATCGTGGCGGTGGCCCGCTCACTCCGCGTCACCAGCGCGGTGCTCGATGGAGAGGCGGTGGCGCTGCGGCCGGATGGCAGGCCGCTGCCGTTCAAGCTGACGTCCGCCCGGGTAGCCAGCCGCCACGGCGGGGCCGGGCCAGAGGCGGCCGGAGCGGGGCAAGACGCAGGCGCGGCCGGGCCGGAGGCAGGCGCGGGCAGACCCGGCGGGCCGCCCGCCTTGCCGCTGTCGATCTTCCTGTTCGACCTACTGCATGCCGACGGCGAGGACCTGATCGACGAGGCCGCCACGGCCAGGTTCGCCCGGCTGGCCGGGATCGCGCCGCCGGAGCTGCTGATCCCCCGGCTGGTGACCGGCCGCCTGGACGAGGCCACCGAGTTCTTCGCCGGCGCGCTGCGGCATGGCCACGAGGGCGTGGTGGTGAAATCACCGCAGGCGCCGTACCGGACCGGGCGCCGGGGCGGCGACTGGATCAAGGTCAAGCCCCGGGAGACGCTCGACCTGGTTATCATGGCCGCCGAATGGGGCCACGGCCGGCGCACCGGGCTGCTCTCGAACCTGCACCTCGGCGCCCGCGATCCGGCCACGGGCGGCTTCGTGATGCTGGGCAAGACGTTCAAGGGCCTGACCGACGCCATGCTCGCCTGGCAGACTCAACGGCTGCTTGAGCTGGCCGCGCTGCCTGGCGGCCAGTCGGCCGGGCTGCCGGGCGGGCCCTAGGCCCGGGCGCCCCGCGCCCGGCCGGGCCGGCCGGCGGGGAGGCGGCCCGGCGGCGGG
>VFSW01014220.1_pt1 | contig 11015 bp, 4 predicted proteins | sample 5358111 | NCBI WGS metagenome assembly VFSW01 (sample SAMN11554181, study PRJNA540505) | mine drainage metagenome | isolation source: sediment from site ElyBrook_90M | place: USA: Ely Copper Mine, Vershire, VT | collected 2017
CCTTTATCCTGGTGTTTACACCGGCTGCCTTTCTCATTTCAGGGCTGCTGCTCTCAGTCGCGCATACCTCGAATCGGCTCGTGGTGCCGATTTTCATTGGATTGGTCCTCGCCGGCCTGCTGTTTTCTCTGAAAAGGGAGCGGAACCTGCGTCAGCCTTAAACGCTTTCGGGAGCCGACCGTCATCCACAGGGGTGCAACTCCTCGTCAAGGCAGTGGCGAACCGAGTGTAACAGCTCCGAAGGGGAACACGGCTTGGCTAGAAATCGCGTCCGGCTGGCTCTAAGAAAGGCAGTGTCCTGGCCCAGATGGCCGTCGCTGTACCCGCTCGTGAACAGCACTTTGAGCCCGGGATTTCGAGCGCGGAGTTGCTGGGCGAGGCGCCGCCCGTCCACTCCGCCCGGCATCACCATGTCGGTGATGAGCAGGTCAAAATCAGCGACGCAGGCCGAGCACTCGGCGATGGCATGAACCCCGGAAGCCGCCTCATGAACACGGTAACCAAATCGTTCCAGAACTTTCCGAGTCAGAGCACGCACCCCCTCTTCGTCCTCAACGAGAAGGATGCGTTCGCTGCCTCCCCTCGGCGAAAGTTCTGGGAGAGCGGATTGACTTTCCCCTTCGGGCTTGGCGATGGCCGGCAAATAAATAGTGAAAGCCGAGCCCGCGCCGACTTTACTAACGACCTCCACCCAGCCTTCGTGCTGCTTGACAATCCCATAAACCGTGGAAAGCCCCAGACCCGTTCCTTTTCCCACATCCTTCGTAGTGAAGAAAGGTTCAAAGATGTGGGGAAGAACCTCCGGGGGTATCCCGACCCCGCAGTCCTCGATAACCAGGGTGGCGAAATTGCCGGACCGAGCCTCCGGCTGTTCGTGGACGCGGGCGGCATCAATGAGCACGCACCCCGTCCTGAGAGTGAGGCGGCCGCCAGTGGGCATAGCGTCCCGGGCATTGACCACCAGATTGACCAGGACCTGCTCAAGCATGCCAGGGTCGGCCTGCACGAAGGTGTCCTGGGCAGAATACTCGCAGTGGAGATTAACCTGCTCGCCGATAATCCGTTTGAGCATCTTCGTCAGGTTAACCACCAGCTCATTGAGGTCAATCGGACGAGCTTGCATGATCTGTTTTCGGCTAAAAATCAGGAGCTGATTGGTTAGATTGGCCGCACGCTCTGAAGCAGCGGTGACTTGGCGCAAACAGTCGCGCGCTTCCGGAGGAAGATGGTTGCCCATGAGTACAAGATCCGCGTTGCCGCGGATAACGGCGAGCATGTTATTGAAATCGTGGGCGACTCCGCCGGCGAGTTGACCAATGGCTTCGAGTTTTTGTGATTGGCGCAGTTGCTCCTGGGTTTCCCGCAGGTTTTCCTGCGCTTTAATCCTATCGAGCGCCCCGCCGCAATGGTCCGCCAGCGCCTGGAGAGTATCGAGACTGGCCTGGTCATACGCGCGCGGGGTGTAACTTTGGATCGAGAGCACTCCTGCCACGCTGCTCCCATTGCGGATCGGCACGAACATGATGGAGGCCGATGGCCGAGACGTATCGCCGAAAGGAGTGCCGCCGACCCGCATCTCCTTCGGTTGCTCACGCAACAGAAGAACGGGCCCTTCGCGAACTGCGCGGACGGTGAGATCCGTGGGCAGATGGAAGCCGGGTTCGCAAGAGCATGGTTTGCGCCGGCCATCGACGAGGTCCATGATAAGAACATCGGAGACCAGCCCGTCGGCAGCGGAATATAACTGAAAAAAGCACGCATCCCAACCGATGAGCAGGTCGGCAGCTTCCACGATCACCTGAGCGGCCTCGCGCGAAGAGTTCGCCGCGCTGAGTTGCTTCCCCAGCGTGGCGAAAGCCTGGACGCGGGCTTCGGCCTGCTTGCGAGAAGTGATGTCATGCTGGATCGCAATGAAATGCGTAATCGTTCCCTGCGTATCCTGCACCGGTGTGATAGTCGCCTCTCCGGTGAAAAGACGCCCATCTTTGCGGCGGTTGATAATTTCGCCCTGCCAGGGCCGGCCGGCCGTGATCGTCTTCCACAGTTGCTCATAAAACGCAGCAGCATGGCGGCCGGATTTCAGAAGGCTCATTTTCTGTCCAAGCACCTCGTTGGCTTCAAACCCGGTCAGCTCCGAAAAGGCAGGATTGCACCACAGGATAACCGCATTGGGATCGGTGATCGCGATGCAATTCTCAGCGGCTGTTAGCGCCGCACTCTGGATACGGAGTTGAGCGGCTTGGTTGAGGAACTGGAGCGCAAAGGACAGGTCCGCAGAGAGCCTTTCCAAAAGCCGAAGCTCCTCGGCTTTGAAAAAGTTGGGTTCGGCGGCATAGAGGCAGAAAAGTCCCACCGTCTCGGCGCCGTTTTTGAGGGGGAAGGCCGCCGAGGCTGCGTACCCGCGTTTTTGGGCCCCTTCGCGCCACAGATTGAAAGAGGCATCGGTAGCCGTGTCGTTGCAAACCGTCACGGCACCGCGCACGAGAGCTTGGCCGCCAGGACCGGCGCTGTACGGCGAATCGGGATTTGCCGAAAGCTGGAACGAAGAGAGATAACCCTCCTCCACCCCAGCGAATGCGACCGGCTTGACCAGCAAAGTCTTAGGGTCAAGCATGCCGAACCAGGCCATGCGGAACAAATCGTCCTGGACCACAATGCGGCAGGCCTCCTGACAAAGGTAATCCATGGACCGGCTGCGAATGATGACCTCGTTAATGTTGCTGAGCACGGAATAGAGACGGTTGGCCCGCTCGAGACGCCGCGCCACCAATTGCCGCTCGGCAGCCAATTCCGAAAGTTCGTGATTGGCGGCACGCAACTGTTGCGTGCGCTTGCGCACGGCGTCCTCCATTTTTTCGCGCGCATTACGAGATTGCCGCACGAGTCGCCACTTTTCAGTGAGGGTATGAGCCAGTTGCAGCACTTCGATGACATCGAAGGGCTTCTTGAGTATCAGCAGACGCTCGGGGTGGCCGAGGCGGCGGGTGATCTCGTCCCAGGAAAAATCCGAATAGGCGGTACAAATGACAATTTGAAGCTCGGGGTCCGCCTGCCACAGGTTTGCGATCGTCTCCACTCCATCCCACCCGGGAGGCATTCGAACGTCCACAAAGGCAAGCGCAAAAGGGTCGTTCGCCTGGACGGCGGCCTGCACCGCTGCGAGGCCTTCGCGGCCCTGGAACGCAGAAGTAATCTGGTACGTCGGAGCTTCCGCGGTCGCCCTGGATGGGCCAAAGAGCTCGGCTTCCAGAGAATCAAACCGGGCGTTGCCAGGCTTCGTCAGGATCTTGCTAAAATCCTCGTGGATGGCTTGGGTATCGTCAATGATGAGGATTCGCCGGTTATATGTTTGAAGTGCTTGGTTCATAAATCAGCTCAACGGTTTGCCCTCCCCGACTTTCACTCTGCGCCGAGGGGCCATGACCAACAGGCGGGGAAATGGGAAGCTCGAGGGTGAAAGTAGCGCCCAGGCCAAGGCCATCGCTCTGGACAGTGAGCCTGCCGCCCAGTTCCTTGGCCGCCAGCGCGCCGCTATGGAGACCGAATCCGTGGCCGTGCTTACGCGTGGAAAATCCAAGACTGAAGATCCGGGTAAGATTCTCCGGAGCGATGCCAGTCCCGTTATCAACTACGGAGAATCGTATCCGGTTGTCTCCGTTGGTTACCCCCACAGTCAGGATTTTGTCGTCACGACCAGATTCATCACAGGCGTATTTGGCGTTTCGAATGAGATTGATGAGAATCTGGAGCACTTTGTGCTTGTCTATAGTGAGCATCGGCAGGTTCCGGGGATAAGCTCGACGGACCTCCACCTGGTGCCGCGCCAAAGTACCGGCGTTCAAGCGGAGAGCATCCTCGACCAATTCCGCGGCAGGAACGTTTTCGACAATGCCGGCCAGCCGCGCATAGGATTGTTGCATGGCCACAATTTCCTTGATGTGCTCGACATTTCGAGCGAGAGACTCCAGCTCGGCGCGCACCTGGGCTTCGTCGGCGGAGACGACTCCGACGAGCTGCGCGAGATAGCCGGGAATCTTCCGCCCTCTGGGATCCTGGGTGAGGAACTCGGGCAAATCGGCCGAGTGAGCCGTCAAGAGTTCGGAAATCTTGGCCAACCGGCCAGCGTGGGAATCCTTGGCGCGGTCGAGCAGGAGCGAGATCGACACATTCACGCTGTTAAGGACATTGCCTACGTTGTGGAGCACGCCGGTAGCGACCTCGGCCATACCTGCCTGTCGTGAGACTTCGACCAGTTCTTGATGGCCCCGGATGCGCTCGAACGCGCCGCTGCAATGGTAGGCGAGCGCCTGCAGGGTTTCGAGGTCTCGTTGGTTATAGTCATTAAGGGTATAGCTCTGAACCGAAAGTAAGCCGATGACGTTTGCGCCCTGTCGCATCGGGACATACAAAATTGAGGCGGAACGCAGGTTGGTGTTGCCAAACGGGATGCCTTCCAACTCATACCCCTCCGCGAGTTCCGCTGGAGTCCGGAGCATGAGCTGAGCCCCGCCATCAATAGCGCGGCGGGCGAGAGGAGAAGGCGGCAGTTGGAGACATTCAGGTTGCATCTCGACCCGTTGGCCGTCGATCCGATCGAGGTTGAGCACATGGGTCGTCAGGTTGGTTTCAGGATTGTAAAGGTCGCATACACAGGAATCCCACCCGATGAGGCGCTCGGCGACATCCGCAATGATGAGAGCCGCGTCTTTCGGCGTAGCCGCCTGATTGAGGTGGCGGCCTAGTTCAGCCAACGCATGGCTGTGCTCGAACTGCAATTGAAGTGTCTTCTGGCTGGCGCGAAGTTCGGCCGTACGCGACCGAACCTCCCGGCGGAGGGCAGCGATCCAGGCCAGAGCGAGCAAGCCGACCAGGCCGGCAGCGCCCAAAATCAAAAGCAGATCCCGCGCACCCCAGACAGGAGGCGCCTCCACCAACTCCAGTTGATTTGGGCTGGAGAGCAGCACGCGGAAGAGTTGGGGCGTGTGATCGTCCGAGCCTTGGATGGAACAGAGCCCGGCCAGGCGCAGTAGGCTGCCGGGGCGCCAATCGGAGATGTGCTCCGGAAATCGGCCTTCAGCGAGCTGAGCCGTAAAGATGATAGGGCCATCCTGCAGGACGACCTTGGGCTGCGCAGAGCGTGGGATCCGCTGGAGGAGATGAGCCTCGAGACAAATCAATGAGGCATCGTTCGTGCCCCGAACCAGGATTTGCTCCGCCGTTGTGGCGTGGAGAGAGGGCAAAATGCCCGAGCCGAGACGCCGAACGAGCGGCTCTTCGAGGTGCGGCGAAAAGTCACCGAGCGCCGGAAAGCCCAGCACCTCGACGGAGTCGCCGGGGCGCAACTCAGCGAATTGCCCAAGCCGCGTTTGGACGCGGATGCCGCCTGAGGCGTCCTGGATGTACAAGCCCTGCCCGGGCAGGTTGAGTGTAACCACGCCGGCGACTTTAATGCGACTCCCCGCGATGCGGCCCGGGTCAAACGTAGCGACCTCGGAGATGCTTGTGGTCTGGATACGAAATGGATCTGACGGAGCCGCTTCGAGTGTTTTGATCTGTCGAAGATTAGGCACATAAAGCGTGATGCCGTTGAGCTGGCTGCGCCCATTGAGGTCTGAGCCACACACTCCGCGAACCACCACCTGTGAGTCCAGCAACCCGGCGGGCGGGTTGGTTTCAGTATAGCCGGGCACCACCGCATCAAACTTTCCTTCCCGCGTCATGACGGAGAAATGCAAGTGCCCCCACTCGGCAGACGCCTTGCGCACCACACCGCTCATCTCAATCCATTGCGCATCAAGATTCCCCTCCGCGGTGTCCGCCAGGTCCGCAGGAATCGGACGGGGCAGATTAGTTGTGCCCAGGACCTGGAAAGTTGCCGGAAACACGGCAGGTCCATATGCCCCAAGGGTGGCGCGGCCCGCCACCTCCACTACCTGCCCCAAAACGATATTCGTTTGGTTCAATTGGACGTAAATGGCTGCCGACGGATCATATACAAACGCGGTGGTCCAGTCGGAATCGCTATAAATGACGACGCCGCGAAACTTGACCCGGAAACCCTCCTGGAGTTGAGCGGCAGGCCACCGGCGCAGTTGGGCGATGTTGGTGATGGCTTTGGCCGCCAAATTGGTCAGATTCAGTGAGAGCATCGGCAAAGGAGGGGATGCGGCCAGCACAGGGACGGGTTCAAAGCAAGCGTCTGCCAGGAGCGGCTGCTCCGCGGTCGCATCGAGATAGCCCCACACATTCACCCGCTCCCCCGGGGTGGCTTCGGTGACCTGGGTCACATGCGCAAGAATAACCCCGGTAGGATCGCGAACGAGAATCGAATCGCCCGGTAGAGCAGAGACAATCACGCCGTTGAGGCGCACCGGCTGATTTGTCCAAGGGCCGAGCTCGCGATTAAGCAAAGCGTCAATGGAAATCACGGGCAGTTGCTCGAGGCGGACCGACGCAGGAGCCAACACCGTGAGTTCGGCAAAGCTGGGAGCCAGTAGGACCGTATGGGAACGGCCGTTCACGGTCTGAGACGTGTTCACCCCGCGCATGCGCACCAGGGCGCCGACGTAGGACTTGCATTCATTAGTCCACGTTGAGCCCATCACATAAACAAGGCAGGAGAGACTCGGAGTGCCTACAGTGAGCGCCAGCCGGCCACGGCTGTTCTCAGCCGAGCGGACTGACCCAATGAGTTCCACCCAGTCTCCCACGGTGCTCGCAAGCTCGGCAAGCCCAGCCTGTCTGGCCGGCGGTAACGAAGAGTGTCCCACCACTACGACGGTCAGGTTCGTGAGCGGCAAAACTTGCCCGCCAGCGATGGTGCGGCCAGAGATTTTTACCAGATCACCCGGGCTCAAGGACCCGTCAATCTGCGGTGGGGAGAAGAAACTGATCCCATCCGGCCCCTCAACAAACAATTGGTGCCAATCACGGTCATAGCACAGCACGGTCCCGCGCAACTCAAAAGGCTGGTGCTCAGAGCGCTGCGCTTCGGAAAGTGAACGAAGTTCTGACAGAGTGGAAATGAGCTGCGGATTCGCGCCAAGGGCAGCACGCCCGCCGCACAGTCCGAGCGCAAGGATAACCACACTTGGGCATAACGCGTGCGCGCCCAGTTTTAGGACAGAACTGCCTGAGTTCGCGTCTGTTTGCATTTGCTCGGCGCGGCGGGTAGTTCCGGAAGCCGCGCCAGCTCCATAGACCTGGCCAGCTCGATGAGGAACCTAAATCCGCGCTGCACGCACTCCGAGCAGGTTGCGGGCCAGCCACAGACTTCCCGCGGTGGATACGATACGGCTTCGGATCTTCAGACAGGCTTGACAACTCGTTCAGAGCCGCTCAGTGTCACCACAATCCGCATGAGCAACACGGGCCCAGAAAGTTCAGGCCGACAATCGTATAAATCCGGCTCAGGCGCTTACTCCTTTTCGCGATGAAACCGTGCATTTTGCTTTCCATATTGCTGGGCCTGGCCCAAAGCGGCATTTTGACTCCCAAGGCAGGGGCTGCCGACATCGCTGGCGGCGTTACCGATACCAACTCTCAGGAATTGGTCCGTGCTTATCTCCAGCTCCAAGCAGAACTTCATGCAACCCAACTCGCTGTGGAGCAGAACCGCAAAGAAGCCAGGGATACGGCGGTTCAGAATTCCGAGGCGCTCGCCACCCGTTTGAAGGGTATCGAGATGGCGCTCGCGTCCGAGCGCGCCCGCGAACTCGAGAACATTCAACGCACCAATCGAGTCATGGTGATTGTGGCAGGCGGCTTCGCTTCGCTGGGCGTGCTCGCGATGCTCTTAATGGCTTACTTCCAATGGCGAACTGTTCACGGCCTGGCAGAGATCTCAGCCACGCTTCCCGCCCCTCGCGGGCTCGGCCCGGGTCCTGCGTTCACCGCGCTCGGGCCCGGCGCAGGTCAACTGGTCGCAGGGACCCAGGCGGAGCAATCGAATCTCCGGTTGCTCGGGGCTATGGAACAGTTGGAAAGGCGAATTCATGAACTCGAACACGTTGCGCCCAACGGAAACCCCAATGGCAGTGGAGCACAGGCATTCCCAAAAGCCTCAGCTTCGGACCCTGGGGAGGATTCAGCCACAGGCGAAGCCGCGGAGCGGATTTCGCTGCTGCTTGCCAAGGGTCAATCCATGGTGAGCCTGGGAAAAACCGAAGCCGCCCTTAACTGCTTCGACGAAGTCTTGACCCTGGCGCCGAAGCATACCGAGGCCCTCGTGAAAAAAGGCGCGGCGCTCGAAAGACTTCAAAGATTCAACGAGGCCGTCGCGTGCTACGACCAAGCAATAGCCGCGGATGAGACAATGACGATTGCGCACCTCCACAAGGGCGGGCTGTTCAACCGGATGGAGCGGTTCAACGAGGCGCTCGAATGCTACGAAAAAGCGCTTAGAACCCAGGAAAAACGAGGAGCCTGACGCTAAAACGACAACCACCTCTCCCACGAGGCGCCAGCGTTGTTACGGCGGTTCAGACTACTCGCATCTGAACCGCATCCACGATTTGTTCTCCGATTAGAATCGAGCCGATCACGACAACCGTGTTGCCGGAATGCAGCCGACCCTGGCTCACCAAGCCTTTGAGCGCATCCTCGATGGTGTTCTCAGGATTAATCAAGTCGAAGGGTACAATCAATGGAGTGACACCCCAACTGAGGGTTAGCCAGCCCGCGACAATCGGGTTCGCACAAAGCGCATACACCTGCGAAAAGCGCGGCCGCATCCAACCGGCGTAGCGCGCCATATTCCCGCGCCGCGTGAACACCAGGATAGCTTCTGCCTTGAGTTCGTTCGCCATAACCACGGCGCTTTTGACCACCTTCTGCCGCGCCGTCTCTAGCACCGCATGCTCGAAAAAATTTGCGCCGCCGCTGCGCTCGATCCGGCGGGCGACTCGGTCGAACACCTCGACGCACTTGAGCGGATATTTTCCCACGGTGGTTTCCCCGCTGAGCATGAGGCAATCGGTTTGCTCGAAGACAGCGTTTGAAATGTCCGACACCTCCGCCCGGGTCGGCATGGGGGAATCGATCATGCTTTCGAGCATGTGCGTCGCCACGATGACCGGCTTGCCGTAATGAAGGCACGTCTTGACGGCCCGGCGTTGAATAATCGGCAGTTCCTCGTAGGGCACCTCGATGCCGAGATCACCGCGGGCCACCATAACCGCGTCGGCCTCGCGAACGATACGATCAAGATTGGCCACGGCCTGCTGGTCTTCAATTTTCGCGATCACCATCGGCGGCTGAGGCGTGCCGGAGAAGTGTTCCTTTAGCTGCAACAAATCACGCGCTTCCCGGACAAATGACAGCGCGATGAAATCCACCCCCAGTTCCAAACCCAGCTTCACATCGGCAATATCCTTCGCCGTAAGGGCCGGCAGGCTGACTTTGACTCCGGGCAGGTTGATGTGGCGGCGGCTGCCGAGCGTCCCGGCCGTCAGCACTTCGCACTCCACCTGGTTACCGGTCTTGGTCAGCACCTTCATTTCCAGCGCGCCATTGTCAATGAGCACCACGTCTCCCACGCTGATGTCATTAACGAAATTCGCGTAATTAACGTCCACAGAGTGGACCTCCTCGTTGCGTTCGCCGCGGACGGTGAGGGTAAAGCGCTCGCCAGGGGTCAGCGCCATCGGCACGGGCAGATCACCGGTCCGGATAGCCGGACCCTGGGTGTCCATCATGATGCCTATAAATTGATGGCGGGAGCCGGCTTGCGCCCGAATGTCGTCAACGACACGCCGCACCCAATCATGGGTGGCGTGCGACATGTTGAGCCGGAAAATGTTCACACCCGCCCCAATCAACCGCCCCAGCATCTCAGGGGAATCGGTTGCCGGGCCCAGCGTGGCAATTATCTTCGTCCTGCGTGTGCCATGGGATTCCATTCATGACAGCATATCGTACGCTGGTGGAACAACAAATCTTTTGTATATGCACCGAAAAACTCATTTTGCGTTTGGATTAGAGAAGCGGATTCAAACGATAACGGCCTGCACCCCGGCGCATCAAAAAGGAAATCCGAACGAGAATTGCACCGTCCCCGAAGGGTCCCCGGGCCGGGGATTGAGGTTGTAGCCGTATTCGAGCCGAACCGGCCCAATCAGCGTGCGCCACCACACGCCAAGTCCGACTGAAAAAAGGCCGGTGTCAAAGGGATAATGGTTGAGGTGCTCGGCAAATCCCAGCGAATCGGAAAAGAAGACCACCGACCATTTGGGCGTCAGGGCCTGCTCCAATTGCACAGTGCCCAGGGCGTAAGTTTCGGCGCCGACAAATTGACCGAGCGAATCGCGTGGCGCAGCTTGACCCTCCTGGTAGCCGCGAATGGAGTTCTCCCCGCCGGGGAAAAACCGGGAATTGAACGGCAGGTTGTTGGCAGGGCTCCCGAAGCTGACATCTACTCCGTGACTTACGCCGATGCTCAAATAGCGGCCGCCGCCCAGTGGATGATACCACGAAGGCAATACTTCGATCCGCTGGTAATTCGCCTCGCCCCCCAAATAGGAACTGCCGGTCTCAAGCGTCATAAACACCTTGTACCCCCGGCGAGGGTAGAGCGGGTTATCACGCCGGTCCTCCTTGAGATCCAGCGTAATGGACCCGACGGCCGGGTTGGTCAACCCTTCGGAGGCGACCCCCTGGAAGGTGGTGAAATCCAGGGCGTTGAGAATGCGATAGCTGTAGCGCAGGCTGGCATCCAGGGCGGATTGCGCGAAATACTTGTGCAAACCGATGCTGCCGCCATATTCGAGCCGGGTGAACGAAATCTCCTGCCGGCGCAAGCCCGACGAGTTGACGAACAGATCGATGTCTCTGCCCACCAACTCCGGGATATCGTAGTCGAACTCGCCGCTTGTGGCTTTGAAAGATTGGATGGCCTTCAAATCGGCATGGTGAGCCAGACCCCAGAGATTATTGAGAGTGGCTTCGACCCCGCCCCGCAGCAACTCATAGCTGCCCCCACCGGCCAGCAAACTCACCGTCAACGTTTTGCCTTCCTG
>VFSW01014221.1_pt1 | contig 11013 bp, 5 predicted proteins | sample 5358111 | NCBI WGS metagenome assembly VFSW01 (sample SAMN11554181, study PRJNA540505) | mine drainage metagenome | isolation source: sediment from site ElyBrook_90M | place: USA: Ely Copper Mine, Vershire, VT | collected 2017
TTGCTCGATCCGGGAATCGGATTCGGAAAAAAACACGAGCAGAATTTCGAAATTCTCGCGCGGCTCCCCGAATTCGCGCGCCTGGCCTGCCCGATCGTGATTGGCACATCTCGAAAAGCTTTTCTCGGCAAAGCACTCGCGGGTTCGGATGGGCCGAGCGCGCCGCCCGGCGAACGTCTGCTGGGCACTGCCGCGACCGTCACCGCGTCGATTCTGGGCGGCGCGCACATCGTCCGCGTTCACGACGTAGCCGAGATGGTCCGCGTCGTGCGCGTCGCGGATGCAATTCGCGTGGCCGGGCTAGACGCATAATTCTTGATCGAAGCACGATCCGAGGTTGCATATACCGGACCGGGGTAAGGCCAACCTCAGGATGAGCGAGCTGAAAGGCGGCTCGCCCGAGCTTTTGAAGGCTTTTGGGACTTTCCGAGGGATTTTCCGCCAGCATGCTGGCGCGCGCTAGAAAGGATTTGATGGACTTGCTTCCGCTTTGAATCGGCCTCCTCCGGCGGAAGTTTCGACAATTGCTTTTCGACAACATCGGTAATTATCTTGAGAATTTTCTGGAATCCCGAATTCCTCGTTTTGGTCATCGCTCGCCACTCCCGCACATTCAAACTATCAGTGAGCAAAAGACAAAACAAGATTCCAGCGAAGCGTCATCCCCCTCCTAGTAAATCCTTGCTCCGGCCAATGAGCTATAATCCCAGGCGATTTGCTCAGGGATAGACCGGGAGAAATTGCATGAGGTCGCTAGGATTCTGGCCAGGATTACTCGCCGTCCTGTTCTTTGCTTGCGCCCTCCCGGCCAAAGCGCAATTGTCTCCCGCCGAACCCGATCCGCTCGCGCGCATTCGCGATGCGGCGCGGGGGAATGTGCAGGCGTGCTCCGCAACGGGAGAGACGCTGTGCGAGCAAGTTGCGCCGAAGATCATTGCCAATGCGCAGGGTGATTCTCCGCTTGCGGAAAACCTTCGCCGCCTCACCGAAGGCTTGAAGGTCCATACGCCGGCGAATTCCGAGGAATCGCCGGCGGTTTCCTGGGCCGTCGCTGCGTTCCGCGATGCGGGCGTCGAAGTTCACACTGAGAAATACGGTGCACTCGCCGCAGGGTCCGATGGAGAGCCGCGCCAGCGCGAAAACGTGGTCGCGGAGATTCGCGGGCGCGAAAAACCCGAGGAATGGGTGCTGCTCGGCGCTCGCCTCGATTCGTCGGCTCTCAATTCCGGCGCGGCCGCTGCTGCCTGCAATGCCGCTTTGGCGATCGAGGCCGCCCGCGATATTCAGCTCACCGGTGTTCACCCGCGCAGGTCGATTCGCTTCGTTCTTTTTGGCGGACCTGTTGGAGCCATAGTTGCACATCCTGACGCGGGAAATGGAACGCTCCCGGAAGAACCGGGAGAAGAGGATCAGCGCGCGGCCGGGGCGAGGGCCTACATGAGGGCGCATGCCGACGAACTCGACAAGGTGAAGGCGGCTATCCTCTATGATGCAGGCGCAAACCGCATGATTGAATTTGAGCTTAACGGAAGGCGCGACATTGAATCGGGCATGCGCGAGGCCATGAAGCCGATTGGCTCGATGGGGAGTACAAGCCTCACCTTCGACGCACCGCTCGAAGCCAACAATTTGGATTTCTTGTTGGAAGGAATCCCGACGGTCGTAGCTGCGGCGGCTGGCGCGGCAGATAGCGGAAACCGGAACGCCCTCTCCCATTCGCTCGACCAAATAAATATTGAAGAACTTAAACGCAATACGGCCATCGCCGCCGTCACCGCATTTGGCGTCGCCGAACGCGCCGAGCCGCTTGGGCCGCGCCTGTCCCGCGCGGAGATTGAATCGCTGCTGAAAACATCGGGCCTGGAACAGCAAATGAAAATTGCGGGTCTGTGGACGTTCTGGGAGTCGGGTGAGCGCGGACGTTTGCCCTGAGGGGCAAAAGCGCTGGATTTGGAGCGCTTCACTTTTTATGGCGGCCCGGGAAACTCTGTTACGGTATTGCGTGAATGGAGCGGAAGACGCGCGATGCCACGCGCGATAGTGGCCTTGCAACCTGTCCTTCCGGACAGGTCAACAAACAGGAACGCTCCTGCCTTATTTCTCCGCCCTCCTCTTTGGACATGCCATAGACTATAAGCCCCAGCCAGAGAGCAGAACACCGTGCACCTTCTTGATGCCATCATCGCTTTTGCGGCCATAATGCTGGCCGCCTGTTTGATCGTTACCGCCGGAACCCAGTTAGCCATCGGCCTTCTCGGCCTGCGTGGCGCTAACCTCAGTCGGAGCCTTGGCGACTTGTTTGAAGCCGCGTGCGACGACGGAGACGCCAAGCGCTATGGCAAAGTGATTGCCCGCAGGGTTTTGCGTCACCCGCTCATTTCCGGGTCCGTGTTTTCTCGATTCGGCATTCGCATAGAGGAACTTCCATTCGTGCCGGCGGATGCAGCGGGAAAACTTCGCTGGGCCGGCAGCGGAATCCCATTTCAGCCATGGCTATTGGGGGCGCTGGGCGGCTTCTTCCTCTGGCCCGCCACTTTGGCGGCCATCCAGCGCTTCACGTCCATGGATATTTTGGCCCTCTCAGGCGTCGTCCAATCCTATGTGCCCTTCCTTAGTTTCTGCGAACATCCCTGGCGCACTGGCGCGATCGCCGGCGCGGTTTTTGGAGGACTCATCAGCCGCTGGCGGTTGGCCACGTCTGTTCGCTCCAACGAACTTGTCGCCGTGCTGGAGAAACTGTCGACGCCGCCTGGCGGCTCCTTACCGGACCCCGCGCAGCGAGCGATGCTCGTAATCGCCGGCGAAGCTCAGAGCGGACCGCGCCGCAAAATAAATTCTTCGGCTGCGGAGTTTGACAAATTTGTGCGCGAACTGCCGGAGAACGACCAGGATGAAATTGCCGTAGGCGGGGAGAAGACATTAAATCCGCCTTCTGGGCTAATGGAGCCGCGGCTGGAAGGGTTGAATTCCTGGTTCGATCACGCCATGGACAGGGCCTCGCAACGGTTCACGCTGCAAGCCCGCGTGATTACCGTTGCACTCTCTCTAGTACTCGTTTTGGCCGCGCACTTGGACGCCATCCGCCTGTTCCGGACGCTCTCTTCCGACGCGCAGGTGCGAGCGGAGCTAACCGGCAGCGCGGACGCTATCATGAAACAGGCCGGCCAACTTGCGCGAACACGCGAGGACGGGGCAAGCAAGGAAGTTGTGCCCGATATTTATCGCAAGGCTATGGTAGATGTTTTGCAATCTATTCCAATCGGCGTGGAGCAAACCAAATCAAAATCGCGCCATTCCTCGCGCCACAACTCTTCGCCCTCGCCGGCCGCTGCTCAGGCGGTAGCCGGTGGCAGCCCAGCGGAATCGCCGGACGGCGTTCAGGCAGCGGCAGCCTCTCTGGAATCTACTGATGCTGCACTCGTCCCGCCAAGCGTTCGGCCCGCGCCCGAGCCCTCCGCGAAAGAAACGGGACATAAGCCTTCAAAGTCATCGAAAGCGAAGTCGCCGACCGTTGATGCGGAAAAATCCGCGGCGATGCCCGGCGAAGACAGAGCCACGATGGTAGCGAAAGAAAGGGCGAGCAAAGCCCTGGAGCCCACGCCAGGCTTTACCAGCAGGGAAGAAGCAGTTGCGTGGCTGCGCGGCACTTTGAATTCGGATCCTGCCGTCGAAAATTTGGTTGCTAATTACGAACAGGCGGTCAACGCCCAGGTTGTGAGCGATACCGACAAGTTGCTCGACCATTCCGCTTCACTGAAATACGGTCTCGCGAGCTCGGAGTTGCAGTTGGTTCCCGAAAAATGGGCGGGCTGGAAACCGGCCGGGAATGAACTGCCGGGCTTACTAGTTGCCTTGGCGCTGCTTAGTCTGGGAGCCCCGGTTTGTTTCAACCTGTTGAAGACGGTAGCCAGTCTTCGCCCAGTGTCCTCGATCGCCACGGCCATCACCTATCCGGAGAGACGCATTTCGCGTGAAGATCGGCGCTATCCGCAAATCCGGGAGCAAGTAAAGCCGCCAGCAAGAGCGCAAGCGAGAGCGCCGGAAAAGACGGAGGAAGAGCGCGAGCCCGCGGCGTCCGGTCACAGCGACCGCCGGCTGTAGACGGCGAAGATCGAGCGCTCGCAAGGGCGGGCGATGGCGACGCCTCCAACGAAGTCATCGCCAATTCGCCCATGCGCATCCCGCAGCAGTAATGGAAGGACCGATTCCTCGCACTCCGCCGTACAGGCTGCCCCAAACAGGCGCGCGAAAAATCTGAATTCTTCCCCCGCCAACACTGTCCGGGACCGATGTTTAGAACACCAAGCTGAGCGACATTTGAACTTGCCGCGAGCTGCCAATCGTCTTCACGGTTTGCCCGAGACCGGTGGGACAATAATAGAAACCGTTCTGAGGGTTGGATCCGTTGCAGCCCGAAGCCAAAGTTGGCGTGGTGCTGGTTCCATAGGGCGCTTGGGCGATGGGAAAGGAACTAAAAGCCAAGTTTTGGTCGATATTATCGATGGGAATATCAAAGCTCGGCGTGTTAGTCAGGTTGAAAACATCGAGGCTGTACCTCAGCATAACCCGCTCCGTGATTGAAGTCGCCTTCACAATCGAAATGTCCGCGCGCTTTTGCCAGGACTGGCGGAAAATATTTCGCTGTCCTCCACCGGCGAGGAAATTCGTTTCAAACGTATCTCCCGGAGGAATCGCCGAACAGGGAAAGCTCCCGTCCAGGGTTTGAGCGTTGGCCGCGTTGCACGGGTAGAGCAGCGGCACGGTGAAGCAGGACGCTTTTAATGCCGGAAAATTGAAATTGTTGCCGATCGCGCCGGTGACCGCGTTCTTGGCCGTGCAACCGGGAGCCAGCGGAGCGATCGGATTGGTAATTCCATCGGTGATGCTGTAGAACGCGCTTCCCACGGCGCCGGAATAGTCGATCACGCTATAGGGCTGCCCGCTCTGAATGGTGATCAGGCCTTGCACGCTCCAGCCATTGGCGAACTTGCCTTCGACGGAAGACGCCGAGGCGAATTTCGGAAGTTCGTAGTGGTAATCGATATTGAAAACGTGGGTGCGGTCGAAGTCCGATGGTCCGTAGCCGCCGCGCAGATTCTGCGGGTTGTTGCCATTGTAGTAAAGGCCCAGCGCGCTCTGCTCATCGAACGATCGCGAAAACGTGTAGGAAAAGCCGGCCTGCAGTCCGTGGCTGAACCGTTTTTCAATGTGGGCTTGCAGTGCGTTGTAGGCCGAAATTCCCGCGGCTGTGTATTCTTCCGAATCGGCGGAATACCCGAGGAAGGGGACGCGCTCGTCGGTGTTGCCGCCATCGATGTTAAATTGCATCGGCTGCCCATTTGGCAAATTTAGCGTGCAACCCAGAAACCCGCACCCTGCGGATGTCTGAACGGTATAGCCGTATGTATACGACTGGGCAAATGGAGAAGCGGACGGGTTGGGGCAGACCGCTGCCGGGCCGCACAGCGGATTGGTTGGAGTTGCAATCCTGGCCTGGTTGAACGGGACCGGAATGATCTCATGTCTCCCCAGAGCATTCACCCCGCCAATATCGATGGCGAGGTCGTTGCGCGGCTGCCATTGAATGTCGAGGGACGAGTTCATGGTGTAGGGAAGCTTGTTGTTTCGCGCGTAGCCCGCAAAATAAAATGGAGTATCGCCGTTCTGTATGCCGGCGGCATTTGGCATGACGGCCACGCCGGTATTTGGATTGATCGCGGTAACCGTGTTTGGATTGCCGGAGGGCGGAGCCTGAAGGGTTGGTCCCCAGGGATTCGAGAGGGTCGTGCTGCAAGTTTGAAATGTGCCGGGAAATGCGGCCGGGCAGAACTGGCCGCCGACGAAGGGCTCTTGCTGGTTCACTCCAAATGGACCGCCCGGCGCGAGACTCTGTGCGCCCGGCAGAGAGAGATAAGAATACAGCTCGCCGCGATCGTAATACATTCCCCATCCTGCACGGATGACTACTTTGCTGCCGAATTCCTTCGGGCTCCAGGCGACGCCAATTCTCGGCGCAAATCCCCACTGCCGGCCGGTGAGGGTCGTGTTGCTCACGCCGGGCGTGGCATGCGGACTATTTCCCGCGACGATTAAGCCGCTGGAGGCTATCGTGTCCGTTGTGGGGTTATAGGAATAATTGCTTGGATCGAAATTAATAAGATTTCCGTTCTTCTCGGTCAATCCGCCGTCCCAATCGAAACGCAGGCCCGCGGTGATGGAGAGGTTGGATCGCAACTGATATTTATCCTGGATAAATTCTCCGGTTTCGTTCGATCGCCAGTAGCGATTGGGGTTTCCGTTCAGCTGAATTGTCCCCGCGTAGAGATAATCATTTATAAGTGTGCCAGTGAGAAACTGGTTAATGTCCTGCGATTCGATTGTCCCTAATTGGTTCCTTCGGTCTCGCGTGTTGAGCTGCGTGTACGCGAAGCTTCCGCCGAAAGTTATGGTGTGCTTCCCAACCGTCCAGATGGCATTCGCGGTGGGGTTGAAGCGATTTTGAAAAGCACCGGTAAATGCCGCCAGGGACAACGCGCCGGCGCCGACATTCAACACCGGCTGATAGGAAGGCAGGACGGTGCCCGGCCAGGTAATGGTCATGCCGGGAAAAATATTTGAACCGAAAGTGTTGATCGTGCAGTCGGAGGCGCTAAAACCGGTCAACGCCTGGCAGGCGGAGCCGAACTGCGACGGGGTGAAAGGCTGGCTCACCGTGGAGTAGGCCTTTTCACGAATAAACCCGAAGGTTTCCGTGACGCTCAAGTTGGGCCGAACGATTTGAGTGTGGCTTAGAGAGATCACCTGGCTGCCCGCGTCAAGATTCTGAGCGAAACCCGCGACCGAGGAATAGGCATACGGAGCGGTCGTCGGGTCATGCTGGTAATAATACTTTGCCGAGAACGAGTGGGTGGAATTCGGGTTCCAGTCCAGGTCGGAGACCGCCTGGTTGGCAATGAAATAGGCCGTGCCGGGAATTTCGGCGTCCTCGGGAAACGCTTCGATCAGCGCCGGATTGGTTGTATTGAGCGCGACCGCATTGGGATTCGCCGAGGGGATCAGATATTGCCCGTTGGGGAACTTATAGTTAAAAAGGGTATAAGCAATGGGGTTGATATCGCCCGGGGCAAGGCCTACCTGAGGATTAATCTGGCTATCGGCCAAGCCAAGGGAACTGGAGAGGTTGTTGCTATTTCCAACGGCCGCGAGTCCCGCAGCCGATCGGTTATTGGTGAGTCCGGCCGGAACTGTGGGTCTGGAGATTCCGATTTCGTCGTCGGAGGAGCGCGTGTGTTGATAGCTCCCGTAGAAGAAGAGCTTGTTTTTGATAATCGGCAAACCCACCGTTCCACCCGCCGTGTAGCGGTGCAGGCCGGGATTTTTTTCACTGAGCGGAATATTCGGGTCGGCGTTGAAGAAATAGGGATCCGCGTTGAGCCAGTTGGTTCCGCGATGGACGTACGCTTGCCCATGAATGTCATTCGTGCCTGACCCGGTGCTCATGTCGATGTGCGCGCCGCTGGTCGAGCCCTGCTGCGCGTCGTACATCGAAGTGTTCACGCGGACTTCCTGAATGGATTCCGGAGCCGGCGTTGGGATCGATTCGCCGATGGCGAGATAAACCGAGGCGCTGCTCTGGACCGGAAGGGCGCTGAGCGAAGAAGAGGTGCTGACGCCGGTCTCGTTTACAACTCTCGAAGACGTCACTTGGCTTGTGGTCTTGCCGTTAAACAGGCTTTTGGCGTCCACGCCATTTAACAGGAAAGTGTTGCTGGTGTCGCGCTGGCCATTGGCCCAGACCGGCTGGTTGCCCAAGCCCGCGTTCGCTCCGGTGCCGGCCGAAAGCTCTTCGTTCACTCCTGGAGAAAGCATCACATATCCGGTGAAGGATCCTGTAGGCAAGGGAACCTCTTCGAGTTCCGCCTTGTCCATCACGTAGCCGTTTGTCGTGTCGACGGAGTTGAGGAGCGGCGTTTCGTCGACCGTGATGGTTTGCCCGATTTCGCCGACCTTCAACGTGGCGTTGACGGTCGCGGTGCGGTTGGCCTGCACCTGAATTGAAGGAATATTCAATGTTTGAAAACCGGCGCGAGTGAACGTGATCGTGTAGTTGCCAATGGGCAGGTTGACGAAATCGTAGCGGCCGGTCTCGGTTGTCTGGAGCGTGCGCGTGAGTTTGGTCTGGTCGCCGACAATCGTGACCGTGGCCTCCGGAAGGACCGCGCTCGTGGCATCCATCACCTCGCCGGTGACGCCGCCCAGGGTTTGCTGGGCATGCGCGTGAGGCGCCCAGGCGAGGCAAAAGCAAAGCAGTGTGAGAATGAAGAAACGCCTAACCTTATTCGACATCGGTTCGTCCCCTTGAACTTGACGAAGATTTTGAATCCAAGGGCGAAAACCGAGGCCACCTGCGGCCCCTCGAAAAAGGCCCGTCCAACCAAAATGTTTGAATGACACTACGCGGGGTTCCGCTGAAGCAGAAGCTCATTGTTTCGATGGCGAGCATTGATTCTTTCGATTTTTCGTTTTGAGGCGGAGGCCGGACAATGGGGGTATCGATCCGACATTGTAGCGCCGCCCGCTGCAAGCGCGAATCTAAGCACTAATACGTTAATATATTATACGGTATATGAGCGTTCCTGGACCGGTCGCTCATTCAGAAGGGTTATCATGACACCCTCGAAAAGGGGCTTTCCTTCCGGCAGCGTGGAATCCGATTTATTCAAAATAGCCGCACCAAGGCAGGCGCAAGAAACCGGCGCCTGCACAGCCGTTCCGCCCGCGGGTGGAGTGGAGAAAGACGCAAAAGCCGCCGGTTACGGACTGCGGAGCGAGTCTTTGTCGCCGATGGAGACGCTGGCGCAATCCATTTCCGGCGCCTGCCCGACGCTGACCCCGTTCGTCACCGTTCCCCTGGTGTATACGCTCGCGGGAAACGGCACATGGCTCGCGTACGTTTTGGGCACGTGCGGGATTCTTCTGGTTGCCTGGTGCATCAGCCGTTTTGCGCGTTACTCCTCGTCGCCCGGGTCGCTCTACTCTTATGCCGCCATGATTCTTCCGCCGTGGCTTGCGGCCACGGCCGCGTGGAGTTTGCTGCTGGCCTATATCATGGGCAGCGCCAGCAATATCGGAGCATTTTACTATTATGCGAATGTAATACTCAGGAATGCCACGGGTCACGAACTTTCGGCCTTGCTGCTGGCGACGCTTTTCGCGGTATCTTTCATGTGGATCGCCTGGCGCGACGTAAAACTTTCGGCGCGCGCAATGCTGGTCATGGAAGCCTGCTCCGTGACGGCCGTTATTGCCGTGATGGCGCTGGTGCTGTTCCGCCACGGCCTGCACGGCGACCCCAACCAGCTTCACCTTCGCGGCGTGACGGCCAGCGGCTTCCGGCAAGGGCTGGTGCTCGCGCTGTATAGTTTTGTCGGTTTCGAGGCAGCGACCGCCCTGGGGTCCGAAGCGCGCAATCCGCTAAAAGCCATTCCCCGCGCGGTCATTCTAACTTCCGTTCTGGGCGGCATCTTTTTTACCATCTGCGCCTACACGGAAATTCTCGGGTTCGGCATGAGCGGAAAAGATCTCGGAACGTCCGACGTTCCCATGCACGTGCTGGCAGGCGTTGGCGGCATGCCCGTGCTCGGATTGTTGATCGACGTCGGGGCGCTGGTGAGCTTGTTTGCGGGAAGCCTGGCGGGCATCACGGCCGCTGCCCGCGTGTTGCTACAGATGTCGCACAACGGTCTCACGCACGGTTCCCTCCGGAAAATACACGCTCGAAACGAAACGCCAACCGGCGCGGTCATCGTCACGGGGCTCGCCGCGTTTCTTCCGGTCGCCATCCTTGCCGTAAGGGGCACGAGCGGGGTGGACGTCTATGGCTGGCTGGGCATGCTCGCAGTTTATGGATTCGTGGTCAGCTATGGTCTAGTATGCTTTGCCCTTCCGGGCTATCTGCGCGATCATCACGGCGTGGTCAACTTGGCGACGAGGACCATCCCCTACATCGCGTGTCTTGCCATGGTATATGCGGTCGTCGCGAATCTTTATCCCGCGCCGCAAGACGCGTATGGAAAGCTTCCGTATGTCTACCTCGCCTATTTGGCCGTGGTTCTTGTGTTCTTTGTGTTTCGCTCGCAACCGAAACCCTCTGTGCAGGAGGGATCGTAAGCGCCGCGCAAGTTTTGTCGCATCATCCCTATTCTCTTTTTGGCGCTATTCTCGGAGAATGGGTTTTCCAAATCCCTTAACGCTCGAAGCGTTGCTGTCCCGAAAGGAACATTCATGAAGGCCTTAATAACCAAGGATACAGCTATTACCGAGGAGGTTTTGAACGCCATCGCTCATCTCCCCACCAAAAGCCTTTCCAAGATCGTCGAGGACGGATTCTTCAAGAAGCTGACGGACAGGGACTTCATGCGGATCGGCGTCCTGCTGGCAAAAAAAGGATACGACGAAGGCGGCTGTCCCATTGGCGGCGTAATCGTCAGCAACAAAACACGGCTGATCCTGGGAAAAGGGCACAACACGCTGGTTCAGGAGAACCATCCTTACAATCATGGTGAGACGTCAGCCGCACGGGACGCGGGGCGGCTGGATTTCAGCGAGACCACCATGTTTACGACACTCAGCCCTTGCGACATCTGTGCTGCGCTGATCTACAGGCGTCAATTTAACCGCTGCGTCGTCGGCGACGTTACAAATTTTTCGGGCACTGAGGAATTGATTCGTCAAAAGGGCGTCCAGGTGGATATTTTGGAAGATCCCGACGGCATCGCCTTATTCGCCAAATACATCAAGGAAAAGCCGGACCAGCATCTGGAAGATGCGTACGGCCTTGCCGCGGTGCGCAAAGCCGCCGCGGGCAAAATCTAGTAGCGATTTCTCATCACGCTGCGAGCGAATGAATCGGCGGTCATGTTCTTCAATGAGGAAAGCGAGGTTTTGTAGCGGGGGGGGGCCCCCCGCCCGGCCAAAAACACACAAAAAGAAAAAATAAACACAGTCCAAAAT
>VFSW01014222.1_pt1 | contig 11012 bp, 9 predicted proteins | sample 5358111 | NCBI WGS metagenome assembly VFSW01 (sample SAMN11554181, study PRJNA540505) | mine drainage metagenome | isolation source: sediment from site ElyBrook_90M | place: USA: Ely Copper Mine, Vershire, VT | collected 2017
TCATCCACTGCCTTGATGCGCCACTCTGATCGTCTCGCATGTTTTTTCTCGCGTGTGCAAGAGGTTCGACCGGCATTTAGAGAAAACCATAGGAAAAATTGCGCTCGGCGCGACGGACACGGCCGGCGGCCGGATCGGGAAAATGCGCCGGAAACAGCACGGACTCGTTGTCCGCGCACTGCTCGAGTAGTCGCTGTCTCGTGGCGCAGGCTGCCGCGGGATTCTCATCGGCGAAGAACGGGATGTCGGGCCGTACGAGCTGAATCGGGTGGTGAATGATATCGCCCATGAACACCGCCCGCGATCCACCGCGTCGGGCCCACACGACGACGCTGCCGGGCGAGTGACCGGCCGCATCCTCGAGCCAGATGCCATCCTCGATCTCGCGATGCACGCAGACGTCGCTGTCCACTATGTCGGCAAGACCGGCTTCGACCACCGGCAGCACCGAATCGACATAAGCCTCTCGATTGTGGGCTTCGTGCGTCTGCCGACCAAAGAACTCGAAGTCCTTGCGGCTGAACACGTAACGGGCGTTGGGAAACGTTGGGACCCAGCGTCCATCCTCGAGGCGCGTATTCCACCCGACATGATCTGCGTGCAGGTGCGTGCACAGCACGAGATGAATGTCGTCGGGACCGCAGCCTGCGCCGGCAAGGTTTTGCAGCCACTGGGTCTGTAGTCGATGCGCCCAAGGAACACTGCGCTGCTTACCGTTGCCGCAACAGGTATCGACGAGCACATTGAGGCCGTCGACGTTCATCAGGTAGCTGCGTACCTCGATGCGCAAGAGCGCAGCCTGGGCGTCCAACGAGAGCTCGTCGCTCCAGTACCAGGTTTTCATCACCGACAGGTCGTCGTCGGTCACGCCCGGCACGGCGAATTGCATGGGTATCCTACCCTCGCCTTCGCGAACGCTCTTGACCTCGAGCTTGCCCAGGTCGCCGCTCATGGACACCCCGCCATTTCTGCTTTCCTTCATCCTCTCATAGGGAGAGTCGCGTGAATGCCGCTCGGATATTCAAATCGCGCTGTCGCCGGGTATCATAGCCGTGCACGCAAGTAGCCGTGCGCGCAAGCTCGGGGAGTTCGCCATGACCCAAACGACCAGCGCTGCGGAACGTATCGAGATCGAACGTGCCTGCGAGCGTATCGTATATGCCTATTCGCGTGCCCTGGACCTGGGCGATATGAGCGCGGCAGCAGACTTCTTTGCCGAGAACGGTTCGTTTGCCCGGCCCATGGCGCCCGACAAGATCATTCACGGCCGGGAAGCGATTCGTGCCGCCCTGTCGACGCGGCCGAAGACATTGCTGACGAAGCACCTTGCCACCAACGTGATGATCGACGTCGTCAGCCGCGACGAGGCCAGTGGGCTCTCTTATCTGACCATGATCTCGACGACGCCGCCGGACGATGCCGCCGCACCGTATGTGTCTGCCGGACCCGTATACTTCGGGCAGATCAACGATCGCTTCGTGCGCGAGGGCGGCGAGTGGAAAATCCTCGAGCGGCGCGGCTCGATCCAGATGAAATTCTAGCCCATGAGCACCAGCGGTGCCGGCGGGTTCCCTGTTGCGGTTGCCCAGGACCGAGGCCGGCGGTGGGGCGTTGCGCCTTTACATTCGAGCCGCAATATTGTATACAATTTAAGTTAACGTATACAATGAGACTTGCCCGCCAACTGCCCATGAGCCGCTTGACTCGCAACGGCGATCCTCGTGCCGCCCAGACCCTCAAGGCGCAGCTGCGCCTGCGCCAGATGATTCTCGATGGGGAATTGAGCGCGGGCGAACGGGTGCCGGAACTCATGCTCGTCGAGCGCACCGGCGTGTCGCGCACTCCGATCCGGGCCGCCTTGTTGCGGCTCGCGGAGGAAGGCTTGCTCGAACCCGCCGATTCCGGCGGCTTTGTGGTCCGCGCTTTCGACGAGGCTGACGTGTATGACGCCATTGATGTGCGCGGCATGCTCGAAGGCGCTGCGGCGCGGCGCGCCGCTCAGCGGCGTCCATCCCGCGCGGATCTCAGCGATCTGCGCGACTGCGTGGGTGCCATGGACGCCATCGTCGCGCGCCGCACCCTGGGCGTGGAACAGTTTTTGGATTTCGTGCGGCTGAATGAGCGCTACCATGCCCTGCTCGTGGGATTGGCGCACAGCCCGGTGTTGACGCGCGCCGTCGAGCGCATCGTGACCTTGCCCTTCGCCAGCCCGAGCGCCTTCGTGATGGCGCAATCGGAGCTTGCCGATGCGCGTCGGATACTGACCTTGTCGCAAGAGCAGCATCGCGCGATCCTGGAAGCGCTGGCGGCCGGCGCGAACGAGCGGGCGGAAAGCGTGGCCCGCGAGCATTCGAATCTCGCCAAGCACAACCTGCATGCGGCCGCGAAACGCGACGCGCCGCTCGACAAGATCGCGGGCGGCAATCTGATTCGTCTGCGGATGGCGGCGGTGTAGCCGTGTACGGGGCGTGTCGCGACTGAGCGGCGGCCTGAAATCAAGCGGATCGCGTCAACGACCGACGCGCGGCCGGCAATGGATGACAAAATGGGTTGGACACAGAGGACATCTTCGTCATGAGTCAGGAAAATCTCGAAACTCTTCTAAAGAACGCCGGCAACACGGTGGACATGCTGCGCAATTCACGCATCGGGGCCTATGTGTACCCCGTGGTGCCCAGCGAGTTCCACAACTGGCGCGATGAGCAGCGCGCCTGGCGCGAGACCGCCGTGCTGTTCGACCAGACGCACCATATGGCGGAGCTGACCGTCAAGGGTCCCGATGCGTTGAAGCTCATGTCGTATACGACGATCAACAGCTTCAACAACTTTGCGGTCAACAAGGCCAAACAGATGGTGCCGGTCAGCTACGACGGTTATGTCATCGGCGACGGCATTCTGTTCTATCTCGACAAGGATGAATTGCTGTTCGTCGGCCGCACGCCGTCGGTGAACTGGATTCAATTTCACGGCGAGACCGGCGGCTTCAAAGTCGACATGATCCGTGACGATCGCTCGCCCTCGCATCCGCGTGGCAAGTCGGTGACGCGCCGCCACTATCGCTATCAGGTGCAGGGGCCGAATGCCGCCAAAGTGCTGGAGAAGCTCAACGGCGGACCGCTCGCCGACGTCAAATTCTTCACCATGGACGCGATCAACATCAAGGGCCGCAAAGTTCGCGCCCTGCGTCACGGCATGGCGGGCGCTCCCGGACTCGAGCTTTGGGGCCCCTATGCCGAGGGTGATGAGATCCGCGATGCGATACTGGAAGCCGGACGCGAGTTTGATTTGGTGCCGGTGGGTTCGCGCGCCTACGCCAGCAATACCCTGGAGTCGGGATGGATTCCCTCGCCTCTGCCGGCCGTTTACACCGGCGAAAAGATGAAGAAGTACCGTGAATGGCTGCCGGCCGGCGGCTACGAGGGCACTGGTTCGATCGGCGGCAGCTTCGTCTCCAAGAACATCGAGGACTATTACCTGACGCCGTATGAATTGGGCTACGGCCCGTTCGTGAAATTCGATCATGATTTCATCGGGCGCGAAGCGCTCGAAAAGAAATCGAAGGACCCGCATCGCAAGAAGGTCACTTTTGCCTGGAACGGCGAAGACTGCGCCAAGATTTACGGGTCGTTGTTCATGCCGGGCACCGAAAATTACAAGTTTCTCGACATACCCATCGCCAATTACGCATCGTCCTCGTTTGACAAGGTCACGATGGCCGGCAAGGTGGTCGGTCTCTCGATGTTCGGCGGGTACAGCTACAACGAACGCACGGTACTGTCCCTGGGCGTTGTCGACGCGAGCATCAATGTGGGCGACGTGCTCACATTGGTCTGGGGCGAGGAGGGCGGCGGCACGAAGAAGACCACGGTCGAACGGCACAAGCAGCTCGATGTGCGGGTGAAAGTGGCACCGGTACCCTACGCCCGTGACGTACGCGAGGGGTATCACGAAGGCTGGCGCACGCGCCAGTCCTGATGTCGTCCCTCATGGCGCCGGCGGCAACCGCCACGGCCTGTAGGGTTTACGGTGCGCGTCGGGAGTGAATTATGAATGCACAGCTCAAGCCTCGTGAGTTTCCGCTGCCGAGTTCGGTCAAGATCATAGCGGGAACCGAAAGGGCGCAAGCGGCCTATCCATACCCCATTCAATTTTCGCAAGCCGACGATCAGAAATTCTGGTTCTACAATTCCATGCACTTTCCCGAACCCATGTCCGCATTCGACATGGTAACGGCGGAAGCGGCGTACTGCGCGCTGGGCGCGGCCAACACCCGGGTGCATTGTCTGCCGACCACGCTTGGCATCGATCACCGAATCATCAATGGCCGGGTGTACATCGGTGGTAACGCCGTTACCGATCCCGAGGAGATCGTCCGCCGCACTGCGGAGTTTCAGAAGCGCGCCTTCTATTACTACGAGAATTGGGAATCGCTGTATGCGCAGTGGAAGCAGAAGATGCTGAAGCTGATCGGGGACGCGCAGGCCATGCCGGAACCGGCGCTGCCGGAATTCGAGCCGCTCGAAAATGTGCACGCGGGCCGCGGCATTGCCTCGAACCACGATCTGCTGGTGACATACCAGAAGACGATCGAGGGCTACTTCCGGATGTGGCACCATCACTTCGAGTTTCTGCTGCTGGGATATGGCGCATACCTGACCTTTTTCGGCTTCTGCAAAAAAGCATTTCCGGAGATCACGGACCAGACCATCGCCCGGATGGTGGCGGGAATGGAAGCGGAGATATTCCGCCCCGATGATGAATTGCGCCGCCTCGCCCGTTGCGCCGTCGAGCTCGACGTCGATGCGCATTTCCGCGAGGGGACGTCGGTCGACGACATCATGCGGTCGCTGCGCGAGTCGGGCGAATCGGGTCGCCGCTGGCTCGAGGAGCTGCAAATCTCGCGCGATCCCTGGTTCAACATCAATGTCGGCGACGGCTTCTATCACTATCACCGCAGTTGGAACGACGATCTGTCCATGCCGTTCGCCGCGCTGTCGGGGTACGCGCGCAGCGTACGCGCCGGCGAGCCGCTGGATCGGCAGGTTGGGAGGCTTCGCGATGAACGCAGCCAGCTGATCGCCGATTATCGCGAGCTTCTGGCAAACGAGGAGGAACGCGCCGCCTATGACCAGATGATCGCTTTGGCGCACCGGGTGTTCCCTTACGTCGAGGGACACAAGTTCTACTGCGAACATTGGTACACCAACCTGTTCTTCAACAAGATCCGTAGCTTCGGCGCGTTGCTGACCGCGCATGGATTCTTCGCGGACGCCGAGGACGTGTTCCATCTCACGCACTACGAGCTCGAGGCGGCGATCATCGACTTGATGAACTCGTGGTCGAGCGGCTCCGAACCGCGCGGCGCAACCTACTGGCCGCCAATCGTTGTTGAGCGCAAGGCGGCGATCATCGAATGGGCGCGGCACGAAACGCCGCCGGCGCTCGGACCCATTCCGGACGTCATCGATGATCCCGCCATCGTGATGCTGTGGGGGATCACGCGCGAAAGCCTCGACAATTGGCTGTCGGCAGGCGAGGGGACGGACAGCAACGAGGTGCGCGGTTTTGCCGCTTCGTCAGGGGTGGTGGAAGGAATCGCGCGGATCGTGAAGTCGGTCGAAGAGCTGTCACGCCTGCAGCAAGGCGATATTCTCGTCTGCCACGTCACCAATCCGACCTGGACGCCGATTTTTCAGAAAATTCGCGCCGCCGTGTCCGATATCGGCGGCTCCATGAGCCATGCTGCCATCGTCGCGCGCGAGTACGGGCTGCCGGCCGTCGTGGGTACCGGCAATGCCACTTCGAAGATCAAGGACGGGCAGCGGATTCGCGTCGACGGCGGGCGCGGCATCGTCACCTTGTTGCATTGAATCGGGTATCAGACCATGCCTGCGACGCAGTACATCAGCTGGTTCCACGATATCGGTCTCGTCGACCGTCCCAAGGTCGGCGGCAAAGGAGGAAGCCTGGGCGAACTGCACAGCGCCGGCATCGATGTGCCGCCGGGTTTCGTCGTGCGCACCGAGGCGTTCGAGGGGTTCATCGACGCGCTGGAGCGGCGCTCTCCGGTTCGGGCGTGCGTCGATGGACTCGCGGCGGACGAATTGGATGGGATGGCCGCAGTGTCGCGCGAGCTGCGCGCGCGCATCGAGGATTCGCCGCTGCCGGCAGACCTGCAGCAGGAGATCCACGATGCGTATGCACGCTTGGGCGGGTCGGGCCCCCCGCCGGCCGTCGCGGTGCGATCGTCGGCGACCACCGAGGACTCCGCGGACGCGAGCTTTGCCGGCCTTCAGGACACCTACCTTTGGGTCACGCAACCGGATTCCTTGATCGGCAAAATCCGCAGCTGTTGGGCCAGCCTATATTCGCTGGAGTCGCTGAGCTATCGGCGGCGGCATGGGATTGCCGAATCGACGGTGGCCATGGCGGTCGTCGTGCAGATCATGGTTGATGCGCGCACGGCCGGCGTCATGTTCACGCGCAGTCCGGTCAGCGGGGATCGATCTGTGATCAGCATCGAAGGCGCATGGGGGCTGGGCTCGGCGCTGGTGAGCGGCGAAGTCACGCCGGACCACTGGGTGGTGGCGAAAATCACCGGTGAAATCTCGGCGCGCGATATCTCGGACAAGGTCATCCGCCATGCCCGGTCGCCGGCGGGCGGTGTCGAGGAGCTTGCGGTGGAGGAATCCATGCGCCGCGAACCCTGCCTTTCCGATGAGGAACTGCAGTCCCTGCGCGCCATCGGCAGACAGGTGGAGCGCCACTACGGCCGGCCGCAGGACATCGAGTGGGCCATCGACCGGCACACGCAACGGATCTTGCTGCTGCAGAGCCGACCCGAGACGGTTTGGTCGAACAAGGACAACCAAACGGCTGCCGCCCGCGCCGCCGATCCGCTGCTGCATGTCATGAATGTTTTCGGGGGACGGCGGTGACGCTGACCGCCGCGGATGTCGCGGAAATCATGCGGGTGGTCGAACAGTCGACGTTCGATGAGATCAGCCTCGAGATGGACGGCGTCAAGTTGACGCTGCGCCGCGCCGGTGCTGCCGGCGGCGTCGTTCAAAGCGTGACGACGCAAGCGGATCTTTCATGTTCAGCAGCCGCGCCCGCGGCCACATCGCGTCTGGACGCGCCAGCCGCGCCGGCGGCGCCGGCCGGGGCCGGCGCTTCGCCGGACGCGCACCTCAGCGATATTGCATCCCCGATGCTCGGCACATTTTACCGCGCACCCAAGCCTGGATCCGCACCCTTCGTCGAGATCGGCTCGGTGGTGGAAGTTGACAGCGTCATCGCCATCATCGAAGTCATGAAGCTCATGAACACGGTGCGAGCCGGGGTCCGGGGCGTGATCACCGAAATCCTGCCTGCCGACGAGACGCTGGTGGAGTTCGGCGACGTGCTGATGCGGGCGCGCACGGCACTTGAATCGTGAGCATTCGCAGAATCCTGATTGCAAATCGCGGAGAAATCGCCCTGCGCATCATCAGGACCTGCCGCTCCCTCGATATCGAAACGGTGCTGGCAGTCTCTTCAGCCGACCGCGATAGCGAGCCTGCACGCCGGGCCGATCGCGTCGTGTGCATCGGCCCGGCGAGGGCCGCGGATAGCTACCTCAATGCGCCGGCCATCGTGCACGCTGCCGTTGCCACCGGCGCAGATGCGATTCATCCCGGATACGGCTTTTTGTCCGAGCGTGCGGTTCTGCCGCAATTGTGTGCAGCCGCAGGAATCGTTTTCATCGGGCCGACCGCGGATCATCTCGCCGCGATCGGTGACAAACTGCGGGCGCGTGCCGAAGCCGAGGCTGCCGACATACCGGTTGTGCCCGGCGGCGCGGCGAATTCACGGGCGGAGGCGGAGGTTCTGGCGTGCAAGATCGCGGCGCCGCTGCTCATCAAGGCGGTCGGTGGGGGCGGTGGTCGCGGCTTGAAACTCGTCGAGCGGCTCAAAGACCTGCCGGAGTTGCTCGATTTGGCCGCCGCCGAAGCGGGGGCCGCGTTCGGCGACGCGCGCATCTACCTGGAGCGCTTCATCGACCGCGCTCGCCATGTCGAAGTGCAGATTCTGGGCGACGGCGCGGGCCGCGTGATTCAACTGGGCGAGCGCGATTGCTCGGTGCAGCGCCGCTACCAGAAGCTCATCGAGGAAACGCCGGCTGTGGGCCTGTCGACGGCGCTGCGCAATTCTCTGCTGCAAGCCGCCGTGCGCTTTGCGCAACGCCTGGCATATCGCGGCGCCGGAACGGTCGAATTCATCGTCGACGCGCAGCGCGAGGCCTTCTATTTCCTCGAGATGAACGCGCGCATCCAGGTCGAGCATCCGGTGACCGAGGCCGTCACCGGCGTCGACCTCATCGCCGAGCAGATCGCCATCGCGGATGGACGCGGCCTGCGGCTGCGACAGGCCGACGTGCGGGCCATGGGATGTGCGATCGAATGCCGGGTGAACGCCGAGGACTATCGCAACGACTTCCGTCCAAGCCCGGGACAGGTCCGTGACGTGTCATGGCCCGCGGGTGCGGGTATTCGCGTGGATTCTCACGTGGTACCGGGATCCGGCATTCCACCGTTCTATGATTCGTTGATGGGCAAGATCATCGCGTCGGGTCCGGATCGAGCCGGCGCGCTGGCGCGGCTGCGCGGCGCGATTGCCGCGACGCGCATCAGCGGCGTGAAGAGCAATCTCGGCTTCCACGCTGCCGCACTGGATGACCTCGAATTTCAGGCCGGCGGCGTGGATACGGGATTCGTCGACCGCTTGTATGCCCGCCGGCACGACCTCGGCGAACGCAGCGAAGCTGGTAGCGCGCATGGCTGACGTTCAATTGGTCGAGACCTCGCTGCGCGACGGCAATCAATGCCTGTGGGCGGCTTTGGGCATCGATACGGCAAGGACCCTGGCCATCGCCGAGGTGATGGACCAGGTTGGTTTTCGCGCCATCGACTTCACGACCTCGACCCACATGGGTGTGGCGGTGCGCTACAAGAAGGAAGACCCGTGGGAGCGGATTCGGCTCATGGCGGCTGCGACGCCGCGTACGCCGCTGCAGTTCATGTCGACCGGATTTCGATTCATCTCCTGGGAGACCGCCAGCCCCGATTTCATGGCGCTCGCGTTCCGCACGCTGGCGCGCAGCGGCATCCGGCGCTTCTGCCTCGCGGATCCCATGAACGACGCGGAATCGAACATCGCCTGTGCGCGCATGGTGAAGCAGGGCGGCGGCGAGTACGTCGTCGCGGCGCTCGTGTTCACCCTCAGTCCCATTCATGACGATGCCCACTACGTCGAGCGGGCGCGCAAGCTCGCGGCTTGTACTTTCATCGATGCGCTCTATATCAAAGACCCGGGCGGGCTGCTCAAGCCCTCGCGGGCGCAATCGCTGATTCCGGCGATCAAGGCGGTGACGGGCGGCAAGCCTCTGGAGCTGCATTCCCACTGCACCATCGGGCTTGCCGAACACACCTATATGGACGCACCGGACCTTGGTGTGTCGGCGCTGCAGTGTGCGTCCGGGGCCGCGGCAGACGGGACCTCGAACCCGCATTCCGCACGCGTGGTCGCGAATCTTCGGGCGCTGGGGCACTGCGTGGCCGTCGATGATGCGGCGCTCGGCCGCGTCAATCAGTACTTCACTCAGCTGGCGGAGGCGGAGGGTCTGCCCGTGGGCGCCCCGCAGGCTTTCGATGCCCGCTACCTCAAGCATCAGCTGCCGGGGGGCATGGTCGGCACCACGCGCCGCCAGCTCGCCGAGGCCCGTGTGTCGCACCTCGAGGGAGCCGTGATCGAGGAATTGGGCCGGGTCCGCGAAGAGCTCGGATGGCCCATCGTCATGACGCCGTTCGCGCAAATCCTCATGACATTGGCGGTGATGAATGTGACGAACAAGGAGCGCTACACCGTCATCCCGGACGAGGCGATCCGTTACGCGATCGGCCGATTCGGCCGGCCGACGGCGCCGATCGCCGCCCATGTGATGGAGCGCATCGAATCGCTGCCGCGCACCCGAGAGTTGCGTGCAGAACCTGAAATGGCGAGTCTCGATGAGCTCCGGCGGCGCTTGGGCCGGCGCTTCAGCGACGAGGAATTTCTGCTGCGCGCCACCATGCCCGGGGGGCAGGTCGATGCGATGGCGGCGGCCGGCCCGGCGCGCCGACACTACAATCCGTCGGTCAGCCCGGTACTCGATCTCATCCGAAAACTGGCGGCGCGCAGCGACCTCGACTACATCGCGATCGACAAGGCGGGAATGAGGCTGGAACTTCGCCGCCATACCGCGGCCGGCACGGCGCCGCGCGCTGCGGACGACGATGCAGAGCCTGTGCCGTGAGCCGATCTTTGAAGGGACTGATGTTCGATCTGGACGGCACGCTGCTGTTGAGCGACCGGTCCTTGGGCAATTATCAAATCCTGCCGGGCGCCGCCGAACTGCTGACGGAACTTGCGCGGCGGACGTTTCCCTTCGTCGTTATGACCAACGGCAGCGCTTATCCGCCGGCGGAGCAGGCCGCGAAATTGCGCAGCCTCGGATTGCCGGTGCGCGACGAGTGCATGCTCACTCCCTCCAGTGTCGCAGCCGACCTCATGCTGCGCGCCGGCGTGCAGCGCGCCCTGGTCCTCGGCAGCGCCGGGGTCGGGCAGGCTTTGCGGGATGCGCGAATCGAGACTGTGCACGTGGGCGAGCGCGGCGAACGCGAGGTAGATGCGGTGTACGTGGGCTGGCATCCGGAGTGCACGATGAAGGCCATCGAAGCCGCCTGTGAGGCGATATGGGCCGGAGCGCGGCTTTACGTGGCTTCCGATGTGCCATTTTTTGCCACGAAGCAGGGCCGAACCATGGGCTACTCCTATGCGATCGTCGGCGCCATTCGGCGCGTCACCCGCGCGCCCGTGATCCTGACGGGGAAGCCCTCGCTGCACGCGCTGCGATTCGTGGCGCGCCGGCTGGGATTGCGACGCTGCGACATTGGAATAGTCGGTGACGATCCATCGGTCGAGATCCTCATGGC
>VFSW01014223.1_pt1 | contig 11012 bp, 5 predicted proteins | sample 5358111 | NCBI WGS metagenome assembly VFSW01 (sample SAMN11554181, study PRJNA540505) | mine drainage metagenome | isolation source: sediment from site ElyBrook_90M | place: USA: Ely Copper Mine, Vershire, VT | collected 2017
TATATAAAATAGGGTGTCAATCACTTACCAAATTTTGCTTTGAGAATATCTTCCAGAGTCGGTTTGCCAATTTCCTGCAGTTCGTAACGCACGCGCTGCATGGGTTTGTTGACCCGGATGATGCGGGTCAGATCGATCGGGGTGGCCGAAATGACCAGGTCGACCGGGGCATTATTGATGGTGGATTCCAGGTCGTGGATCATCTCATCCCCATAACCCATGGCAGGGAGGATAGGCCCCGTATTGGGATATTTACGATATGTACCAATAATCGCGCCGACCGCATAAGGCCGTGGATCGACAATTTCGCTCGCTCCATAGCGGCGGGCAGCCACCCACCCGGCGCCATACGCCATTTCACCGTGGGTAAGGGTCGGGCCATCTTCGATGATCAGGACGCGCTTGCCGCGGATCAGCTCGGGCTGGTCGACAAACAGCGGGGAAGCCGCTTCAATGACGATTGCATCCGGGTTGAGCTGCTGCAGCGTCTCGCGCACTTTCATCACATTTTCCGGTTGAGCTGTATCCACTTTGTTGATCACAAACACATCCGCGGAACGCACGTTGGTCTCACCCGGATGGTAAGCCTTCTCATGCCCGGCGCGCAGTGGGTCAGCCACAACAATTGACAGGTCAGGCACATAAAAGGAAAAGTCATTGTTACCGCCATCCCATAGAATGATGTCGACTTCCTTCTCAGCCTGGCGCAAAATTGCTTCATAATCGACGCCGGCGTAAACGATCACGCCATTATCGAGGTGCGGCTCATATTCTTCGCGTTCTTCGATGGTGCAATTGTGTTTGTCGAGGTCGCTGTAATCGGCGAAGCGCTGGACCTTTTGCACCATCAGGTCCCCGTAAGGCATGGGATGGCGGATGGCGGCCACACGAAAGCCCAGGCTGCGCAGGATCAAAGACACCCGCCGGGTGGTCTGGCTCTTGCCGGAACCGGTGCGCACGGCACAGACCGACACCACTGGCTTGGTCGATTTAATCTGCGTGTTCTTCATACCCATCAAGCGGAAATCTGCCCCGGCTGCCAGCACCTGGGAAGCTTTGTGCATGACGTACTCGTGGGGCACGTCACTGTAGGCAAAGATCACCTGGTCGACCTTGAATTGCGAGATCAAGCGGTCAAGCTCGCTTTCCGGGAAGATCTGGATCCCGTCAGGGTACAGTGACCCGGCCAATCCGGCCGGATATTTGCGCCCTTCGATGTTCGGGATCTGCGTGGCAGTAAATGCCACCACTTCGTAATCCTTATTGTCGCGGAAAAAGACATTGAAGTTGTGAAAATCACGTCCTGCCGCACCCATGATCAGAGTTCGGATAGGGGTCATACGATGTTTTCCTCCATTAGTAGATTTACCCTAATGAATCACATCACTTGTGGGGCTGTGATGCCCATTAAGGCCAGACTGTTGGCAATTGCCTGGCGTGCTGCCGCCACCATGCGCAAGCGAATACTGCGCACAGGTTCTTCGGCCTGAAGCACTGGACATTGGTTGTAAAAATCATTAAACGTCCTGGCGATATCGTAGGCCAGGGCAGCAATGTACAAAGGTCGATATTCTGCCGCAGCATGCTGCACTTCTTTGGGCAGGCGTGAGATCAGCTCAACCAGTTGAGTCTCTACCGGCATGAACTCGTAAATCAGAGTGGATGAAGCCGGTACCGTGAAATTAACTTTACGCAGAATACTGTTGGCGCGCACGTATGCATATTGGATGTAAGGGGCGGCCTGCCCATTGAAATCCAGGGCCGACTGCCAGTCGAAGGTGACTACCTTGGTATTTTCACGCGACAGCATTGGATATTTAATCGCGCCAATGCCCACGGCGCGCGCCACGGCCAGCTTTTGCTCCTCGTCCAGGTCGGGGTTCTTCTCCCGCACGACCTGCAAGGCGCGCTGCGTGGCTTCACGGACCAGGTCTTCCAACAGCACTACCGTGCCCTCGCGCGAAGCCATGACCACGTTGCCGGGCAAACTGACCAGCTCATAAGGGATGTGCTGGCAGCGGTTGGCCCAGGGGTAACCGGCCAGTTCGAGGGTCTTGAAAACCTGCAGAAAATGCAGCGACTGGCGCACGTCCACCACGTACAACGAACGCTCCAGATCGGGATAATCTTTAAACTTGAGTTTGGCCAGGGCCAGGTCTTCCGTGGCATACAGAGCGGTATTGTCAGAGCGCAATACGACCAGGACGCGATATTTTTCCTGGGTATTGCCTAACAGTTCGTCCAGCTTGACCACCACAGGCCCTGCGGGGCGTTCATCCTGGGCAATCTTTTTTGCAATCAGCTCGTCGACGACTTCCTTGCCGGGATGCTCGACCATACTGTTGAAGTAATAACGGTCGAAACGGATATCCAGCAGATCGTAGAGGTCGTTAAAACCATCCAACGACCACTGGCGCGTCTCCTGCCACATCGCCACTATTTCGGGGTCACGGTGGTCCCAGCGGGCGTACAGGGCGCGCACTTCGTTTTCCAGTTCAGGATTCTCTTCCAGGCGCTTGTTGGCTTCGGCGTAGATAGCACCCATCCATTTGGTGGTGTCCTTTTCAGGATGTTCGCCCTTGTGGAAGGTCATATAATTCCACAGCCATTTGACCACGTGCAACCCGATATCCCCGGGGTAATTAGCGCGCACCACATCGAAACCGGCAAAATCCAATATACGCGCCAGCACATCGCCCAGAATGGCGCTGCGCAAATGACCCACATGGAAAGCTTTGTGGGTGTTCGGCTGCGAAAATTCCACCATTACCTGGGAGTGCTTATCTTCTCCGCTGCCAAAACAGTCTTTCTGGTCTAAAACCGTATCCAGCACCCGGCGGGCGTATTCGGCGGTGGAAAAATATAGGTTCAGGTAGCCTTTAACCGCTTCGACGCGCTCGAACCCGGCCGGTTTGCCCAGAGAATCGGCTACTTTCTGCGCAATTTCCTGAGCGCGCAAGCCCACATTTCCCTGCAGGCTATGCAGGCGAGCTTCCTGGGCAGCCAGTTGGAAAAACGAGGTCGACATGCCCCAATGCCCGCTGAAGGGAATAAAACTCCACTGCACAGGCAGATCAGGCAGGCCAATACTGACGCAATACGCCTTTATTTGCTGTTCGATTACCTGCTGTTCGGCTTCAAACATGAGCTTCTCTTTTCACCGGGCATAAACACAAAAGCGGGAGCAATGAAACTCCCGCTGCCAGTCTTTCGATGAATCCCCGCTTTTTGGATGAAACATACCCCTGCTTGATATAAAAGCCAGGTAGACCCATGCGCTGGACGCCCGGCACCAGGCCGGGGTTTCAATAGGTTACTTGGCCGATTGGGCCAATTTCTTCATCAATCGGCTCTTGCGGCGGGCGGCGTTATTGCGGTGGATCACGCCATGTTCAGCCGCTTTATCCAGTTCTTTGACGGCAGTCAATACAGCGGCCGCAGATACTGCCTGATCTCCACTATCCAACGCCAGGCGAGCTTTTTGAACAAAAGTACGTGCACGCCCACGGAAAACGCGGTTGTGTACGCGCTTCTTTTCGTTCTGCTTGTTCCGCTTGATTTGAGACTTAATGTTTGCCAAAGTACTTCCTCCAAGAGAATATGACCATAAATGCAGGCTCTGTGGAACAGACCAAAGAACCTAAGTGCGACGTTAGATTTTAACCGAGTGCAGACGATTTGTCTACCCTTGGTGAAGGACCAATTTATCCCTTTTTCCTCATTCGTTGAGTTCCTTCAGGTTTATTTTTTTTCGGGTCAGGGTAGAGACTGCTGATGGCTATGCTCTAACCTGACCTGACGTTATCTGGTACTCCTAATAACTTATATCCCAGGTATGCGCTGAACTCACTTTAATCCAATAGCCCCAGCCAGCCGTCAGGCTGGTCAGATCGTTGGCCCAGGCTTGCGCCTCCCGGTTGTACAGCTTCCACGGATCCCCGCTGTCAGCGGCATGATAGGCATACACCAGGCTGAAATCTACGCCCATTCCGTGATCCCTCAATGCATCTGGCAGGGCCAGGTTTCCGGTTGCCGGGAAACTCACCAGGTTCCATCCGGTCTGCAGGTCAATAGTAGAAGTCCCTGGAGCGGTGCCGCTGACGACCAGCGTAGCTGCACTATTCATTTTGATCCAGAAACCCATCCTTTCATCCAGATCTTTCAGATCACTGGCGTAAGGGCTTGCATGCGGGTCATACTTCAGCCACAAGCCACTTGCGGCATCCCAGGCGTATACCAGGTCATATTTACTGCTGATGCTGGAGAGAACGTCTGGGGTAAGCGTGCTAAGCGGATGCAGGTTGAAGGAAACCAGGTTCCAACCCACTTGCAAGGGGAGGCTATAGGTCAAAGCAGTGGTAGAGTAAATGACAGTAACCGAATGGTTGCCGGCGGGCATGCTGAGGGTATTGGGGGAGGCAGTGCTGTCATCATCGTCCGTGCCAGTCCAGCCGTTGATAAACCAGCCGGTGGTGGGAACCGCGCTGAGGGAGATGGTTTCCCCGGCCACATATTGGCCGTCAGTGGAGCAGGCCGAAGACTTGAGCGGGCTGGCCACCGGGTCACTGCCCTGGCCGGTGTGGCTGAATGTCAGATCGTAGCAAGTCGGCGGAATTACATCGAAGGTGGCTGTGACTGTGGTGGCCGCATTCATGGTTACGTGGCAGTCGCCCGTTCCAGAACAGCCCCCACCGCTCCAGCCGGCAAAAACTGAGCCCGTCTCGGGCGTGGCGGTGAGGGTTACAGCCGTATTGTAGTTGAAGTTGGCCGAGCAGGTTGCACCGCAGGTGATGCCACCCGGAGAGCTGGTCACTGTGCCGGCGCCGGCGCCGGCGGAGGTGACCGTCAGGGCATAGGTGGTGGGCGCATTGCCGGTAACGGTGAATGAGTGGGCCACCGTTCCATTGACGCCATCTCCAGGCAAGTAGGACCTGACATATTCTACTTTTGTCTCGGCCGGTGACACAGAAACGCGCAGATGCCCTGAGTTTTGTATGGAAATTCCATTGGGGTAAAGGTCTTCGTTGTAACCATACCCGTAGGGATCCCAGGCATAACCGGCATCATCCGGTTTGGCGCACTCGACATAGGTGATGCCATCCAGTTGTTCGTAGGAATAAATATGGTCGTGCCCGTGGAAGAATATATTCACACCGTTGGCAACCATCAACTGGTGAACGGGAAGAGTCCAGCCTGCAGAGGCTGGCCTATGCACGTCAAAGCCCCAGGTGCCATCCGCATTCTTGCCACCCCATTCGAAGTAAGGTGCGGCGCCAATGCCACCGCGGCCATAGACGGTAGACCCACCTGTCACCTGGTGTGTAAAGACGAACTTGTATGTAGCCGGGCTGTTTTCAAGGGTGGACTTCAACCACAAGTACTGCTGGATGCCCAGGCTCCAATCCCAGCGTGTCCCTGAAACCTCGCCATCCTGCCCTTCCCCGCCGTAGGTGTCCCCTTCCGAAGGCCAGACCATCGAATAATGATAAGGATCAATGACAACGAACAGGGCGTCACCCCAGGTCCAGGCATAATAATCCTCCTGGTTAGTGTCTCCGCCGATGGGCGTTGCCAGAGGGTCCGTATTTCCAGTGTAGAAGGAATCCGGGACAGGATTGGGAAAGTACTTTTTCCGAGCCAGCATCCCTACGAGCGCCAGGGATTGATCGGGGGCAGTGAATACATCATCAAAATTCCAACCCTCTTCGTTCTCGTGATTGCCGAGAGCCAGAAAGTAGGGAATCGAATCGGTAAATTTACCCAGATATGGACGCTCGATGAGGTAGGCCGCGTCGGCTTCGGCCACGGTCATTCCCGTACCCAAAGGCGAGGGGTCCATGGCGAAGGTATCCCCGGTGTCGATATGGAAATCAGGATGGTCGGCAGCCACATTCTGGAGCGTCTGTGTGTACAGGGCCGTCTCATCAGCGGTCTGGCCACCATATTGACCCAAATGCGAGTCGCTGGTTACGGTAAAAGTAAAGGAGCTACCCGGCGGTCTTTGGGTGATAAACGAATGCTCCGCGGCATTGTTCCAATCGGTGACACCCGTGCGGTGGTAAACGATGTGGTAATAATAGCGGGTGTTGGCCGAGAGACCCTCGATGACGAATTCGATAGGCTGGTTAGCAGTGGCGGTATACGTGGCCGTCTGGCTGGTATATGCGCCAGAAGAGGTACCGTATTCAATATAGAAATCCACATTCTGGTCCGGGATGATATTGGCAGTGACAGACGCATTTTCCGGCCGGCCCAATAAGATATTAAACGATACAGGCGACAATGGAGCCGACGTTCCGCTGACGGCGATATTGCGCGTGGTTGCCCCGCTGCTGGTATGAGCAAGATTGCCCGAAGAACTGCCTTCGGTGGCCCGGTTGAAGCGCACAAAGAGGGTTGTAGCGGCCAGCGAACCACCGGAGGGAGATAGCACCAGGCTGGATGAAAAACCACTCCCGCTGCTAAGGGAAATCTGGAAATCAGCCGGAGCCGTGATCGTGATGGCATCCGTCAAACCGCTGCCAGATACCGTGTAAGTCTGCTCTGCAGAAAGTGAGCCAGGCAGGCTGCTAAAGGCACTCAATGGGGTCCCCGTGGTGAAGATGGCAGGGTGGGCGTCGTCAGATCCGGCTGTAAAGGTGGCGACCATGGCCGCCCAATCACGCGAAGTGATGCCACTTTTCGAGGCAGTGTAGGCGCCCGCCGCGGAAACGATGCGGTATCCCAGCTCAGCGGTGATGTTCGTGTCAGCCGTTCCGCCGGTAGTTCCCAGACGGGGGCCGGCCAGAAAGGAACTATCCCACGTGCCGACGGTATCGTCGTCCGGCCCTTCCGTGCCAATGGCTCCGATCAAGAGCTCATCCGCCTGGGTGGTCGTGGAGGTGGCCCCCGAAGAGGGCGCCGCGCCGCTGCCATAGCCTGTATGGGTCTGGTCGAGGGGGCTGCTGTCGGCCAGGCCGCGAAACAGGGCGACCACGGCGGCCCGGGCGGTAACCGCAGGGCTGGCGGTAATCGTGATGCTGCTGCCGGTTGGCATTGAGTTGACGTTGTAGGCTGCATATACGTACGTGCGTAGCTGGCCTGAATTGACCACATAGCCCACCTGGCTGTAGGTATTTCCCGCCGGGTCAGCCACGCTGATCACCAGACTTGAATTCGGGTCGGTAGCATAGGTGATAATAATGTCGTCACCCGTGGTAACCGGGGCGGTGGTATTGACCACCAGGCTGGTGCCGGATGTTTTCGACATCGCTGCGCCAAGGCTGCCGAGGTAGGTTATCGTCTCCACAGCCGCTTTCACGGGGGTGCCAGTAGATCCTACCACACTCAACAACATGGTGAGGATAACAAAGAAAGAGAATATCCGGATTATCTGTTGCTTGTGCATGCCATCCTCCTCATTTAAATGATTCAGATCAGATCCGGCAGGCCAGGGTGGAAGTTAAGTGAACTCTTTCCAACCCGGCCTGCGATGATGGCGTTTTTCTAATACGTCACATCCCAGGTATGCGCTGAACTCACTTTAATCCAATAACCCCAGCCAGCCGTCAGGCTGGTCAGATCGTTGGCCCAGGCTTGCGCCTCCCGGTTGTACAGCTTCCACGGATCCCCGCTGTCAGCGGCATGATAGGCATACACCAGGCTGAAATCTACGCCCATTCCGTGATCCCTCAATGCATCTGGCAGGGCCAGGTTTCCGGTTGCCGGGAAACTCACCAGGTTCCATCCGGTCTGCAGGTCAATAGTAGAAGTCCCTGGAGCGGTGCCGCTGACGACCAGCGTAGCTGCACTATTCATTTTGATCCAGAAACCCATCCTTTCATCCAGATCTTTCAGATCACTGGCGTAAGGGCTTGCATGCGGGTCATACTTCAGCCACAAGCCACTTGCGGCATCCCAGGCGTATACCAGGTCATATTTACTGCTGATGCTGGAGAGAACGTCTGGGGTAAGCGTGCTAAGCGGATGCAGGTTGAAGGAAACCAGGTTCCAACCCACTTGCAAGGGGAGGCTATAGGTCAAAGCAGTGGTAGAGTAAATGACAGTAACCGAATGGTTGCCGGCGGGCATGCTGAGGGTATTGGGGGAGGCAGTGCTGTCATCATCGTCCGTGCCAGTCCAGCCGTTGATAAACCAGCCGGTGGTGGGAACCGCGCTGAGGGAGATGGTTTCCCCGGCCACATATTGGCCGTCAGTGGAGCAGGCCGAAGACTTGAGCGGGCTGGCCACCGGGTCACTGCCCTGGCCGGTGTGGCTGAATGTCAGATCGTAGCAAGTCGGCGGAATTACATCGAAGGTGGCTGTGACTGTGGTGGCCGCATTCATGGTTACGTGGCAGTCGCCCGTTCCAGAACAGCCCCCACCGCTCCAGCCGGCAAAAACTGAGCCCGTCTCGGGCGTGGCGGTGAGGGTTACAGCCGTATTGTAGTTGAAGTTGGCCGAGCAGGTTGCACCGCAGGTGATGCCACCCGGAGAGCTGGTCACCGTGCCAGCGCCGGTACCGGCGGGGGTGACCGTCAGGGCGTAGGTATTGATGGTGAAGTTGGCCGTGACGGACTTGGCCGCATCCATGGTGACAGAACAATCGCTGTCGCCGGAGCAATCTCCACTCCATCCGGAGAAGGTGTACCCTGCCGCGGGTGTGGCTGTAACATTAACCACATCACCCTCGTTATAGGTATGGGTTCCCGCCGCCGGTGTGATCGTCCCACCTGCTGCCGGGCTTACTGCCGTCGTCAATACATGGGTTGGACCACCGGTATGCGGTGCAATCGTGTAAGTGTAATTAATATTCCCATTATTGGAAGTAGTAGAAGAGACGTAATCCACGGTCGCCAGAGTTGGGGTGATCGAAATCCGCAAGTGGCCAGAGTTGGGTGAAATTTTTACCGTTTGGAAAGTACCATGATCACCTTCAGTATATATACCGGGAAATCCGGAAGCGCCCATGCCGGGCGAGGGAACTTCCTGGTAGGCGATGCCGTCACACGTCTCGTATACATATTGGTGATCGTGACCGTGGAAATAAGCACTGACCCCATTTTCCACCATCAACTGGTGAATGGGTTCCGTACCAAAATCGGCTGGATTTCGATGCGCGGCAAACCCAGCTGAGCCATCGGCGTTTTTTCCTCCCCACTCAAAATAGGGCGCCGCCCCGCAGCCACCACGGACATAGCCTGGACCGACATTGGCTACGGTCAGGTTCGGTATTCCTCCGAGCATTTGATGGGAAAAGACAAATTTGTACTTGGCATTACTGTTTTGCAGAGTTTGCCTGAACCACTGGTATTGTTGGGCGCCCAGGGTCCAACTCCACTGGTCGCCATTCAGAACGTCATCAGAACCTTCCCCGGCTGATCCCGGAGCATATGGTAGATTCATGGTGTACTGGAACTCGTCGATAACTACGAACAGTGCGTCGCCCCACGTCCAGGCGTAATAGTCCTCACGGAGCTGGTCACCGTAGGTCGCTGCGTTTATGGCCGCCAGGGGATCGGTGTTGCCGGAATAGAAACTGTCCGTGACCGGGGTTGGGTAGTATAGTTTTCGGGCCAGAATGCTGGCAAGGGCCTGGCTGAAAGTATCATCAAAATTCCAGCCCTCTTCGTTCTCGTGGTTTCCTGAAGCCAGGAAGATCGGAACCGAATTACCAATCCGATCGAAGTAGATTGGCTTGCGGTATGCCAAATATTTATTATTAACCGTGGTTTGAGACGTCGAACCGTCCGTCAGGAAGGTATCACCCAGGTCGATATTGAAATCCGGGTGCTCATTATAGATATTTGTCATTGCGTTTTGTTCGGCAGTGTTGAAATTTTGATGCGAATCGGAGGTTACGGTGAAGCTAAAGCTGCTGCCCTGGGCGCGTTGAGTCCAGAAAGAATGTTCGGCACGATTTACCCAATTATCCATGGCATCCCCTGGGGCGTGGTATTGCATGCGGTAGTAATACTGCGTATTGGGGGTAAGATCGCTGATGACGACTTCGTGTGGCTGGCCGCCAGTGGCAGTATAGTCGGAGGTCTGGCCAGAATAGGATCCTGAAGAAGTTCCAAACTGGTAATGATACTGGATCGTTGTAGCGGGGACGATATTGATCGTGATCGAGGTGTCCTCCGGCTTGCCGAGGAGTTCTTCCCCTGTAAAGGTGATCGTTTCTGCAGCGTGAACAACCCCGGTGGGAACTCCGATCAGTGATACAAGATAGAACAGGATGATTAATATATGCCAGATTCGAGGAGGATAAGCCGGAGAGACATTTCTGGTTTCCGAAGAAGATAAGAAAAACGTGTTTTTAGACATAATCCCATCCTCATATAGGTTGATTGATCAGTGTCAAGGAAAGTAATAACACCAGGTAAGCACCCGATAAAGTATGCCCAGGGTGGGTAGAGCCGCTTATCTGCAAAATCCAATATGCATTTTTAACTTCGTCCCAGCGTTTTTTATGCGCTGGGACGAAGCTCTAAAAGAACTAGATTACCAAAGTCCTATCCGATCAATGGGCGACTGTCACTGTTCGGACTGAGCTCCAGGCGCCAGGTTGACCGTAGGCATTGATGGCGCGCACTTTCCAATAGTACTTGCCATTCGAAAGTGGGGTAGCAATGTAGTAGGTGACGCCAACAACTCCAGTGTTATCCTGCACGGGGTGGAGGAAGCTTGAGACGGTATCAATCCGGATCTCGTAGGTTTCGCCATAGGCCACGCTATTCCACATGAAGGTGGGAGTTGCAGTGCTGCTGATGAAGGCGTTTGTCGGGCTGACCAGCGTCGGGGCTGCCGGGATCGGGTGCTGGACGTTGATGATCCGGGAAGAACTCCAGGCGCCCCAGTTTCCAGCGGCATCGCGGGCCCGCACGTGCCAGTAGAAAGTGCCGACTGGCATGGTCTGGGGGTGGTAGCTCTTGCTGGTCACCACCACTGAGATGTAGGGTAAGTCGAAGTCGGCGTTGTCGTCATACTCGAAGCGGTAGGCGGTGGCAGTTAGCGAAGCCAGCCAGGTGAAG
>VFSW01014224.1_pt1 | contig 11012 bp, 11 predicted proteins | sample 5358111 | NCBI WGS metagenome assembly VFSW01 (sample SAMN11554181, study PRJNA540505) | mine drainage metagenome | isolation source: sediment from site ElyBrook_90M | place: USA: Ely Copper Mine, Vershire, VT | collected 2017
ACCCTATATCGACCCAGGTAGGGGATTCCGGTAGCCCTTACTCGCCTCAGAGGAATATCTGGGTAACGACTTCGTCTTTTCAACCCGCGTTTGAGATGTCACGCTGAAGGCAGTCACATCAAATAGCGTGTCGTTTGTTGATGAATTTCGCCTTCACGCAGACCGTCAGGACCGTTTTTGACGACAACGAAAACGTCCAAAATGGTAGCAATGTCGCGAATGCTGTTCGAAATGGTCGCCAGTCCGTCTTGAACAGCCGGATGCTTGTTCGCCAATCTCTCAAGGCGTTCGCTCACGCTCCGGAGTTCGTTGACTTCCTGCGAAATGATATCGAAGGGCGTGGTTGTATCCGGCTCTGACGGAGGTTCAAGGAGAGGGAAGACATCTTGTACGAGCCGCCGCGTTGTTACTGCGCCAAGGAAGGTGAGAAACAGCCCGAGCAAGCGTGCAATGAGCACGACTCCAACTTCGCTATCCTGGCCCAGGTCCTTTTGCATATCGAGTTCGTCAAGACCTTGCAAGCGCCCCTCGGCCGTGACCTGCACTGCACTCAGCCTGGGGACTTCCGACTTGGCCTGCGCCAATGCACGAGAAGCAAGCGCGTGGAAGCCGTCAACTCCCACCGGTGCGCACAATCGCCGGCGCAGCTTCTCATAAACAAGTAAGGTCGCAGGCTCCGTTGGCTCGGAGACTGCACCGGAGTTGGCTTCAGAGGCAAGTAAATGGCGAGCCCAATCGCGCATCATTCGTTCAGGCATCGGTTCCCTTTCGTTGCACGCTGCGCCCTCCGCATTGAGCGTGAAGCACCCACGGCCATCATACGCCCGCGCTCGCTGCTGGATATCGCATTGTTGCGGAGGGAAATTTTGCGCCTGCTGGATTCGAATGGCATGCAAAATCGCTACGGCAAATAACTCATTTCCTCAGGAGGTCCGGAAATATGCGGCTCTTTGGCGTCGTTGGCCGGCAGGTGATCGTGCAGAATCACGTTCAACAGCGATTTGTGAACCCGGATTCGGTCGCTGTAATCGATAAAGCCCAGCTTGCGGAACCGGTTCATGAAGAAGCTGACGCGGGAGCGTGTTGTCCCGATCATCTCTGCCAGGGTCTCCTGCGAAATCTTGGGAATCACGCTCAGTTGCTCCCCGGGCTGGCCGAACTCCGCCATCAACAGGAGAATTCGCGCCAGGCGCTTTTCGCTGGAGTTGAAAAGCTGATCGACAAGATCGGCCTGCGTGCGCATACTGCGCTCAAGCAGAAACCTTAAGAACAGGTCGGAGAAGTCATGCTCCTCATGCATCACGCGGATCATCTCGTCCCGTCTGATCTTGAGCGCGGTGCAAGCGGTGATGGCGGTGGCTGTAGACAAGCGTAGCCCATGCACTGCCACAAGCGCCCCTTCCCCCACAAATTCGCGTTCGCAGAGAATCGCGATGGTGGCTTCCTTGCCGGTTTGCGAGATGACCGTGAGCTTGGCGCGGCCCTTGTGCAGATAGAAGACGGAATCGGCGAGATCTCCCTGCGAAAAGAAGCACTGTTTTGGCGCTAATTGAACAATTCTTCGTCCCAGGCCAGCATGGGTCAGGAAAGCGTCGACATCGAATGTGGGCTTGTCGAACTCGAGCATTCTGAGCCTCCTTTCGGCATGCAGCGTTAGTATAGGACGCTTCGAGTGGGGCTGCGACCTATCGCCGCACGGTTTACGACGGCATTGCAGCGCCAGGCACAAGTCCCAACCAATTATAGGGACGATAATCAACCTGAAAACCGTTCATTCAACACAACTTCCAATGCCCTTCACTCGGGCGCGCGTCCTGAAACAGCACTTTAGCTCAAGATCAACTCCGTGCGGGCCTGGAATCTGTTCAATTTTGCTCACTTTTCTTGAAATACCGACGAACTCTATCGGGCGGTGAGTGAAGATAAAGTCAGTAGAGCTTTCGAATTAGGCACGGCTGAAGCGGCGTGTCGCCCAAGGTCTGCGGTAGGCCAGTGGCGCAATCGCCTGCGCAACGGCACGGCGTTTGAGATGCAATACCCGTGTGCAAGAGCCTGCTCGTGATGCAATTACTTTGAACGATTCGACCACCTGCAGGTAGTCGGTTTGACGGGGTGGATCAGAGGGCTTTTTGGCTTTTGAAGGCGGGGATGGGCGCAGAAGCACGAGAACTGCCGGGGCTCACCCCACAAACCAATCCCACTGCTCTTGCGTGAGCGGCACCACGGAAAGCCGGCCGATGATGACCAGCGGAGAGCTCGCAAAGAGCGGCTCAGCCTTGATTGAAGCCAGCATCTTCGGCGTTTTCAAGCGCTTGCCGACCCTGACCCGAACGATGGGCACCTTGGGATCGGTGGGATCGACGCTGAGCACGGTGGCCGTGCCCACGGCGGTGCGCTCGTCGCCGGTGTGATAGAAAATCCACTTGGTTCCCGCCTTCATCTCACGCAAGTACTTGACGGCTGTGGGGTTGGTTACGCCATCCCACACCGTCTCCTGGTCGCGCAGAAAGTCGTCAAAGGAGTAAACATCGGGTTCGGTCTTGAAGAGGAAGTAGGCCATTTTTAGTTGTCAGTGATCACGGATCAGTGGTCAGTGAGCGTTCTGGAATTTTGGCGCTCCTGATCTCGCAAGCAGAATACACGAAAGATGTTGATGGGCAGGCGCGGAGCGTGGAGGCGACCCATCGTGCTCAAGACGGCCGGCAACTGCCCCTGACAACTGATTCCTGATCACTGCTTCCTCCGTTACAATCAAGAGGATATGATCCGTTTCTCAACTGCCGGTGAGTCACATGGGGAGGCATTGATCGCGCTGGTCTCCGGACTGCCGGCCGGCGTGCCTGTCGATTTGGAGTTTGTGAATCGCGAACTCTGGCGCCGCCAGCAAGGCTATGGCCGCGGCGGCCGCATGAAGATTGAAACCGACAAGGCTCACGTCCTCAGCGGCGTACGCCACGGCAAGACCATCGGCGCGCCCATCGCGATTGAGCTTGTGAACCGCGACTGGAAGAATTGGGCAGAAAAGCTCCCGGTCGAAGCGGGCGACCCGGCCAAGCACCAGGCTGTTGCCTCGCCGCGGCCCGGCCATGCCGACCTGGCCGGCGCATTGAAGTACAACTTTCCCGACGCCCGCTACGTGCTGGAGCGCGCCTCGGCCCGCGAAACCACCGCCCGCGTGGCAGCCGGAGCCTTTGCCAAGCTGATGCTGCGGCATCTGGGCATCGAGATTGCCAGCCACGTCATTCGGGTGGGCCGCGTTGAACTGGAGCGAACGGCCGCGTGGGACGAGATTGCCGCTGTTTCTGCCAAGGACGAAATCCTGCTGAGTTGCGTGGATGCCGCCACCGAAGCCCGCATGAAGGAAGAGGTCGAAATGGCGTCGCGCACGGGTGACACCGTGGGCGGCGTTTTTGAGGTGGTGGCGCACGGCGTGCCGGCGGGGCTGGGCACCTATGCCAACTGGGACGAGCGCCTGGACGGGCTGCTGGCCTGGTCGGTGATGAGTTTACAGGCGGTGAAGGCCGTTGAAATCGGCCGCGGCGTGGTGGCCGCCGAGTCTTTTGGCTCCACGGTTCACGACCCCATCCACTATGCTGCCGAGGACACCGGCAAGCCGACCCGTTTTACCCGTGACCGGAACAACGCCGGCGGCATTGAAGGCGGCGTCTCGAACGGTGAGGACATTGTGGTGCGCGGCCACCTGAAACCCATCTCCACCCTGCGGCGGCCACTGGAGTCAGTGCGGTTTGACACCCGCGAGGCAACGAGCGCAAGTTACGAGCGCAGCGACATTTGCGTGGTGCCCGCGGCGGGCGTGGCAGCCGAGGCCATGGTCGCGCTCACGGTTGCCAGCCTGGCCCAGCAGAAGTTTGGTGGCGACTCAGCCATCGAAATGAAACGAAATTTCGATGGATACATCGAACAGATACGGAGATATTAGTAGACGGAAATGATTCTAAAGATTGTGAAATATCCTGAGCCGGTGCTCTCGCAGCCCGGCGAACCGGTTACCGAATTCGACGCCGAGTTGCGCAAACTGGCAGCGGATATGTTTGAGACCATGTACGCCTCGGAGGGCATCGGTTTGGCCGCTCCCCAGGTGGGCGTCTCCAAGCGCGTCACGGTAATCGACCTCAGCATGGGCAAGGACCCGGCGCAGAAGCTGGTGCTGGTTAACCCGGAGATCATCTTCCACGAAGGCAAGCAATACGAAGAGGAAGGCTGCCTGAGCTTTCCCGAGATCCGCGAGAAGGTGGTGCGCTCGATCAAGGTGCGTGTCCGCGCCCAGGACGAGAGCGGGAAGTGGTTTGAGATGGACGGTGAAGGCCTGCTTTCGCGCTGCTTTCAGCACGAGATCGACCACCTCGACGGCATGTTGTTCATCTTCCGCATGAGTGCCCTGAAGCGCAACTTGAACCTGCGCAAAATTCGCAAGATGCAGCACGACGGCACATGGTAACGTCCAAGGCGAGACCGGCAAAGCTGGTCTTCTGCGGCACTCCCCGCTTTGCCGTTCCGACGCTGGAAGCATTGCTCGCTGCGGGCCACGAAATTGCCCTGGCCGTCACGCAGCCCGACCGCCCCGTAGGACGCAGTCAGCAGATGGCAGCTCCTCCGGTGAAGCAAGCCGCACTCGCTGCCGGTTTGCCCGTCACGCAGCCTGAGAAAATCCGAAACAACGTGGAATTTCGCGCGCAGTTGGAGTCGATTGCTCCGGACGCCATCATCGTGGTGGCCTACGGGCGCATCCTGCCGCCCTGGATGCTGGCTCTGCCGCGGCTGGGCTGCATCAACCTGCACGCTTCCTTGCTGCCGAAATACCGCGGCGCCGCGCCCATCCAGTGGGCAGTGGCCATGGGCGAGACTGTTACCGGCAACACCACCATGCTGCTGGAAGAAGGGCTCGACACCGGGCCGATTTTGCAACAGCAGGAAGTGGGGATCGGCCCCGACCAGACTGCCGCGGACCTTTTCGACGTGCTGGCCCAGGCGGGCGCGCCACTGGTTGTGGAGACGTTGGCGGGTCTGGCGGACGGCAGCATCCAGCCCACGCCGCAAGACCACACGCGCGCCACGCTTGCTCCGCTGCTCACACGCGAGGATGGGCGCATGGACTTTGCCGCGCATACGGCTACGGAACTGAAGAATCGCTGGCGTGGCTTTCAGCCCTGGCCGGGGGCCTTTACGGCGCTCGACGGCAAAAAGGTGATCGTGCACCGGATGGATGTGGCGGACGAGGCCGGCAGTGCTGTGCCGAGTCTTGTAGTGACTGGCCAGATTCGCATCGAGCACCGTCGGCTGCTGGTGGCCTGCGCGCAGAACACGTGGCTGGAGTTGGTGGAATTGCAGATGGAAGGCAAGAAGCGCCTGCCTGCCGCCGACTTTTTGCGCGGAATGCAACTCGCCGCTGACATGCGGTTGGGTTGAAATCGATGGCTGCTGTTTCCCCAGCGCGCAAGGCCGCTTTTGCGGTCCTTATGGCGGTCGAGCGAGGCTCGTCGCATTCCGACGATTTGCTGCGCGGGAAGGGCGTCAATTCGCTTTCGACAGCGGATCGCAATCTGGCCACGGCACTGGTTTTGGGAGTGCTGCGCTGGCAGATCCGGCTCGACCGGCAACTGCAAGGCCTGCTCAAACGGCCCAACGCGCGGCTGGATCCGGAAATCCTGATTGCACTGCGGCTGGGAGCCTTTCAATTACTGCACCTGGATCGCATTCCGGCCCGCGCCGCCATTGACGAGAGCGTGGAGTTGGCCAAGCAGGCCGGCCACCGCTTCGCCTCCGGCATGGTGAACGCGGTGCTGCGCAAGCTGGCTGGTGCCTCGCCGCTATGCACTGCGGAGGACAGCGCGGCGGAATTGGCGCTGGCCCAGGCGCATCCGGCGTGGATGGTGGAGCGCTGGGCCGGGTTCTATGGGTTGGAGGCGGCGCGCGCGATTTGCCACCACGGACAGAGCCAGCCGGCGCTGTCTATTCGCATTGAAAGCCCCAGTGTGGAAGCCGAACTCGCTGAAGCCGGCGTGAGTCTGGCGCCTGGTGAGTTGCTTACTGCCGCTCGCACGGTTGCTTCCGGCGACGCTACGGCCACTGAGGCCTTCCGCGAAGGGCGTGCGCGGCTGCAGGATGAGGGATCGCAGCTTGTGGCCGAGGTGGTGGAACATGGCGCAACGATTCTGGACTGTTGCGCGGCACCCGGTGGGAAAACGCTGATTCTGGCTGAGCGCAATCCGCAAGGCCGCATTGTGGCCTGTGAGGCGAGTGCGCAGAGACTGGAGCAACTGCGCAAACGGCTGGCTCCGCTTGAAAGCCGTGTCGAATGCCGCCTTGCCGACGCTACCGCGCTGACAGATGAATCTGCTTATGAGGCTGCATTGGTCGACGTGCCTTGCAGCGGTACCGGCACGCTGGGCCGCAATCCGGAGATTCGCCACCGGTTGCATTTGGAGGATCTGACGCGGCAGGCTGAACGTCAGCAGGCGATTCTCGCTGCGGCATTGCGCGCCGTCCGCCCCGGTGGCCGCGTGGTCTACTCCACCTGCTCGCTGGAGCCGGAGGAGAACGAGCAGGTGATTGGCGCGGTTCTTGCACAGGCGGCAAGTGCCCGTGTAGTTTCGCTTGAATCCCGTATAGGCGAGATGCTTGGCGAAGGCGTTTTGACGGCCGCGGGTGCTGAGCGGCTGCGCGCATGCCTCACACCGGAGGGCTGGCTGCGACTGCTCCCCGGCGCCTTCCACACGGACGGCTTCTTCATCGCCATGGTTGAGAAAACAGCGTGAGACACGGCGTCATCTGCCTGCCGATTTGCTGATAAAACTGTTCTCCTGCAGGCCTACTCCTTGGGCAGCTTGAGCGTTTCGTAATCCAGGTCCAGCATGGCGCAGAGCGCTTCCACGGCCAGTCCGTGATCGTCGCGCCCAGCGAGCCCGGAGACGGTGACGCTGCCCACCACGCCGGCGCTGGCCACGCGTAGCGGAAAGGATCCGCCATGCTCAGCATAGTCGGCCACGGGCAAGCCATGTTTTGCCAGCAGTGTATCGTCGTTCATCTTGAGGATCAGGCCAACCGCATAGGAGCTGCGATGGAAACGCGCCACCACGTTGCTCTTGCGGCGCACCCATTCCGCATTGTCGGGCGAGGTGCCTTCGAGCGCTGCGTAAAAGAGCGGCTGGCCGAAACGCCGCACGTCGACGACAATCGAAAGCCCGCGATCCTGGGCCATGGTCCGCAGGCGAGTGCCCAACTCCCATGCTGTTTGTGCGTCCAGGTGAAGCAGCTCCAACGTGCGCTCCTGCAGCGCTACCCCCTCCATGTCTTCTTTCATTCCCATGTTCGTCGCGCCTCCTCGCGCCCTGTCATTCCCCTGCCATCATAGAGCAGCCGGGTGAGACGGCAGGGGGATGTTCGCCTTAAGTTCAGCCTTCTGCGTTTTCTTCGATGGTTAGATTGGCTTGCGGCACAATCCCCAGGCGCTCGTAGATGGGGCGCATGTCCTTGCGAATGGCGGCGAGGCGCGACCAGAACCACAGCGATCCAAGAATGCAGGCGATGCCGCTGACGATGACGGTGCGCGGCGCGCCGATGGCGTGAGCCAGCGCACCGGCGAGCAGACTGCCGAAGGGCGCCATGCCCACAAAAGCCATGGTGTAGTAGCTCATCATGCGGCCGCGCATCTTTTCATCCACCAGCGTTTGCAGAATGGTGTTGCTCGCCGTGAGTCCCTGCATCATGCCGAAGCCCGTCACCAGCATCATCAGCATGGAAAGCCACATGTGGCTCGATAGTCCAAAGCAGATCAGCCCCACGCCAAACACCGCCGAGGCAATGGGAATCATTTTGGTGAGCCCACGGACCGAGCGCCGCACGACCATGGCGAGCGCCGAGCCAAGCGAGCCGACGCCGACCGCGCCCATCAGGAATCCAAGGGTGTGCGGGCCCCCGTGAAGCACCTGTGCGGCAAAGACGGGCATGAGCACCATGAATGGCCAGCCCATGAGGCTAAGCAAAGCAAACAGGAGCAGAATGGTGCGGATGGGCGCAAAACCGGTGACATAGGTCCAGCCCTCACGCAGTTGCGCAAGCATCGTGGTAGTGGCACGCGCTTCGTTGGCCGCTGCAAGGCGCATCAGCAGCAGCGAGGCGATGACCGCGATGTAGCTGACGCCATCAACCAGGAAGCACCAGCCCTCATTGGTGGCGGCGATCAGGAGGCCCGCCAGTGACGGGCCGATGAGCCGCGCCGTGTTGACCATGGACGAATTGATGGCGATGGCGTTGGAGAGGTCGGCGCGGTCCTCGACCATCTTGACCATGAACGATTGGCGGCCAGGCATATCGAATGCGTTGATGACGCCCTGCATGGCGCTCAGTGCCAGAATTTCTTTAACCGTGATGCGATGCGACAGCGTGAGCCAGGCCATCGCGAGCGACTGTACCATGGCCAGCGTCTGGGTCCACACCAGCACCTTGCGGCGGTCGATGCGGTCCACAAGCACACCGGCAAGGGGCGCCAGCAGAAAGGTGGGAATCTGCCCTGCAAAGCCCACCATGCCCAACAGCAGTGCCGATTTAGTGAGGCGGTAGACCAGCCACGATGTGGCGATACGCGTCATCCATGTGCCGATGAGCGAGATGCTTTGCCCGCCAAAGAAGAGGCGGAAGTTGCGATGGCGCAAAGCCCGCCAGGCGTGCGAGAAATCCCGTGCCGCGGGCGCGCCTGCGCTCTCGTGTTGTGGCTCCTTGTTTTGGGGCGTCATAAGACTGCTGATTTAGATGCGACAGGCTGGCGAAAAGGAACCGCTTACTTGGCCACCGTCAGCATGATGTCTGTCGTCTGATCCACGCGTGCGCCCGCCGGCGGCTGCTGTGCAATCACTGCTCCGGGAGCTACGGGTGGCCGCAGCGGCGCATTGCCGGTGCCCACAGGCGGCACGTGCACGTCTTCAAATGCGGGCGGCAGCACTTTCAGGCCCACTTTCGCCAACAGCGCCTGTGCGCTTACGATGGGCAGGCCGGTCAGGTCGGGGAGCACGTAACTGCCGGGAGCTTCGTCGTTTGTATCTGCCACCAGCAGATTGATGCTGGGCTGCGCGATGCCCTGCGCATGTGCGGGCGGGTCCTGCGCAATCACGGTGCCCTCAGCGGCGGAGTTATAAGGGAGTCGCGCTGTTGTACCCACCTCCAGGCCGATGCGCCGCAGTTGCAGCGCGGCCACGCGTTCCTCGCGGCCTACGGTGTTGGGCACATCCACCTTTTGCGGACCCAGACTCTCAGCCACGCGCACCCGCCACTCGCGGCGAACCACTGTTCCCGGAGGCGGAGACTGCGTGAGAATGTGCCCCGCTGCCACGTCTGCGGAGTAGTAGCGGTTGTCCACGTCCAGGTTGAGCCCCATTCCGGCGGTCTGGCTGTGCGCTTCGGCCACGGTCATCCCTTTGAGCACGGGCACCTGCACCTCCGCGCCATGAATGGCGAAGTGCATGGTGGTGATGGCCGCCAGCAGCGCCACTGTCAACAGCAGCATCATCAGTGAGACCACCCGGAAGAACGTGATGAAAGGGTGCGCGCTCATGGCTCGGGTTCTCCGTCGGGATAGACGATTTCGTACTCGATTGCGGCCGCCTTCTCCAGCATCTTTGAGACCGAGCAGTATTTGTTTTTCGAGAGCGACACGGCATCCTCCACGGCTTTACGGCTAAGACGCCCGCGCACCGCGTAGGTGAGTTTGATGTGGGTAAAGACCCGCGGCGCGGTCTCGGCCTGGGTTGCAGTGGCCGTTACGCGCAGGCCGGTGAGCGGCTGCCGTTTCTTCTGGAGGATGCTGACAACATCCACAGATGTGCAGCCGCACAGCGCCATCAGCACCGCTTCCATGGGGCTGGGGCCGTGCTGGTGCGCGGAGTCCGCGTCGAAGAGGACGGTGTTGCCGTTTTCCGTTCGCCCCTCAAAAACGTCGCCCTGTTTCCATTCGCTGTGCGCAATCATCTCTTTGATTCTCCCACGCCCTACCGCGTGTTATCCGTTGCCGGTTCGGGGTGAATTGTTACCCGGTACACCTCCGGGCACTCCAGCTTGAAGCGGTCTTCAAGGGCCGTGATGACTTCGTGGACCCGCATCATGGTCAGCTCATCGGGCAAGGTGCAATGGCAGGAGAGAGAAATATGCTCTCCGGCCCGGCCCACCATAACCTCGTGCACGTCTACGATTTCAGGGTAGTACGCAGCGGCGGCCAGCAGCGCCTCCTCGAGGATGCGGTCTTCCTCCACCATCTCCTCGGGTTGCTCGATGGTGGCCGGTTCGCTCTCAATATGCGTCAGCACAGAGTCAATTTCGGGTGTCTCGCGCAGAATTTCCGCTTCCAGCGCGGTCACAAAGCTGTGTGCCTCCAGCAGCGGCATGGTCTCATCCAACTCCACATGCTGCTCCACACGCAGGCGCCCGTGGTGCGACTGCACGCTGAGGTCGTGCACGCTCACGTTATTGCGAGCGGCCACGGCGCGCACGCGGTCAAAGATGCTCTCGGCCCTGCCTTGGCGGGGAATGGTGTGAATCACCACGTCGGCCTGGGGCAGGGCGCGATGCACGGCTTCAGTGGCCGCGCGCACCAACTCGCCGGTGTGCTCAAAGGTGTAGCGTCGCGGCAGAGCCAGCGTCAGGTCAGCAAAATAAGCCGGTCCGGAACGGCGCACCCGCACCTGTTCCACGGCCAGCACGCCGTTTACCTGCTCCACTTCGCGCACAATCTCCCGCCAGGTTTCGGCGGGGATCTGATCCATCAGCACACCGAGCGTTTCGCGGGTCAGATGTGCCGTCATGCGCAGAATCATGAGTGAAACGATGAGCGCCGCAAAGGGGTCTGCGTAGCGCAGCAAGGGGATGTGAAAATGGCTGCCCACCCAGCTTGCACCCAGCCCTGCCAGCACGGCCAGCGTTGCCCAGATATCGCTGGCGAAATGGAAGGCATCGGTGGCCAGGGCAGGCGAGCCGGTGCGCTGGGCCACTGCCCGCAGTTCCCG
>VFSW01014225.1_pt1 | contig 11011 bp, 4 predicted proteins | sample 5358111 | NCBI WGS metagenome assembly VFSW01 (sample SAMN11554181, study PRJNA540505) | mine drainage metagenome | isolation source: sediment from site ElyBrook_90M | place: USA: Ely Copper Mine, Vershire, VT | collected 2017
GCATACATGCCTACGATTTGTTTGTTGTCGGCAATCTTCTCGCCGTTGAGCCAGATTTCGGCCCGGTAGTTGATGCCGGGAAATTCGAGAGTGTAGGATTCGCCGGCGGGCGCCTTGAAGGTCGTGCGATACCACCAGTCCTGCTGGTATAAATCCTGTGGAACCGTCAGGAAATTCGTTCCGACATACAAGTTGGGATAGACGCCGTCCTCCTGAAGAATTTCAAGAACCGTCGCCGGCATCCGCTGGATCGGATGCCACCGGCTGTCCCGATAGCCGGCGACGGAAATCGCCACACCGTCCGAAGGAGCTTCCGTTGCGGATGCGAGCTTCCAATGCTCGGCGAGTTCTATGCGGGCGGGCTTGTCAGCGGCCGCGCACAACGGGCAAACGCCCGTGCCGAGCACCAGCAACGCGATGGAGATGACGCGAAACATACGCAGTTTATTTGTTGAATTTCCACCAGTCGAAGTTCATCAACGACGGGCCGTCGCCGGTGAATTTGAAATAAAGATCATGCACGCCCTTCGCGCCGCGCACGCGACACGATTGCGTCTTCCATTTGTCCACGGCGCCGGTGGGCTTGGCCTTGAGCGTGCCAATCAACGGGCCAGTTTCGCTGTCGAGCCGCAACTCAATTGAGCTGTTCTTGATGATGCTGGCCATGCTGGCGAGGAATTTCGACGCTCCTTTGGCACCGAAATCCACCGAGCATACCCGGATGCAGGCGCCGTTGTGGATGTTGGTCACATAGACGCCCACGGCGTCGCTCTGCGCGGTTTTGACTCCCGATTCCCACGCGATGGTTTCGGCCTCGACGCGCTGATAGGGATTGAGCGTGGCGACGGGCGCCGCGCCTTCCTTCGTCATGGTCATCTGGACGATTGAGCCGTCGGGATTAAACTTCATCTCGTCCACACAACCGGAACGATGAAAACCACCACCGCCGGGCAGGGCGCCATTGTGGTAGAACAGATAGGTGTGGCCCTTGTAATCCACGACGCCCGGATGATCCGTGAAGCTGCTGCCCTCGGTAGGCATCACTACGCCGCCATATTTCCAAGGTCCTGTCGGGCTGGGTCCGATGGAATAGCCGATGTGTTCGGGTATGGGTCCGGCGGCAAAGATGAGGTAGTAAAGCGAGTTGCGTTTGTAGAGCCACGGGCCTTCCTCGTAGGTGGTGGCGCGTTGCGCGTCAGTCTTGCTGCGTTTGCCAAAAGCCTCGACGGTCATGTCATAAACAACCAGGCCGTGGTCGCCGATGCTGGTGTCGTAGGAAATCATGTCCTTGTTCAGCTTCACATACCAGCATCGGGGATTGCCCCAGCAAAGATAAGCCTGGCCGTCGTCGTCAATGAAGACGGTCGGGTCAATGCTGTCATACTTGCCGCCGATCAATGGTTTACCGGTGGGATCGGTGAAGGGACCGAAAGGGCCATTGGTGGACACCAGGACACCAATGCCGCGCCCTTGCAGCGGGCAATACATAAACCATTTCCCGTCCCGCTCAATCGTCTGGAGCGCCCAGGCGCCGTTCTCAAAACCGCCACCCCAACCGGAAGTCGCCCATTTGAAATTCCGCAGCGACGCCACCACGCCATGATCCGTCCAGTTGACCATGTCGGTGGAGGTGAAGCAGCGCCAGTCCTTCATGGTGAAGAAATTGTTCACCAATTTATCCTCGTAGTGGTCAACATACAGATAGCAGACGCCATCATGCACCATCGGCGCTGGATCGGCGGTGTAGATGGTTTGAATGATCGGGTTTAACGCCAGGCAATCAATTGTTGCCGCCGCCAGAGTGAGCGGAATGAGCAGTTTGATTTTCATTTTTCTTTTCAACCGGACGTTTCCATCCGCCCGCGCAGAGCGGAATTGGGCAATCCCGCAGGAGGCATTCAATTCGCCGCAACCGTCATCGGCAATTTCAGCCGGATGTCGTCCGACGCTGCGCCGACGAGGAGTTCGTAATTACCGGGTTCAACGACATATTGCTTCTTTTCCGGGTCCCAGTAGCGCAGGCGTTCGGCCGGGACTTCAACCGTGACATTTTTCGATTCGCCATGTTTCAGCGAGACCCGGGCGAAGCCGCACAACGCGAGTTTCGGTTGCGGCACCGCCGAGTTGACATGGCGAAAATAGACCTGCGCCACCTCGTCGCCGTCCAGCTTGCCGGAATTCTTGACCGTAAACGTCACTTTTGCGGTGCCGTCGGCGGCGATCTTATCCGATGCCAACTTGCCGGCGCCGAAGTCAAAGGTGGTGTAACTCAATCCATGGCCGAACGCATACAGCGGCTTGCCGTCGAAGTAGCGGTAGGTGCGATTGGCCATCGAATAATTCGTGAACGCAGGCAGGTCCGCCGTGGCGCGGTAGAAGGTGATGGGCAGGTGGCCGGAAGGATTGACCTTGCCAAAGAGGACCTCAGCCACGGCCTGGCCGCCGGACTCACCCGGATACCACGCCTGGAGAATCGCCGGCAAATGTTCATCCTCCCACGGCAGGGCGACGGCCGAACCGCTGCAATTGACCATGACCACCGGCTTGCCGGTGGCATAAAGCGCCTGCACCAGTGTTTCCTGCACTCCGGGCAGTTCGATCGAACTTCGATCGAACCCTTCGCCCTCCTGCGCCGGAGTGAGGCCGCCGACATAAATGATCACGTCCGCATTCGACGCAGTGGCGAGGGCTTCGGCGGCCAGTTCCGCCGGAGGACGGGTCGTGGTGTTGTCCTGCGCGCTCCACGCGGCAGTCGCCCTGTTGGTGGTGATGGGAGTTCCCATGGCGAAAGTGACCTCGATGTTCGTCCCGGCCACTTGTTGGATGCCGTTCAGAATGGAAATCGGGCGCGAAGCGGATCCATGGTAATTGCCCTCCAGCATGGAGGTTGATTTGCCATTCGGCCCGATGACCGCAATGCGTTTGAGCTTGCCCGCGTTGAGCGGAAGGATGCCGTCGTTTTTCAGCAGCACCAGCGATTGCCGCGCCAGCTCGAGAGCCACCTGCTGATGTTCCGGCGTGTCGTTGTCCTTGATGGTGTATTTTGAATAGGGAACCTTGTCCGCCGGATCAAACAATCCCAGCTTGAAGCGTGTCCACAAGGTGTAATACAACGCCTGGTCAATATCCTTCTCCGTCACCAAGTTTTGCTGGACCGCCCGCACCAAAGCGTTGTAGTCACCGCCGCAACTGAGATTGCACCCGGCCTTGATGGCGTCGGCGGCCGCCTCCTCCGGCGTTTTTGCGTAATGGTGCGACCGCCAGATATCGCCGATGGCGTCGCAATCCGACACGATGTAACCGTCAAATCCCCATTGTTTGCGCAACAGATCGCTCAACAACAGCGTGCTGGCGCAGCAAGGCACTCCGAAGAGTGAGTTGTAGGCGCCCATGACGCCGGCCACGTGCCCTTCGCGCACCACGCGCTCGAATTGCGGCAGATAGGTTTCATACAAATCGCGCTCCGACGGTTCGGTGTCAAAACGATGCCGCAGCGATTCCGGCCCGCTGTGGACCGCATAATGTTTGGCGCAGGCCATCGCCAGCATGTAATTGGGATCGTCGCCCTGAATGCCTTGGACAAACTGGATGCCAATCTCGCTGGTCAGGTAAGGATCTTCCCCGTAAGTTTCCTGGCCGCGGCCCCAGCGCGGGTCGCGGAAGATGTTGACGTTCGGCGTCCAGAAGGTCATGCCCTTCCAGGTCTTGGTTTCGCCATTGTGCTTGGAGGTGTAGTCGTTGAAGATGGCGCGGCCTTCAATGCCGATGATGGTTCCCTCCTGGTGGAACAATTCCGGATTCCAGGAGGACGCTCCGCCGACCGGTTCCGGGAAGACGGTGGCGGCGCAGTCGCTGTTGTTGGCGACGCCATGCAGAGCCTCGTTCCAATAGTGGTAAACCGGCAGCCCAAGCCGGGGAATGCCGGGTGCGCCGTTCATGCCGCCCTGTAACTGGCCAACTTTTTCAGCCAGCGACATGCGGCGGATCAAATCATTTTCGCGGTCTTTCAACGAGTGCGACGGATCGCGCCAGATCGGCGGCTCTTTGATGTCCGGCACGCGCGTGGCGGCGGCGGAAAAGGCATCCGCCAGTTCTGACGCGCTGAACGACACCACCGAAGCGCCGGTTGCATCCTTCAACTCGATGGTGTTGAACTTGGCGTTGCCCTTGCTCGCTGCGAACGCGATCGTCAGCGGGCCTTTGAGCGAATCGTCCTCGTGCTCCACCGTGCCGGAGATGGTGGCAACTTTTCGCGCGCCGCCCATCGCGGCAAAGATGTCAAAATCCTTCGCCAGCACTTTGTCGCCGGAGGTCACGTCGAAGACCCTTTCGCCCGCCGCGGACGCCTGCGTTTCCGCCGCGCCGACGGTGATGGTGTATTTTCCCGCCGGCAAATGCGCGAGGGTCACGGTGAAATTCTTCCCGTTGACGTCTTCGCGGAACGCGGCGGCATTGGCGCCGGCGCCCTCAATGGCGACGGAGGCATTGTCCTTGTGATGCGCAAAGTCGCCGCTGACGCTCACCTGCGGGCCGCAGGAAGTGCAGATTTCGTCCGCGGCAAAAGTCGCGGAGGCGGAAATCAACAGCCCCGCAATCACCAGGGAGTCCGGTTTGATACGGTTGAAATGAGCGCGTGTTGTGGTCATTTTGGATCGGTCGGTGGATTTTTTAATTTAAAAAACAATCGGTGTCTGACGCGTTTGCCCTGGTTTTGCTCTATTTCTTGACGCTGACGGTCACCGCTTTGCCGGTGTAATGCACGACGACATCCGGTGTTTCTGTAATGGAGATTCCAGCGCCGTGATTTTTTGAAACCCAGACGATGTTGAACGTGCGTTCCTTCAACATGCCGGTGAAACTGCCGGCGCGTTTTCCAATTTTCAGGGTCTGTTTGGCGTCGTTCCAGGCAACCGGAATCGTGGCGTATTTTCCTTTTTCGTAATCGTAAGTATCACCTTCGTCTTCAAAGAGTGTGAACTGGCCGTTTGCGCCGCGATAAACGCGAAGCTCAATGGGATCAGCCGGTTTCTCGCTGGAATACTGAAGGAACGGTCCCATGGGAATGATCGAACCGGGCCGGACAAACAACGGCAGGGTTTCGACGGAAGCCGCGGCTTCGACACTCTGGCCGGCTGCGGAAATTTCGCCGGTCCAGAAGTTATACCACGGTGCGCCGGCAGCCGGCAGATAAACCGGCTGCATTGTGGCTCCGGCGGTGGTGACGGGCGTCACCATGATCGCCGGGCCGAAAAGGTATTGGTCGCCGATGTCGAGCACTTTGGGATCATTCTGAAAATCCATGACCAATGGCTGCATGAAGGTGGTGCCGGCGGAAGTCACCTGCCACGCCGTGGAGTAAAGATACGGCAGGAGACGGTAACGCAAGTCCAGATAGTTCCGCAGGATGCCCTGCGTTTTCTCGTCGAACCGCCAGAGTTCCTTGCCCGGACGAAGGCCATAGGATCCATGAACGCGGAACATGGGACAGAAGGCGCTGAACTGAAACCAGCGGGTGAAAAATTCCTGATACAGCGGGCTGCTCGGATTGGCATTGCCCGTTTCGCGACTGCCAAAGAAACCACCCGTGTCGGTGTTCCAATACGGGATGCCGGAAAGCGAGAAATTGAGTCCGGCCGGAATTTGATTTTTGAAAACCGACCAGGTTCCCGTGATGTCGCCCGACCAGGTGATGGCGCTGTTGCGCTGCTGGCCGGCGTAAGCCGAACGCGTTAGAATGACGACGCGTTTTTGATCGGTTGTGGCTCGCTGTCCCTGATAAATGCCCATCGAGTGCATCAGCGGGTAGGCATTATAGACCGTGTAACCGGGGCCATCGGGGGTTTTGTAATTGCGGAAGCCCATGCCGCCGATTTCCGGCTCGGGCGCATCCAGCCACCAGCCGTCCACGCCCTTGGCGAAAAGCTGATCGCGCATCTGCTTCCAATACGTCTGCCGCCCGACGGTCGCAAACGGGTCATACCATTGGCCATGTCCCGGTGGAAAGGCATATGACGTGACTTGCGGGAACATGCCGCCGACAGCATTAAGTTCCTTGCTGTTGTCACTGCCGAGGTCGAATTTCGCCCAGACGGAAATCAGCGCATGATAGTGCATTTCGTGCAATTCCTTGACCATGCCCGCCGGATCCGGGTAGCGCGCCGGGTCGAAAAGATGCGAACCCCAGGTGTTGGTGCCCGGCGGCCAGTATTGCCAGTCCTGAATAATGCCGTCCACGGGCACCTTGAGTTCGCGCAATTTTTTTGCCACGCCGAGCAATTCGTCCTGGGAGGCGTAGCGCTCCTTGCACTGCCAGAAACCCAACTCCCACTCGGGCATCAATGGCGCTTCTCCGGTCAGATGCCGGTAGGCGGCCATGGCCGTTGCGATGGTCCCGTCGCCGTAGCAGAAGTAATAGTCAATGGCTTTGCCGTATTCCGAAAACCAGCGCAGGACTTTCTGTTCGCTGGTTGAGTCGCTCGCGGCGCTCGATGAAATGGTGGTCACGGCGGGATTGTCCCAAAGAAGCATATAACCCTTGCTGGACGTGATCACCGGAACGCCGACATCTGTGTTGGCCTGCGCGAGTCTGACCGATCCATCGGTGAGATAATTCCATACGCCCCGCTGATGCTGGCCGAGGCCGTAAATGCCTTCCTCAGGCGCCGTCTCGAAAGTCTGCGCGCAGGAAGTGACGGTGGTGCCGGCCACGGTGGCTGGCGTGATGTGACGGCCATTGGCCGCCTCTTGGAGCAAACGGTGGCCGGCAGGGTCGGTGAAACTCACCGCGCCGGTCGCGCGATCCACGTGCGCTTGAATCTCATCCGTGCGCAAAACGATTTCGCCTTTTGCGTCGCTTAATTTCCACTTCGCGCGTTCCGGTTTGGCGACCACCGCGAGGCTGGCGAGTTCCGGCAAATTGTTTGACGCCGCGTAAGTCACGCGGATGATGCGCGGCGAATAAACCTCCAGCCGCAGCACGCCGGGATTCATTTGCAGCGTGATGCCGTTGGAATCCATTTTGACGCCCGTTACGGCAACCGGCGCGGCAAACAATTGCGCCGCCGAAAAGCAGGCGGCGCAGACAAACAATGTTTTGAGGAATGGTTTCATGGCTTGAATCTAATTGAAATTTGAATTGCAGTTTTATAATTGTGATGAAATCACTTTCAGATTACAAGGTTTCGCAGGCCGGTTTGAATTCCACGGCGTCCGAATGGATAACGGAACACCCATTCCCGTTGCGGGTGCCAAATAGTGAGTGGCGCAAAACGCGCCCACTCATCCCGGTTGCCAATTCGATGCGCAAAATTTTTTGCTAGGCTAGCGAAACCCGGCTTCTCCCGCGATATGACTTATGTCACATTGCAGCTTCAAGCCATTATGACCAGAACCGCGCGCCACCGGAAGCGCCCCAATCGCCAACTTGAATGCTTTCTTCTCAGGTAAGTGGGCATGGATCACTCGCGTCAATTGATTTGCGCAAGCTGGTTTGACGCACGGTGGCCATTGGCTATTTGATTCGAACCGCGACCTCCGCAGCTAAAAGGCCGTCGGCCTCGGCCCGGAGGGCCAATTTGCCAACCGGACCCAGCGGACGCAGAATCGCCAGACAGCGTCCATGCCAGGCAGTATGCTGGGGCTGGCGGAAACTCTCCGGCACATTGGGAGCACCGCTGCCGACGGCGGCCAGTTCACCCGGGCCTGTCAGCGTGAAATGCACCAGGTTCGTAGCGTCGGGCAGGAGGTTGCCTTTGGCATCTGTGATTTCCACCGTCACATAAGCCAGGTCGTTGCGGTCAGCGCGAATGGTGGCGCGGTCAACGATGAGCCGGACCTTCTTCGCTGGACCGACAGTGCGCAGAATCTTGGTGGCGATAATCTTTCCATTCTTGAGGCCGACGGCCTTCAGTTCACCGGCCGCATAGGGAACGTCGAAACGCGCTGTCAATCGCCCGCCGTTGATTTTTTTGGCGGCGATTTCCTTGCCGTTCAGTTCCAGCCGCACCGTGTCGCACTGCGAATAGACATTGACCTGCATCGGTTCGCCTTCATTGCCGGGCCAGGTCCAGCTTGCAAGTTCATCAGGCCAGCCCCAGCCGCTGACAATTTCGCGCCGGCCTGGCGGAATCGGGCGATGCACGAACATCTCCAATTTGCTTCGGCTCCAAACGACGTCGCGGTAGTAAGACTGCGGTTTTTTGAAACCGCAAAGATCCAGATCGCCGCAATTGGCGTTGAACCACGGCCAAGAAGTCGCCCCACGCTCGTTGTTCGGGCGCGCGTTGCCGATGCCGGCTTCGCCGAGATAATCCATGGACGTCCAGACGAAGTCGCCAAGCACATAAGAATTCCTGTCCACCACGCGCCAGACGTTCGCCATGTCGTTGGGAAACGATTCGGTGCCAACGATGATGCGGTCGGGGAATTTTTGGTGGTCCTGTTCGTATTGCCCGACTTGGTAGTTGTAGCCGCCGACATCAAGAAACGTGAAGTCCGTCGCCGTCTCCGACCAAGGACGGCCATCCCAAAGCCCACAAATGGCTTCGGTCACCGGACGCGTTGGATCCAAACGGCGCACCTCGTCGCTCAATTGTTTTTCGATGACGTAGCCGCGCGCGGTGGCGCGCTGGGGGATTTCGTTGCCGATGCTCCACAAAATGACGCTCGGATGATTGCGATCTCGAAGGATCATCGAATCCAAGTCTCGCTGCCACCAGGCATCGAAGTATTTGCCATAGTCGTCCGGATTCTTGCCTTGTTCCCAGCAGTCAAAGGCTTCGTCCAGCACCAGCACGCCCAGCCGGTCGCAGGCGTCCAGAAAAACCGTGGAAGGAGGATTATGGCTCGTGCGAATGGCATTGAAGCCGTTTGCTTTCATCAGCTCGACCCGGCGTTCCTCAGCGCGGTCAATCGCCGCGGAACCGAGCGGCCCGTTGTCATGGTGCATGCAACCGCCGCGCAATTTCACCGGCACGCCGTTGAGCGTGAAGCCGTTCTCCACGGAGAATTTAATTTCGCGAATGCCGAAGGTCGTCGTGGTGGAATCCACCACTTTGCCGCCAACCAAAATTTCCACCTCGGCTTGGCAGAGCAGCGGAGCATCGAGCGACCAGAGCGGAGGTGACTTGACCTCGAAGGTCAGCGGGATTTCCACATGACCGCCAGTGGTCACTTGAACATTGGTTTCGGCGGTCTGCAAAGTCCGCCCGGTTGGCCCGCGCAGTTTGAGGCGCAATGTTAAGGCCGCTCCGGCGTTTCGTCCGTTCTCCACGGCAGTCACCACGTTGACGGTGGCCTTTTTCTTCGTGACCTGTGGAGTCACCACACTGACTCCCCATTGGCCGACGCACAGCGGGTCGGTCACTTGGAGAACAACGTGCCGGTAAATGCCCGAACCGGAATACCACCGGCTGTTCTTGCCCAGATTGCGCACGCGCACGGCGAGAACGTTTTCCTGACCGGGCGGATTCAGGAACTCCGTGAGGTCGTAGGCGAAAGACGTGTAGCCATAAGGATGATTGCCGAGAGGGTGCCCGTTGAGCCACACGTCGGAATTCATATAAACGCCGTCGAACTCAATGGTGATCCGCTTGCCGAGAGTCTCATGGCCGAGCACGAAATGTTTGCGATACCAGCCGGTGCCGCCGAGCGTGTAGCCCGTGGCCGTGCCGCCGGGGCTTTCCGGCGAGAACGGCCCGACCACCGGAAAATTAGCGCGCCCGCGGCCGCGCCCGCCGCCCGTGGCTGGCGAGTTCGGCGCTGTCGGCGTTTCCGAAACGGCAGGCGAGGGTCCATTCGTGGCCGGTGGAAGGTCCTCGAGACTCCAGTCATGGGGCAGGTCGAGCGTTCGCCAAGCGGAGTCGTCAAAGGCGGCGTTTTCGGCGCCGGGGGCATCTGCTTTGAGTAAGCGCCAATCACGGTCATAGTTGTTCTCGCGCTTCAGAACCGCAGTTGAGGCGGAAGATGCGGCGAAGGTTTGGACGGTGATCAGGCTTCCGATGGCCACGATGCCAAGTCTTGTAGCCAGCGCCTTCCACAACTTTTCGGGCGTCGCGCGAGCGCATGTCACATCAACGAATTCAGGCGTTTTCACACTGTTAATTGTCCTTCTTTTGGGTGGTGGTTGTTTCCTGGGGAATACGAAATTACCGCCCGTCAGCATTCCCTCCGGCGGGCAAGACGGAGATTTCGGCGGCGCTTGTCCATCCGTTTCCGTTGACCTCCCCCAAGGCCGTGAAACGGAAATATCGGGCGTTGACGGGAGTGAAGTTGACTTCCTGGAGCGACGGGTTGTTTTGAATGTTGGCGAACGTGCCGGAAACGATGTTGGTCGTCCAGTTGGTTCCATCCGCGCTCGTTTCAAATCGGTAAGTTTCGACGGTGCCGTTGGGGTTCCCGTCCTGTCGCGGCAGGTAGGTGAACCCGGCAATCCGGTGCGACCGGCCCATGTCAACCGTGATGAAATGCGGCAGCGCCAGATCGCTGTTCCAGGCGGTGTGCCAGAAGGTGGACGCGTTGCCGTCAATCGCGTTGGCGGCGGCGTTGTTTTCCCCGGCGGTTTCCTGACTGTCCACGGCGGCAATTTTCCAGCCGGTCGGCGGCAATCCCGCGAAAGATTTCGTAGCCACGATGCCGAGCCGGCCGTTGGGCATCACGCACGCCGCTTGCACGGTGCTGCCCGCCGGCGCCGCGAACGGCGCAGTATAAACCGGCGAGTTGGCCGTCGGCGCCGTTCCGTCAACGGTGAAAACCATCTTTCCCCCGGCGGCGTTGCTGATGGTCACCAGGCCGTTTGCGTCGCGGCCGGAAATGACCGGCGGGAAGGACGCGGCGGATTGCTTGAACAGCCCAATCTCCGCGAGCGTTGGTTCCATCCGCGAACCGGTGATGCGGATGCGCACCTGGCTGGTGGTGCCGGGCCATTGCAGCCGGATGATCCGGCGATGTCCGACGGTTGTCATTTCGTCAGACGGAATTTTTTCCGCCGCGGCCCAATCCGATCCGTTCCAGT
>VFSW01014226.1_pt1 | contig 11010 bp, 13 predicted proteins | sample 5358111 | NCBI WGS metagenome assembly VFSW01 (sample SAMN11554181, study PRJNA540505) | mine drainage metagenome | isolation source: sediment from site ElyBrook_90M | place: USA: Ely Copper Mine, Vershire, VT | collected 2017
ATATTACTAGTAGTACAACAAGATCTATTTACAGAATGTAAATTAATGAAAACTCATTTTGCCTATCAATGACAAAAATTCTAACGACAACAATAGTGGGACTTCTAATAACATCTCTCTTTCTGAGTAGCACGGGTTGGGCTGCCGCAGATAACGAACCAAAAACAGCGACGCCAATCAAACATGTGGTCGTAATATTCCAAGAGAATATATCTTATGATCACTACTTTGGCGTTTACCCTGACGCCCAAGGATTTACTGCAAAGCCAAATACTCCAACTTCTGATAACTACATCTCTCACCCAGAACTTCTAACACACAATCCAAACTTGTATCCACCATTCCTTCTAAGTAATGCACTAACTTGTGATATGAATCACGATTACCTCCCTGAACAAGAAGCATATGATGGAGGGTTGGTAGACAAGTTTGTTCAGTTTACTACCAATAATGGACCTGGTTGTAATCCAAATGGAAGTTCAGTGATGGGCTACTATGATGGACGAAATGTAACAGCGTTGTGGAACATGGCACAAAACTTTGCAATGAGTGATCGAATGTTTGTTACAGAATTTGGACCTTCTACACCCGGAGCACTTGACCTCATTTCTGGTCAGACATTTGGTGCTACCGAAGACGCAGTAGGCGGTGGTGCTGACATTTCTGATGCAGACCCAACTTATGACGACTGTTCATCTGGAACGACAATAGCTATGAGTGGGAAGAACATTGGAGACATACTCAATGATAAAGGTATTACATGGGGTTGGTTCCAAGGCGGTTTTGCTCCTACAGGAACTAACAATGGGAAAGCAGTGTGTGGCGAGAAAACTTCAAGAGTTCTCGATGGAGTTCAAGTTGGAGCCTACAGCGCTCACCACGAACCATTTGAGTACTACAAATCCACTGCAAATCCACACCATGTGCCTCCAGCCTCTATTGCCGAGATAGGACATAATGGTCAAGCAAATCATCAGTATGATCTAAGTTTCTTCTGGGCAGCAATCAACAATAACAACCTGCCACAGGTAAGCTTCCTCAAGGCACCAAAGGCAGAGGATGGTCACGCAGGATACTCCGATCCAATTGATGAGGGACGTTTCCTAGCTAATGTCACCAATACAATAGAGAATAGTCCATATTGGAAAAACACTACCGTGTTCATCCTATGGGATGACTCAGATGGATGGTATGACCATGTTATGCCTCCGATCGTAAACCATTCTAATGATCCAGTCAATGATTATGCGCCAACATGTGGAAGTCATAATCAGAATGGGAATTTAGGACTTGGCGATGCAAATGACAGGTGTGGTTATGGTGCAAGATCACCATTCATGGTAATATCCCCATACGCAAAATCAAACTATATCTCACACCATGTGATTGATCAGACATCACCTATCAAATTCATTGAGGAGAATTGGAAGACAGGCGGCATTCCAGATACATTCGGCCAGAGATCATATGATACCATAGCTGGTTCAGTGGATGACATGTTTGACTTTGGCAATCATGGTAGTACTCCAAAAGTATGTTTGAGTCCTGTGAACGGATCGGTAGTTGCGCCAGTTAGTGGTGCTTGCCCGATAATATCATAAACTCCCCCTTCTTTATTTTTAAATTCAGGAATACATGATATTATACTGATACAAAATTTACAAACAAATTGTGCAGGAAAGATAGAAACTATTATCGGAACTGTGGAAGCCCTGTTTATGTTTTCAAGGATTGTTCTAGTGTCTATCTAGTTTACCGGCAGCTCTAATTTGGTATAATTAAAAATTATTTCTGCAATTCTTTGTTGTATCACTGTTAGCTCAGGTACTGTCTTGGTGATAGCTATCAAGAGGCAGTCGTATATCTGAAATGAAAATGCAGAGACCTTTTCTCTTTGCAAAATCAAGCCCTTGACCTTGCCAAATTCATCGTCATATTCCCCATTCATTGATGCCTGGAGTACAAACTCCATGAACAGCATTTCCCTCTTGTGTGGTGTTAGATCTTTGTTTACACCATCATCTCTGGCAGCCATTTCTACAGCCCTGCCCTTGTGATTTATGATGGCTACTAGCTCAATACTATCATCAATGTTTGAAACTTGTTTGCAGAGAATATCCAACGGTTGTTGATGCGCAAGAGTTTCTGTCGTCATGTATATAGAATTGATTTTGGCGATGAAAAGGGTTTACAGTATAGAACGCATCCATCTACAAGAGCTATGTAGCTCTATGAAGTATACAAAAAACTATAGCATATCCTTAGATAATTACGACATGAAATAGTTGTATGGTCTACTGTGGTCACTTTCCATTTTATGATCAGGTAGACCTACTCCCCCAAATTCTACACGATAATTCTGATTTTTTGACTATTATTTTACAAACTTTCTTCTATAGATGTTAGATACTATGCCAGAGCCTATGAAAGTTGCAGTACAGTATAACCATAGGTCATGGAGATGATCAGACAATAAAGCTGGCGCTAAAGATCTGGCTGGATTCATTGAGGCACCAGAGATAAATGCCAAAAAGAAGATATCCAGTCCTATCATCCCACCTATTGCAATTCCGCCAAAGCCACCCAATCCCTTTGTATGAACAACTCCCAGAATCACTGCCATCAATAGTGCTGTAGCCAGAACTTCAACACTCCATATGAGTAGAATTGGAAAATGATAGTTGGGTGCATTTGCTCCAAGATTTGCTTCTGTACCTATTACATACTTTACAAAGACACTTGCTAACAGGGCACCAATTATTTCTGCGGCAAAATACAGCAGTAAGAGATTTTTTGGCATATGTTTTGTAATTAAAAATCCAATGGTTACGGCAGGATTGAAGTGTGCCATTGATATTTTTCCAAATGCATAAACCACAAGAGCTACTGCAATAGCAGGCGCCAACGCTACAAACCACAAGCCGAATGTTCCTGCATATTTTGCGTCAAGAACTACCGAACCTGTTGCAAATACAACTATTACAAACGTACCAATGAGTTCAGCAAAAAACCTCTTTTGGTTAGAGGTTAATTTGTTAGTTAGATTCGAGGCTCGTGACAAGTTCCTTTACTTTTATCTCTATTGTGTCTCTAATTTCACGTACTTTCTCTAGTGATTCACCCTTAGGATCTTCAATGCCCCAATCTTGGGAGTTGCCTAGAAAGACTGCTGGACATTCTGTCTGGTCGATGCAGCCCATGCTTATCTTAAGAGAAGATGCCCGGATTAATTCCTCAGACAATTCCTTTGGTTTCTGTCTGGTAATGTCTATTCCTACTTCTTTCATGGCTTGTACTGCAAGAGGATTTATCTCTGGCGTCGGTCTTGTTCCAGCACTTACTGGGATCCATCCTTTTGGAGCATATTTTCTAAAGAATCCTTCAGCCATCTGGCTTCTTCCAGAATTTTCTATACAAACAAACAGTGCCTTTTTCTCATCTTTTTGTTTTCCAAAGAATTTCATACAATCACTTTATTGCCTTGACGACAAGACTGGAAATTTCTATACCAATTACTTTTCCTGATTTTGATACCTTATTTGCTGACAAGAATACATCTATTCCTGCACCAGAACCAAGATCTACTACTGTCTCGCCTTCTTTTAGGTCAGCAAATTTTATTGGAGCACCACATCCCACACCCAATATTGCTGACTGTGGAATTGCCTCCAGTTCTTTTATATCATATCCTATTATTTTTGCAGCATCAATAGGCAAATCATTTATGCTGCATTCTCCAGGTATACAACAACAGTCAGAATTTTCTGTTAATGCTATCTTTCTGTATCTTTCTTTTACTTTTTCTTTAATCATCTCACTCATATCATAGGTTTACAAAGTAAACCATTTAAGTTGTCAAGTAGAAATAATTACAATTGATGTAAAGATGGAAACTAAAAGAAAAACAATCCCGATTATTCAAGACAAATGTGATTTTGAAGGATATGATGCCTTATCTCTCATGTCAGAGACATCCAGACTAAGAAAGATAATTACCAAAAGAGGTACTCTTGAGATTCTGATTCCTTTGTGTTGTACCACAAAACCCGTGAGACACAAACAATTCAAAGATACTTTGAAAGGAATAAGCAGTAAGACTCTGGCCACCAGATTAAAGGAATTGGAGAAAAGCGGAGTATTGGAAAGATTATCGTACAATGAAATTCCGCCTAGAGTAGAATACAGACTGACTAGCAAAGGGCAAGAACTTGTAGAATCTATGATAAGTCTTTTGCAATGGATGAAAAAATGGTCTAAATCTAGGTAAAACAAGACTTGAAAAATTAACAGGTTATCACATGTCACAAGATACGATCATTCTTTTTAGAGAGCAAAATAATAGAAATATCACCAATGCGTTCTACCACAAAACCATTTAGTTTAAGCAAACTATGCAGATCAATAATCAATTCCAACAATAGCATCCAGTCAGTGGAAATAGTCAACAAGCAGGGTTTGACGCTTGAAAAACTAGGTCCTGACAGAATCGTAAAGATAAGCAGGGAGGAAAGAAGCGGGCGGAATTCAAGTCGATGTCTTTTGGATATATCACTAGGTGAAGAATTAGATGACCTCTATGGTCCCATACAATATCATTTTTCAAAAGGTAATTTTGTTATGTTTAGCTTTCCTCTCAGTGAAAATCTTGTCGTTGTCACAACAACGAAAAACGTTAGTCCCATATCACTGGCCACAAAAATTGCTCACATCATAATAAAACTCCACCTCTTCCTTTGAAACACTCTTCCTAGCAGACTCTCACAGATCCGAATCCTATGAGACCCAACTACTGGCCTAGGATGAATTTATACCTACTTTCAACAAATTGATCTTTAAACCAAGTTATTCTTTAATATGACAATACAAGATTATCAGATCTGGCAAGTAACATACAAAGCATTTTGAATAGATACAGACTGCAAGAGCAATCACTGCTAGCGCAGCTGCACTCAGGTTTGTCTCAATCTAATCCAGCCGGTCATCGTATAGCAAAGGAAATTCTTGGCGAGGTAGGAGCGGCGTTTGCAGATGAAATTCTTGGCAGACCGCAAACAGGACGTTCTATAACAAAATCATATTTGGACCAGCAGCAAAGACAAGTAGAGCTCTCGCTTGTTAATTCATTAAAGATGCAGCATGATTCTAACGTAAACAGCATTCTCAATTTTATATCAGGAATTTCAGAAAGGAAGGGCAGGCTAGCAAAGCCCAACAGCAGCTCATTAATGAAGAAAATTTCCCAGGCACAGAGATTTACGAAACTAGAAACCAAGATCATCAAGACCATATCTATTTTGCAAGAACTTGAGGTTTCAGATCTTACTTACAACTCAGAAATTCGTAATGTTCTTCCCGACTATGAGTATCTCAAAGGGCTGGAAAACGTACTTAGAGTGTTCATCCAGAACAAGCTAGCAAAGATCACGTCAAATTGGTGGAAGGAACGAATCCCTGAAGATGTTAGAGTTAATGCAGAAAACAGGAAGGCAAGTAATGAGAGCAGATGGCCGTGGCATTCTACGTCGGATTTGCACCCAATATACTTTGTTGACTTTACGGATTATTCAAAGATAATTTCAAGAAAAGACAACTGGGAACAGGTCTTCAAGCCAGTTCTGGGTGGTGAAAGTTCAATTCTTGCAATCAAGCTAAGAGAGTTGGAACCTATTAGAAACTCTCTAAGTCATAGTAGATCCTTGTCGGAAAGCGAATCAGAAAAACTCAAGCTGTATTCAAGTGAGATAAAAAAATGCTATCAGACAGGTAAGGATGTCAAGTGACTAAATACAATCAGTCAAAAAGATGAAAACCGTACGTGTAAACAAGTATTAGGCAGTCTAAAAAAAATTAAAAGAGAAAAAAATCAAATTCTAAAACTAGAAAGCAAGTGTCAAAATGCAAGTTAGAGCAGAGTGAGTAGAAAGGAAAATTGTAAAGTTTGTTGAAAAGAGATTTTGAGTAAGAGTTGTAGAGAGATTTTGGAAAGATGAGTTTGAGTAGTGTGGTTTTGTGTAGTAAGGGATTGGTGTGGAAAGAAAAAATAAAAAATAATACGTAATGAGTAAAAGTTGAAAAGTGGCGGAATGGAAAAGAGAGTCAAAAGAAGGAAACTGGCGAAAGAGATCAAATGATGTCAAGTGTTAGCATGACAAAGTGTTAGACAGTCTAAAAAAATTTTGAAAAAGAAAAAAAGAAGGGAGCTATAAAAGATATGGGGAGCAAAGAATCGGCAACCGTGACAGATTTTAGGGTGTAATTTCTATTCATCAAGAATTTTCTTGATTACGATGGCATTATCTGCAACAGAGACATCAAGTATTTGCCCTCCTTCCAGTTTAAGCTCTCTGACAACTTGTATTGGTATCGTTATTCGGTATCTGAAGTAGCTGGTATCGTTGTAGGTCCTTGATCTTAGCTTTTCCAGTGTAATTTTCAACACCACATATTGATACGATGTACTTAAGGAATAGTTTAGACCTAGGGTCGCCTGGCTTGTAGTTGTGTTACATAGTTGATTAGTTCAAAAGAGCTGAAGTGTCACAGTATACCATGACGATACGGTACAGATGGGCAGGTTTTTTGGTTTGTATGTCTTGTGCAGTTTTTCAGAAGATGATAGATATTTTACAATTGGTGGCTATGTTGCCGTGGTACCAATGCGTGCGGTTTTCGTGTAGTTTATGTTTTGAGTTTGTATGACTCGAACACAAAAATGGTTTTCTTTAAAAGGAGTTATCTTCCCCAGTCCGAGTTTGCAGAAGAGAAGGGATTGGATCCAGTCTGCATATGCGATGACGCTTTCAAGTTGCCCCTGGTACCTTCAGAATTAACCAGCGATACCATTTTTTCAAGCTCTGACTCTAGATTTCCAAGATCGAGGCTGACAATAGCGCTGTTCTGGATAATAAGATGAAAATCTGCAAGAGATCTGGACACTTTCTTCCTTATTGTATACCTGTGTTGCCTTGCATGCCTCTTTGAGAACAACGTTGGATCTTGCAGGAACCTTCTCTCCGTTCTTGTCAGCATCTCACTCTGGCCTGTCCTGTTTACCATACCAGGAGGCAATCTTGTACAGACCTTGAGCATTTGACATGACAGGGTCCTGCGGAACTACAATATCGCCAAGCTCGGACTTGAGTGCTTCCTGCATCCCTGGCACAAGTATTCCGCCACCTGAAATGATTACCGGCAGCTTCTCAAGATCCTGTCTTATTCCTTGTAGTTTGTTAAGAATCGAGTCTGCAAGCATCTTTACAAGCTTGCCAGTCTTTGGGCTTGAATAAATCGAATCATCAAGATATCCCATCTGCCCTGCTCCAAGCCTTGAGCTGATGTATTCGACTGCGTGGTGTACCGATGTTCCCCGGATTGCCCTGTTGTTTACAAACGCAACAATCTCTGTCGTTCCCTGACCTATTGATGTTACAATACCGCTTGGCACCCCTGTATCCACCAGCGTCCCTAGGACTTGGGGGACGATATCGCATGCCTTCGGGTGGTACTCCCTTGCAATCATCTTCTGGATTGTACTGCGGTGTGCTCCTGCGTCATATGGTAACCCTACTGCAATTGCCATTTCTTCCGTGCTGCCAAGCGCATCCCTCTTCTCAGGCGATAACATGACAGCATGCCTGACAAGCCTGGCAAAGGCCTCCTCATGGACCGGCCTTCCAAGCATCACGGGCCTTATCACTATTGCGTCTGGGTCCTGTGATATCTTTACGGCATCGTCTCCCACGCCTTCAACCAGCCTGCCCTTGTCTGCCCACCCTTGGTCCAGCTTGTATGCATAAAGCGATGGAAACCTGATCCTCGCTGTGTCAGAAACACCCTTGACAAAGGCAGTCCCCACATCAAGGCCGATTGAAATCACGCCTACAAGGAATGGATATCATTTAAGGAGGGAAACGAACCCTTTCTGCGAGGCAAAGATAACACTTACTCAAACTTTTTTCTTTGAGCAAGTGAAACTTTTGAAAGAACATAGCGCCTCATGAACGTGCTCCTGCCATATTGTGGCAAACTTTTTCCTGTTATTATTATGGTCCACTCTACGCTGGGACAATTGGCAGTTCCAGATTGCAATCTTTTTACCCGCTTCCAAGAGTAGCTTTACAGGTAGTCTCTGGTTTAGTGCACGCGTACTTTTCAATAGGACACTATATCAAACAAATTTCTTTGATATTGTGTCCTGTTCTGGGGGCATAGCTAACACTTACTCAAACTTTTTTCTTTGAGTAAGTGTTAGCTTCTGGCTACGACTCGAGAAAATTTCCTGCCATGATGTTAATTATCAGGCAAAAGGTAACATCATATCACAATTTATCTTGTGATATGATGTTACATGTCAGTATGAGATGCAAAATTTTGCAGCCCACACTGACGGCATATATATGAATCAGGAGCCTGGGAGTGGGCAAAAGGTTCCTTCAAAACAACAAGGCCCAGGCCTAAAACGAACTGCCCTTAAAAATAATCTCAGGAATAAAAGGCATGGAAGAGACGATCTCCGTACCAAGGCAACTCCTGGAAAAGATAATGAAGAAGATGGAATCGGTGGAAGACCGGATAAATAAACTGGACAGGCTTGCAAATTCAGAACTGCAAACATAATTTTGGCAATATTATTATTTTAGCAGGTGGCAACAGGCTCAGATGTCACGATCTCATCATTGTGACAACTCAGACTATAGTCAAGCCCAGTCTGTTTTTCCTTTTTTATCATCCTCTTCATACCTGCCTTTTGCAGTCAGGGCTTCTCCAACAAGCCCGCGAATCTCGCTTATCTCTTTTCTAAGGGAGGCAACCTCGGACGCATAGTGCTGCAAGGCCGGGCCTTGTCCAGACTCCCTTGCATTGTGCCAGGCAGCAAGTTCAAGCACGGTGCTGCATCCGGAACAAATTGAGGCCTCCAGTGTGTTCACATGCCTGCATCTGGGGCAGGGCTTTTGCGGCACGCGCACCGGTTCTTCCTTTCTTATACCTGACACCACAAGGACCCTGTCGATTATCTCGTGGCCCGATTGGTGGACGTAGGTCCTGACCCTCCTCGAGTCCTTGACCCAGCCTGCAAGGGCGGCAAGCTGGACATTATTGTTGAGCTTTGAAGCCATGCGGGTGATGTTGGAGTGCCTGCCCACAAGGTAGGGGTTCCATGGCTTTTTGAGGACTGATGCAAGCGCTGCAGTGTCTGCAGTATCGACCCTGCCCTGTGCTACAAGTGATGCCATCCTCTTTTTGAGATCTGAGGTCATGGTCCAGAGAGCATCGGGTGTCAACTGGCCTCCCGTCGTCCTAGAGTAAAAGACATGGGCTTCAGGGTCTTGGGCGCGTGGGTGCACGTTGAGCCAATCGCGAAGGTAGGGAAACGAGGCAATGAGGGCTGCAGGCCTGTGTCCTGTCTTTGTGTTCCATGGGACATGCGCCTCGGCGTAATTCTCATGAAACACCAGATCTTTTATTCGGAGTTTTGTGACCTCGTGGTTGCGACCCACAATGTCCCACATCACTGCAAGTATCGCCTTTACCATGGCATGTCCCGCATACCGTACCACCGTAAAGATCTCATCCTCTGTCCAGACCTGGCCTGCAGTATATCTAGAATCGCGCCTGTTGCGCTTGCGTCTTAGGCCGGAAAACTGGGGTGGGCAGGACCAGGACTCGCGCTCCACATCAGAGTTCCTATTGCAGTACCACCTGAAAAATCCGTAGAGCCTGTTGTAGTACTCGTTCCATGTAACTATCCACCTTTTTTCGGGGTCAGAGTCTTCCAGTTTTATGCGGGCGTCAAGAAACGACTTGATATCGGGGCTTGTCACATCGCAGATCCTTTTGCCAGGCCCTATGTGGCCTGAGAACAAAAATAGTATGCGGAGGTATGTCGTTGCATTTCTCTCAGACGAGTCATGGTCCAAAAGAAACCTGTAGAACTGCAAGAAGAGCTCCGAGTGGATCTTTGGAAGCGATGCGTTACGCTCCAAGACGCGCGCAGTTGTTATCGTCATGGTGACAGCCTCCAGATGTTATTTAGTTTAAAAGCCTGGTTTGGGATCAGAGCACTTGAAGTAGGCGGGCTCGGAGGGCTTCGATCCCTCGGCCTGTAACTTAGGAGGCTACCGCGCTATCCATGTTTCGCGTCATTAAAGACTCTGCGCCACGAGCCCAATGAAAACCAGACTTGGTAACAATTTAAGCGTAATCCAAATTTGAAATTATCATATCTCGTATCTGCTGCCAATTAGGATCGCTGGAATTATTCCACTTTTCATAATATACTACATCTTTCAAAGCAAGTCTGTTAAGCCAACCTGCAGTTTCCAAGTCTGGTTTTTCAGCAAAGTTTGTAACATGTCCAAGACACAGGTATGCAACAGGAATGACATGCTCCGGAATAGCGAGAATCTTTTTGAGATCATCGTTTGAAAGTATGCTGACCCACCCAACCCCAATATCTTCAGTCCTTGCTGCAAGCCAGAGGTTTTGTATGGCACAACAAACACTATAAATTCCAGTCTCAGGTATGCTGGATCTTCCGATCACAAAAGGTCCGAACTTGGAGGGGTCGTAAGTAACACACACATTTAACGCTGAATCCAATATTCCCTCAAGCCTCAATGAAAGATATTTTGATCTCTTGGGGTCTTCTATGAGATTAGAGGACCGTGTTCTTTCTTTGTCAAAAGAGTCTTTTACCTTCTTTCTTGTTTCCTTGTCTTTGATTAAAATAAAATTCCATGGTTGGGAAAAACCTACTGAAGGTGCATGGTGAGCTGCATTGAGTATTCTTGATAATATCTTTTCATCTATTGACTCGGAAGTAAAATGAGATCTTACATCTCGCCTTGAAAATACTGCTTTGTAAAAACCATCTTTTTCTTCTGGTGAAAAATCATAGCTCATACGGTATACATTTAGAGTATTGCATATTACTCTTGTTTTCTTAAACGTTAATAACATGTGCAATGAGGTCGTATTTCATTGGGCCGATGGTCTAGCCTGGTAGGATAC
>VFSW01014227.1_pt1 | contig 11010 bp, 12 predicted proteins | sample 5358111 | NCBI WGS metagenome assembly VFSW01 (sample SAMN11554181, study PRJNA540505) | mine drainage metagenome | isolation source: sediment from site ElyBrook_90M | place: USA: Ely Copper Mine, Vershire, VT | collected 2017
CGAGCTGCGCGACGTAGCCCGAAAATTCCTGCCCCAGCGGCAGCGGCACCGCGTCCATCAGATGCGTGCGCCCGATCTTCACGATGTCCGCGAACGCCTTGGCCTTGCGCGCGAGCGCGTCGCGCAGCTTCCGCACCGACGGCATCAGGTCGTGCGTCACTTCCTCGGCCGCCGCGATATGCATCGCGGTCGGAAACGTGTCGTTCGACGACTGCGACATGTTCACGTCGTCGTTCGGATGAATCGGTTTCTTGCCGCCGAGCACGCCGCCCGCCATCTCGATCGCGCGATTCGAGATTACCTCGTTGGCGTTCATGTTGGTCTGCGTGCCGCTGCCCGTCTGCCAGATGCGCAGTGGAAAATGATCGTCGAGCGTGCCCGCGATCACCTCGTCGGCCGCCGCCGTCATCAGCTTTGCTTTGTCGGGCGGCAGCTTGCCGAGATCGCGATTAACTTCAGCCGCCGCCTTTTTCAAAATCCCGAACGCACGCACCACCGACCGCGGCATCCGATCGAATCCGATCGCGAAATGCAGCAGCGATCGCTCGGTCTGCGCCCCCCAGTAGCGATCGTTCGCGACCTCGATCGCGCCCATGCTATCGGTCTCGACGCGCCTGCCACTCCGCGTCGCCCCGACCGGCGCGACCGCCTTCGGATTAACCGCGCGCTTGGCGCCACTCGCCTTGCGCATCTTCGCTCTCGACTTTGATGCCATCTCTTATATCCCTGTTTCGTTTTTCCCCTCTCCAAAAGGGAGAGGGGTTAGGGGTGAGGTTCCGCGCGATTCAAGATTCCGCCCTATCTTTCCGACGCTCACGCGCCGCCTATTCTAACCCGCCCGCCTCCCGTTGACAGCGCTCTTCCGACCCTCACAAAAATTCGCCCCGCCTTGCCCTTTTCAGGGGCGCTGTGCCGATATAGGTTATGCGGCGTACTCCCGACAACCGGGAACGCGATTTTGTTCGGATTATTTTTCGAAATATTATAAGGACTCGATTCCAAGCGAGGCTGCAACCATGCCCTGGACCATAACCCGCCTTTGCCGCGACTGCGTTGACACCGGATGCGTCAGCGTGTGCCCCGTCGATTGCATCTACGAATACGTCGGCGCCGACAAGGTCAAATTCCCCAACCAGCTCTACATCGATCCCGACGAATGCATCGATTGCGGCGCCTGCGAGCCCGAATGCCCCTGGCAGGCCATCTTCGAGGAGCCCGCGGTTCCCGACGTCCTCAAGGACGACATCGCGCTAAACCACGCGCTGCTCGAAATCAAAGATCAGTTCAAGGTGATGCCGTTCAAAAAAGTCGATCATCCCACCCCCGAGCAGGTCGCCGAAAACAAGAAAAAATGGGGCGTCGACCCGAACAGTTAGTCGCGCCCGCACGCAAAACCCAAAATGATCTGGTGCCCTTTCGCTTGCAAAGGGTCACTCCCAACCATCCGGTTCCCCTTCCCGCTCGGGAAGGGGTTAGGGGTTAGGTTCCGCAACCCGCCCGCTCCCCTCAAGAAACCTGCGCCCAACCACCGTCAAATCGACGACTAACTCCCGCCCCTCAACATGACGGCGCGCGATATACCCGCGCTCGTTCGCATCCTCCAACACCGTCAACCGCGGGCACGACGTCCGCCACACGTCCATCACTTCCGAATAAGGCCGCGGCCGCGCCGCTATCCACTCCAGGAAATCCAGAATCAAAGGCGCGATCGTGTCACTCATCCGATTCCTCCCGCGCGATTCCTCCCGCTAGACCGCTTCCTTAATCGCCGCCATCAACGACCCCAAATCGAACGGCCCGTCATGCCGCGCGCCGTTGATGAAAAAAGTCGGCGTGCCGTTGACGCCGCTCCTCACTCCGCTGCTGAAATCCGCGCGCACGCGCTCGGCGTACGCGTGCGCCTCCATCTCCTTGACGAATCGCGGTACATCGAGACGAAGCGCTTTCGCATACCGCACCAAATCTTCATCCTCGAGCGCCGCCTGATTCTCGTAGAGCAAATCGTGCATCTCCCAGAACTTGCCCTGCGCGGCCGCCGCCTCCGCCGCTTCCGCCGCATACTCGGCATGCGGATGCGCCTCGGTCAGCGGGAAATTCCGAAAAACAAAACGCACCTGCTCGCCAAGGCGCTTCTGCAATGCCTTCACGATCGGATACGCCTCGCCGCAGTATGGACATTGGTAATCGCCGTACTCGACCAACGTCACCGGCGCCTTCGCCGCTCCTTGCGCGTGATCGTTCGCGCCGACCGGCGGCTTCAGTTTTGCCGATGGACTCATGCCGCCACCTCTTACTTCTTCGCCGCGAGCTGCTCGAGCGCATCCAGTATCCCGTCGGCGCCCGGATTGACGCCCACCGGCGACAGGTAGCTCCATGCAATCGTGCCCTTCGCCTCCATCACGACCCGCCCCCTCTCCGTGCCGCCCGCCTCCTCCCGCTAACCGCCCTACCTCCCCGCCACCGCGCCCTTGGGCGCGAAATCCGACAGCAGCGGGAAGTGCAGCTTGCGATCGCGCGCGAACGCCGCATGACACCACGATCCATCGACCGAGACCCCGACGATCGCCGCCTTGAACTTGTGAAACTCGGGCAGCACCTCATTATATAGCGCCATCTGATCGCCGCACACCGGACTCCAGTCGGCCGGGTAGAACGCAAGGACCAACGGCGCGCCGCGAAAGTCGCTCAACGAGACCAACTGGTCGGGCGTGCTATGCAGCGAAAATTCCGGCGCCGCGACGCCGGCCGCAAGTATCTTGTTCCCGCTTTCTGTTGCCATGATGCGACCCTCCACGATTTTCTGGCAGGCGCGAACCGCTTCGTAGAACCTCCGATGCTAGTCCCCACGCATTTCTGTGACAAACCAACCGCCGCGCACGAGGATTCGCGCAATTGAAGTTCATAAGGATGCGGGGCTTTTCGCCCCGCGCCCTCGGCAGGGGGCACCCCTGCACCCAGTATTAAGACAACTAAGATCCCTCGACGCGGACCCTCACTCACCCGGCCGCCGCCGCGGCTGAATCATTCTGTAGATCCGTCCCGCCGCGTCGCGCTTCCAGAATCGCCTGCTTGCGCAATCCCCACAGCACCGCCAGCGCCCGATCCGCCGGATAGAGCTTGAAATGCGACAGGTCGCCCGGCGCGTCGCCCTGCGCCAAAAGCACCTGGCGGTCTTGCAGCATGAAGATCGCGCGATCATAGCGCGCCGCCAGCTTTCCAAGCGCATGCCCAATCAAGTCCGGCATTTTGACCCCGCGATACCGCCCGAATACCCAACAGCTATTGTCGTCGATCGGACACAGAAAATAGTTCACGTAAAAGCCGGTGACCTCGATCAGCGCAATCGCCGGCAGCGCGAAACTCGCCTTGATTTTGAAGTCGCGCCTGAGCGCGCCCGGCTTCTCGTAGCGCATCGTCGCGCTGAACACCACGATCTTGTTCTCGACATGCGCCTCCATCTCGTCCATCCGCGTGCCGACGCCGGGAATCATCGTCTTGTGCAGGATCGGAAAATGATGAAAGTCGGCCAGGTTCTCGACGATCCGCAAATACGGCACCGCCGCGTCGTACCAGTACTCCGCCGCGCCGAATCCCGCCTCGCTCGCCCCCGCAATCCACGGAACCTCCCGCGCCGGTTCGCCTTCGCCATACCAGTACCAGATGATCCCATGCTCTTCGCGCACGTTGATCGGATGCAGGTCGAATCCATTCGGCACCGCAGCGCCGACACCGTTGGCCGGTATCAGCACGCATCGTCCCGCCGCGTCGAAGCGCAGCCCATGATACGGACACTCGAGGCAGCCGTCGCGAATCTTGCCGGCGCTCAGTGCCGCCGCTCGATGCGAGCAGCGGTCCCGCACGCATACCACGCGGCCGTCGTCGGCGCGCCACAACACCAGCGCCTGCCCGAGGCGCTTGATGCCGACTGGCTTGCGCTTGACGACGCCGCTGCTTGCCGCGATCGGATACCAGCCCGGCACGTCTTGCGCGCCGGTGACGGATGCGTCGGAAATCTGCTCGTTCGTCATGATGCCCTCTCGTTCCCGCGATTCCGCGGAAGTATCCCGTGGACAGTAATTCGCACGCTCTCCGAAATTTCGGCGCGCATAGTTTCGATCGTCACGTCGTCGCGAGTCGCGAACGCGATACTCCACGTCAGGCAGATCCCATAGAACAGTCCCGCCGCGCGCGATGAATCGACGCTCGCATCGATTGCCCCGCGCGCTTTCAACCGCTCGATCATCGTCGTCAGTTGCGCGATCAGCCGCAGATCGAGCGCGAACAGCCGCGCGCCCAGCGTGTCCGGCGCCGCGATCGACGCGACGAACAGCTCGCGCCACAGCCGCCGCTCGCCCGCCGTAATCCCCTGCACCATGACCTCAGTCAGCGCGCCGATCGCTTCGGCCGGATCGTCCGGCGGGTCGGCCAGGATCGCTTCCCCGATCCGCAACAGCGGCTCGGTGTCGGCACGGCTTATCGCGAACAGCAGTTCTTCCTTCGACGGGAAATAATTGTAGAGCGTCCCGACCGCGAGCCCGGCGCGCGCGGCAACGTTTTCCATCGAGGTGCCGTCGTATCCCTTGCGGTCGAACAGGCGTCGCGCCGCGGCAAGTATCCGCCGCTCGCGTTCATACTTCTGCCGCTCACGGCGCCCAGCCGGAATTGCCAGAGTCGAGGTCATCAATCTGTTTATGGCGCACCGCACCCGCTGTGTCAAGAAAGATGAACGTGATTCATGTTTTTCTTCGGCCGCCCGCGCTCCATTCAACCTGACTTCCACTGTCGTTGACCTTTCGCCACCGGTTTAGTTTGAAACTGCTGCGTGCCATAGTCGTGCGCGAGGTCGAACGCCGCTTCCGTTCCCCCTTTCCACCTTGGAAAAAAGGTGAGGGGGATAGGACGTGATCGCACCACCGCGAATTTTCCGATCTGTTTCCCCTTTCCACCCTGGAAAGGGGGTGAGGGGGATAGGACGTGCCGGAATACTTATTTCAAATCCCCTTCCCCGCTGCTGGGGAAGGGGCAGGGGTTAGGGCTCTCTTCTTAAAGGTATCTGCGCGACATCAACTAGCACCGTCCTTGCCGTACGGAGCTTTCCATCGAATGATCTTTTCATGCATGGCGGCTGCGTTTGTCTGAAAGCGCAGGGACGGAAATGAATAACGCGTCGGCACTGCTTAAAGACATTCCCGACTCTCCAGCCGGCCGCCAGATGAAGTGGTACCTCTCGATGCTTTTGGCGGCGGGCGAGGGCGCTTCGACCGCCGATCGCGCTCGCTACACGCCCGAGTTCGCGCCGCGGATGGGTAAATTCGCAAGCGACGACGAGGAACGCGAGGGCTGGCGCGGCTTCGCCGGCCGGATGGGCGAGATATCCGAGTTGTCAGTCGATCCCCACTCCGAATTCAAGCTCGATGCGCGCGTCACTGCGGCCAAGAATCGCAAATGGCTGCTATCGCTCGAAGTCGAACCCGCTCCGCCTCATCGCATCTCGCTCCTCGATTGGAATCGGCAGTTCGACTTCAAGCTCGAGGTCCGCGAAGCGACCGCCGCCGACGCGCCCATTCTTGCCGACATCGAGCGTCGATGCCCGATCGTGCTCGGCGACACCCACGTCCACTTCGATCGCGGACGCGACTATTTTGCCTTCGCGCGGCTGATGGAGGACTGCACCATCGGAATCGCATCGGTCGATGGAGTTCCCGCCGCGGTTAGCTGCGGCGCGAAGCGTCAGGTCCGAGTCGGCGGAGTCTTGCGGCCCATCGTCACCGTCCTGCATCTGCGCGTCCTGCCCGATCATCAGCGCAAAGGCCTCTGGGGCGCGGCCAATAGCATCCTCGACAAGTACTGGAGCAACGTCGATGGCTCCAACGCCTACATCTCGGTGGATAACGCCGGCATGCAGCACGGCTTCATCAACACGCCGAACAAGTGGAGCATCCCCGTGTTTCGGATTCAGTTGCCATGCGCCACGCTTGCCGGTCCCGATGCGGGACGGCCGGCGACTTCCGCCGACGCGCCCGCGCTCGTCGAACTGCTGAACTCGTTTCACGGCCGCGAGGAGATGTACGTGCCGTACACAGTCGAGTCTCTGCGCGCGCGGTTGGAACGCGCTCCCGAACTGTACTCGTGGGACAAAGTATGGATGACCGGCGGCGCGATGGTCGGAGTTTGGCCCGCCGGCGAATCGATCCGCGTGGTGACGGAGACGGGCGGCGTCCGAACCGAATCCCTGCGCGGAATGGTGCTCGATTATGCATTCCGACCCGGCGCCGAACGCGAATTCGAGGCGCTGCTGCGCGCCTGGTGCCGTTCGTGTCACGCACGCGGCATCGATACGCTGTCGATCTTCACTTCGCCGTCATCGCCCGGCGTCGAGATGCTGCGCTCGCTCGCGCGCGAGATCGAGCCGTTCAACATGTGGACGCCCGGAGTCGCGGAACCGCCCGACACTCGGAGCCGCGGCCTCTACGTCGATCCGATCTATTTCTAAAGCATCGCCGACTGATCCAACGCGCGGAACGACAACCGAGGCTGGTGAACCGGTATTGTTCTGATTTCAGTGGGGCGGGCCGCCGTGCCCGCCATCGACGCTTGGGGGCGCCGCGCCCAAGCTTACCGACGAATGACGTAAGCTCCGACTCATGATAGCTGCGTCATTTTCGACCGCCGAAGCGATTTTGAAATTAGGACCCTGCCCGCGAATCGAACCCCCTGTCGCTACTGCGTGAAGACCATCGACGCCGTCCGCGTCAGCGGGATCGTCACCGACGAAACCAGGCTCGTCAGTGGCGGAAAATTGTAGGCGACCGTCACCGTCACCACGCTCCCCGGCTTGTTGTCGGGCGCCCACGTCGTCGTCACCGTCATCGATTTCGTGTTCAGCACGCCGACTACCAGCGCGTTCACGTAAGTCTGAACATCGGATGCGGCCACCACGGTCGGCGCGGTCGCGCCGTGCACCGTCGCGTACCGAACCGCCTGCTGCGCGCTGTAACAAACGAAATCGTAGCAGTAGAGCGCCAGCGCGAAATTGATGATGCCGAAAAACAGCATCAGGCACGGCGTCAGCACCAGCGCGAACTCCGCCATCGCCTGCGCCGGAGACGATCGCAAAAGCGCATCGCGCAATCGCCGCCCCAGTCGCTCGCGGCCGCCGCGCTTCATTGAACTACGCGCATCACTGCTTTGCCCGGTACTGTCATCGACGGCAGAATCCCCATGAACGTGAGCAGCGGCTTGTACGACGCGCTGGTGTTGACCTGCGTGTAGAGCAGGCGATGGCTGCCGGCGCAGTCGGTGGACAGGCAGGTCGAGGACGACCCGTCGGAGCATACGCAGAAGTGCGTCGCCGTCGCCGTCATCCCGGCCAGACCCGGCGCGTCGTTCATCGCCGCCTGTTGCATCCCGGCGTTATCGCCCGCGGTCGAAAGATTCTGCGCGCCGTACTGCACGCCTGCCCGCGCCGCATTGGCCAGCGAAATCGCGATGTAAAACGCGCGCCCCGTTTCCACCACCACCAGGAACATCATCAGCAACAACGGCAGACTCAGCGCCAGCTCCACCGACGCCTGCCCCCGTCTCCGCTTTCCATTCTGTCGCATTATCGTCACTCGGACAGCACCGCTCCCTTGATCGGCGATCCGTCCGGCAGCGACGAATAGTTGTTGCCGATCGACGCGTTGCCGTTCAGCACCAGCTTGTCGGCGACCACGATGCTGTAGCCGTTGGCGCTGCTGTTGCCGTTGAAGTTGACCGTGGTCGTCGCGAAGTAGATCGCGCCGTCGAAGGTCGAACTCGAGTTTCCGTTTATTGTGCTGTCGGCCGCCGTGCTCGGAATCGCTCGATCCTGAAAGAACAGGATTCCCGCCAGCGGACCCGAGGTCGGCGCGCTGAAATTTGCCTGCGAGTTGCCGTTGAGCGTGATCGCGCCATAGCCACCGCTTCCCGTCGTGTTGTAAAAGGTCACCCCGGTGCCGGTCATCGTCGCGTTGCCGTTGAACTTCATCCCGCCGCCCGCGATAACGTAGGTCCCGGCGTTGAAATGCAGCCACGAATTCCCGTTGACCGAAATACCGCCGCAATACGTGCCCGGATACAGCTGGTACGGACTCCCACTGCTCCCGATGTTCCCGTTCAACGAAAAATTGGTGTGCGCGCATGAGCCCACCGTCGGCGCCTTCACGTACGCCAGCGGATCAGATGCCGCGATCACCCCCGTCTTCGGCGTCGGCGTCAAAGTCGAGTTGCCATTTTTGGTGTAATTACCGACCACCCCGATCGTCGGCGCGCTGATCGAAACGTTGCCGTTCACCGTCAAACCGCTCGCCGAGCTCGAGTCCACCAGCAGCCCGCAACTGCTGTTGACCGTGACGTTGCCGTTGGCCGACATCGCGCCCGACGCCGCCGGATTCATCACGTAGATGCAGTTCGGACCGTTGCCCTCGTACGCCACCGCCCGCGCCGACACCGTTATCGAGCTGACTCCCAGCACGCGCAGAAAATAGGTCGGCGCCGGCTCGCTCACGATCGCCTCGACGTACTCGCTGCTCCCCGCATTCGGTCCCGTGCTCGGCGGATTGTTCATCGACACGGTCACGTTGTTGGTGCCGTCGGTGTAGCCGTTGGTCGCGGCGTCCGCCTTGCCCGCGACCACCAGGTCGCCGTAGTTCAATTCCTCCGCGCCCGCCATCGCCGCGCTATCCGCCGCCGTCTGCATCATGTTCCTTTGATGCTGCATGAAGCTGAAATCGGTCACGACCGCCACCATCCCCACCAGCGCGATCAGCGAGACGCATATCAGCACCATCACCTGGCCGCGCGCGGATGTCGCCACAGTCATCTTATTGTTCGTACTCATTCGGACAGCACTGTTCCTTTTATTGGTGAACCGTTGGCCAGCGACGAATAGTTGTTGCCCATCATCGAGCTGCCGTTGAACACCAGCTGGTTCGCCACCACGATGCTGTAGCCGGTAGCGCTGCTGTTGCCGCCGTATGTTACCTGCGTCGTCAGGAAGTAGAGCGCGCCATCGAAGGTCGAAGTCGAACTTCCGCTGATGCTGGTGCCCGCGGCACTGCCGGGTGTCGCTCGATCCTGGAAGAACAGGATTCCCGCCAGCGGTCCGGAGGTCGGCGCACTCAGATTCGAGGTTCCTTTCAGCGTTATTCCGCCGTATCCACCCAGCCCCGTCGTGTTGTAAAACGTCACTCCGCTGCCAGTCACATATGAGTTCGAGTCCACCGACATCCCGCCGCCGGCCAGTACGTATGTGCCTGTATTGAAATTCAAAAAGGCATTGCCTTTCACCGATATGCCGCCGCAATAGGTGCCCGCATAAAGCTGGTACGGACTGCCGCTGGTCCCGGTATTCCCGCTCACCGAAAATGACGTATGCGCGCACGATCCGACGGTTGGCGCCTGCACGTACGCCAGCGGATCGGACGCCGCCACCACTCCGGTTTTCGGCGTCGGCGTAAAACTCACGCTGCCGCCGGAACTGTACCCGCCGACCACCCCAATCGATGACGCCTTGATCGTCGCGCCGCCCGTAGCCGTCAGACCGCTCGACGAGATCGAGTCCACCAGCAAGCCGCAGCCGCTCTGTACACTGATGCTGCCGTTGGCCGATAGCGCCCCCGCCGCCGCCGGATCCATCACGTAGATGCAGTTCGAGCCGCCGCCCACCGACGCCACCGCGCGCGCCGACACGGTGATCGTGCTGACTCCCAGCACGCGTAGAAAGTAAGTCGGCTCGGGCTTGGTGACGATCGCCTCGACGTAGGCGAAATTGCCGGCGTTCGGTCCCGTCGTCGGCGGATTGTTCATCACCACCGTCACGCTGCCGCTGCCGTCGGTATATCCGTTGCTGGCGGCGTCGGCTTTGCCGGCCGCGACCAGATCGCCGTAATTCACTTCCTCGGCGCCCGCCATCGCAGCGCTGTCGGCCGCGGTCTGCATCATGTTGCGTTGATGTTGCATGAAGCTGAAATCCGTGACGACCGCGATCATCGCCATGATCGCTATCAGCGCCACGCAGATCATCACCATCACCTGGCCACGCGCGCTCGCCCTCAGCGTAAACTTTTTGTTGGCGCTATCGCGACGCTTTGCCATTTCACTCGTCCGCCGAACTTCCCGTTCATTCTTCCTTATGCTCCGATGAACAGAGCACCACCCATGCCATCGGATTAAGTGCCCAAATCATCACCTCCAACACGCCGAAGTGCCCCAAGCTGAGAATTAATGTCTCATTCTGATGCTGAGGATGAGATTACTAGCGTTCGTTTCAACTATTAGCCGAATTGAAGCGTCTTATAGCTAAACGATCGTTCAATAGCGGACTGGACAATATTTCTTGACCTCCCCAGAGAATTTTTTTAATGTCTCCAGTAGTTCACCTGCGGCAAATTCGCCGCGTCACTTATCTAGGGAGGCTGTGTTATGCGAAGGAAGTGGACTTCCTCAACCATCTCGGCGACTCTCGCTGCCTTGGTGCTGCTCGCGATCGGCGCGTTCAGCTCTCCGGGTTTCGCTCAGGTCAAGCCCGGTGATTTCATCACTCCGGAGAACGCCTCCAAGGTTAAAGACCTGGTCGGCCCCGGCGTCTTCTACAAGGTCGAGCACGGCATGAGCATGAAGATCGCGTCGACCGAGCGCGTCGATTGGCCGCCGCCCTATAAAGATGCGACCGAAAAATATTCTTCGCAGGTCCGCCTCTCGCAGGACCGCAAATCCGTCGTCGGCTTCGTCGCCGGCCAGCCCGTCCCGCTCATCGACGCAAACGATCCCGACGTCGCCGTCCAGATCATCTGGCCGCACGTCTTCCGCCCGATCACGGCCGGCGACGACGATCTGCGCTTCTACGACTGTGATTCCGAGTACGAGAAGAAAGGCGCGCAGACTGGCCAGATCGAGTATTTCCAAATCGGACATTATGCCGGCTACGACCTCGTCGGCCGCACCGAAGTCGAACCGATACCCACCGCCCCCGATTTCAAGACCACCGGC
>VFSW01014228.1_pt1 | contig 11009 bp, 17 predicted proteins | sample 5358111 | NCBI WGS metagenome assembly VFSW01 (sample SAMN11554181, study PRJNA540505) | mine drainage metagenome | isolation source: sediment from site ElyBrook_90M | place: USA: Ely Copper Mine, Vershire, VT | collected 2017
CACCAGGCCAGGCCGGCCTCCACTGGGCTGATGGTCTCGTACAAGTCGTTCCCATACAGGCAGAGCCCGGCCTCCAGGCGCAGGCTGTCGCGGGCGCCCAGCCCTGAGGACGACGGGGAGGTGGTTCAAGGGGAGATACACGCTTGTTTTCCCCCATGGCTTTGCGAAGGGACGCAGTAGTTCCAGTAAGGAGCCGTCTAGTGGCGACGCGCTGTGCTCACCGCAAAGCCTCATCCCCGGCTTGCTGAGCAGGGCCTGCGTCAGCTCCACGGCCCTTGCGTTGGGGACGCTGATCTCAAACCCGTCCTCCCCCGTGTAACTGGAGGTGGGGAGGAAAATGGAAATGACATGATTCTTTTGTAGACGGCTCATGAGCCCTTGAGGTTGATCCTCACCCTGTCCTGGTGATCCACACCGGGATGCCCGCGAGCTCAATCCGCCCGAAATATGAGAAGTACATCTTTGACAGATCGGCCTTGCTGAGCGCCTGCACTGCCTTGACTCCATCGGGGCCCTGGACGGCCAGCAGGCTGCAGCAACGGGACGCAGGTGGGACGTTTTACCAAACCTCGCCCGCAATCCTCTTGCCTGACCCCTCCCCCTAGTAGCAGACCTGCGGTCGTCGTGGACCTCGAGCGTCGCCTGCTTGCCCTTGGCCTGGGTGAAGAGGGGAGCGAACGAGGGCAGAGGGCATATAGCACTGAACGGCAGCCGCACGTCGACATCACGTCGGCTGCATTTCGAGCTGTCACCTTGAACGCCTTGAGATGCTGTCCGATGTGCTCGAGGTCCTTCTCGCGGCAGCCGGCGTTGACGACGATGTAGAGCTCGGTGTCGTTCACCTGTGCGCATCGGAATGTTGATGCTGCATTCGTTGTGAGCACGACATGCTGCATGCACCTTTGTGATGACCGTGTCGTCGATGATTCCGCCCTTTTCGTTAGTGAAACACGACAGAGACCCGGTCCCGTCCTTGAGCCCTGCAATGTCCCCGACGACGAGGCTCTCGGTGAACGCGATCGCGTCCTTGCCCTGCATGGAAAGTGAGTGGAGCCTGGCATGGGAACCGTCATATACGATCCGACCCTCTCTCTCATCGCTCGCTCGCCTTGATCGATGTGCCGCACATGTGGCTGACGTCGAAGATCGATCCATGCGCCCTGCAGTGCATCGTGGCCTCCATGATCGAGTCTTTATACTGAATCGGCATCGACCAGCCGGCGAAGGGCACCATCTTGCCTGCGGTCGCGATAATGTTGTTGCGCGTCGGAGGTTTCCAATTCCAGGCTCATCACCTCCGCTGGCGACGTGCAGGTCGTATAAGGACGTCTTCTTGAGGTTGGCATCGTCGGCGAACCCGCGAGCTGCCAGGAGGGAGCCGAGGGCCTCGACAGCCTGAGGCCGGACCAGCAGCTGCGTGATCTGTCGAAGCATCTTTGCGACTGTGAGACCGATCGTCTCACAGAGTCTGATCACCCGCGGCAGGCCCTCTTTCCTCCCAAAATTCTCATCTCCTATTAGCGCTTGACATCCCCCCATCGACCTATCCGCTGCATGATGTCTGCCTGCGACAGGTGATCATCGCCCCCGCTCGACGCCGCGGCCGATGGTATCGTCAAGGACGCTCTCCTCTGCTTCACCAGCAGCCCCGCGTTGCCCACGGGGTGCAGGATCGACGGCGACGGGTTGAGCCCGCCGGCGAAGGCCACCGTGCTGCCTGGCTCCCTCCCAGGTGGACGCGACGCCGAGGCGCCGGCAGAGAAAGAGGACGAAGAGGTTGAGACTCTTTCGGGATTCAAGGAATCGAGCGTGTGCCGTCCGTTGAGATGACCGTGCATCTCTCTCCGGAGGCCGCCTGCAGCAGTGTCCAGACTGTGAACATCATCTCCCAGGACTGCTTCTTCTTCCCGAGACGGGGAAGAAAGAGGGAAGAACTCTGCAAGATTCAACCTCGTAAGACCTGAACAACAGGTGAAGCAGATCAAGGTTCAGCAAGGTTCTGTGCGGGTGCCGGGCGTTCCCCCTTGAACTCTCTGAGCCTCTCACTTCTCACCGATGGCAGTCGAGTCCATCGAAGAGCGTCGGGAGCGCCGAGCACCGCTCGGGGACGGGACGTTGACCTGCAAGCGACAGAGGGTCGCATGTCATGCTGACAGGGGGCACAATGCATCCCGGGGATCACATTGTCGTTCACAGCCCCTGGTTTGGCTGCGTCTTCGCCTGCTGCTGTTCCCCGCCCATGTCCACCAGAGGCTTCGAGATTTCGTCCTATCGGCGATGCGATGTGCAGCGGGGGAGCAAAGCGCTCTTCGAGGGGCAGAATCTCGTTCAGCCTCTGACGTCGCTCCTCTTGCGTCACCGCAGCGACACCCTGTCTATCCAGCTCTTCTCGCGCCGTCGCCGCCGCGGCAGATTCTGCTGACACGTCGATTGCTCGATGCATGGTCGTGTTGAAAGCTGCAAAGCTCTGCTTTGGGAGACTCCCGTCCATGATTACGAAGGGTAGGGGAAGAGATTTTTCTATTTAATTGTTGTCAGATCTAGATCCGCCATCAACACCCAACCGTGAGGGCGACCACCGCGGCGTGGTCCATTTTGCCCGGTATGTCTCTAGCGTGAGGAGGCTCACTCGCCGCTGAGGATTTACGTCGCTGCTGAGATGCCATCCTGTGGAAGCCTCCAAGCGCCAGGCTTTCAATGGCGTAGCACCGCTGGTTCTCAGTCACCTGAAATGAAGGAAATCGAGCTTGAATGCTTGAGAGTGGTGTTGACGCAGACCCCCACCTTCTCAACGCAGTGCAACAGTCGTTCCGAGAGCTCTCGAGCGGAAACAGGTCCCAACGACGACCGCGTCGCAGAACTGCTGCTGGGTTCGGCACTGTCGTCGTTACCGCTCGCCCCTCTGACAGCCAAAGTCATCAGCTCCATCTGCTTGGCGTGGCACTGCTGCGGGTCCATGGAGGGCAGCACGGTGTTCGAGCCCGACGTCGCAACCTGCCCCGAGGACTGCTGGAACTCATAGTCTGCACCAGGGGGCGGCGTTCTCGGCAGCAGCGGCCGCGCGGTTTTGAGGATGAAGGGGCTGAAGTTGTCAAAAACGCCGTCGCTGGTTAAAAACACTATGTCGCCTGCAAGTGACAGCGCAAAATCATGCTTTTGAAGATCACAAAACATGACAGCGGGATCCTTTCTCAACATGCTCTCCCAAACCCCTCACCGTCGTTGAGCAGCGACAGCGTGCACGACAAGTTGTCGAGGTCGGGCTCCCTGCCGTTGGCAAAACCCAGCGACGAGGGCGTGCTCTGAGGGTCCCGGTAGTCGCCGGCGTGCGACGCGAATGAGAGCTCCTCGACCGTGCCCTCGACCCGCCGATACACGAACGCCGCGCTGTCGCCCACGTTGACCGTCACCGCCGCCCACCGAAGGTACTTGCCCTTCTCGTGCGCCGCGCCGCCGTCCCTGAGCCTCGCCTTGGCCGACGGCGCGACCTCGGCGCCGTCCCGCCGGACCGGCGAAGCGAGGCGCGAGACGACGGTTGCGACGACTGTGGTGACGGAGCCCGACTGCCCTAGGATGAGCTTCTGCGCGACCTCCAATGAGTCGAGTAGACACCGGAACACGCGATCAGTGGTCATTGGTTGTCCACCTGGGTGTGAGGAGGCACACGTGCGGATGTGAAGGGCGTCAGCGGACCCCTCAAGGTGTCTCATTGACCCTCTCTCTAAGTCGGCCCACCTCCTGCTGCACAGGTGCCAAACAGATTCTCGTGCACGTGTGATACCACGCCCAGAACGGCGCAGCGAGCGGCCTTCTTCGCGGGCTCGCCCCAGCCCACGCCGTCAGCCATGACGAGCAGAGAATGTCCCTCCCAGCACACGGTCGCAAAGCAGTCTGCGATTGGGTCCCCAGCTCTTGCACCCGTGTCGGGATTTCGTTCATAGAGCGAGATCGCTTTCCCCCACGCCCAATCGCATGGGGGCGAATCAAAAGTCAAGCCCTGCAGCTGGGGATGATGCACCAGATGCATCACTTCAGCAATGCCGCCATCGGGCCCCGTCGTTGCCGCACGCACGCCGGACGGTGAAGTTGACAGGTTGTAGGAGCGCAAAGGTGGGCTGCCCTCGATGCCGGTGAGAATAGAAGGGGTGCATGCTTCTTTCTTCTTTCTATAGACGAAAGAACAACGCTCGCGCTCTGCGCACTCATGCGAATCGGGCAACCCACCCAGAGAGACTGCGCCAAAACTTGATCGCAGTGTATTTCACGTTGCTCATCATACAGTACGCGGGAGTTGCGTAGGAGGAAAAAAGACATCAGAGCTACCGCCGAGGCTCAGCGCGCGCGTGCGTCTACTGGGGGCTAGTGGACGGGAGGGGACCTGTGTGTGCTCCTTCCTCAGCGCATGCCACCTCTGTCCAATGGATGCATGATGAGTCAGGACTATGCAATCAACATGCTCGGAGCCTGGAGCTGGAGGGACGCCTGCAACGTCGGCGCATGCTCTCTCCTCCTCTCCTAATAGGCGCTAGAGCGGGGAGCAGATTACCCGCCGTGCCGCCCCAATTCTCTTATGCTCCCCATGAGGCAAGACTCGACGAGGTCCCCTTCCATGTCTGCAGCATTATACTCATTGGAGGAGCTCATTAGGAGCTCCTTATTAACTACATCCATCAGCTGATTGCGCAGTAAGATGATCTAGCCCATCTCTCCCATTACAAATGAATTTTTGAAGTCCGACATGAAAAAGTATCCGAAAAATATGAGTTGAAAATTAAAATCACGCTTATGCCGCCACGAGCTGGTCCAGCTGCTGCTGAACCTCGGCAGCAGCCATTTCGCACTCGCTGCCTGCGAGGCCAGACATGTCAATCGAGGCCACCGAGCCACCCTGACGCCTATCCATGCTGCTGATCGACAGGTAGGAGCCCGAGTGGCGCATCGACTTGGGGCTTCGGTGGCTCATCAGCTCCTGGCACAGGCCGTCCACGCGAGCCGAGTTGTAGAACGATATGGCGCCGCCGCAGTCAAGCTTTTGCGTGCTCGCGCCGTGGCACGAGTAGCCCAGCGGCAGGCTGGCGAGCATGGCCAGCTCCTCGTCGATGCCGTCGGCCTGGTCGACAGAGATGCAGATCGAGACCTTGCCCGGGTGGAAGATCTTGAGCGCGTCCGCGAGCAGCGCGTCCGGCTTCGGGATGTCCTCCACAAAGCCAGAGACCTCGAGGCTGGCGTAGCTGAAGCCGGGCTCGGGCGTGATGTGGATCGTCATCAGGCCCGTGCCGTCGATGCCGTTCATCGAGTAGCCGCAGGGCTCAAAGACGTAGTCGTCGATGATGGCCTTGGGCTTCAGCTCGAGGATGCCGCTGTCCTTGGTGGTCTGCGACGCGCTCACAAACTTGTCGGTCCTGACGAACTGCAGCGCGTTGGCCTCGCCGAGCTCAGTCATGCAGATCTCCAGGTTGAACGTGGCCTTGTTGGCGCGCGGCAGGCCCGCGACGTAGATGTGCCACTGCAGCCCCTCGTCCGGGTGGCCGAGCACGTAGGCCTTGCCCGAGTGCGCCAGCGGCTCGTTGAAGAGCTCGTCGAGCACTTGCACCTCGTCGTCAAAGCTCGTGTGCGGGAAGTGCTGCGCAGATGAACGACCGAGAGCTCACGTGAGAGGAGGACTGACGGCATGCTTGCATGCGAGACAAGAACGGACTCTCACCTGGTGGTCGGGGAACAGGAAGGAGGCCCGAGAGTATTTGCAGCGCGACGGCGCCATGCCGACGGCTGCTGCGAACTCGAGCAGCTTGGCGATCGAGTTGAGCAGGCGCGTGGTCCCGCAGGTCTTGAGCACGTACTTGGTGGGGTAGACAAAGAGCGAGCTCTCGCTGAGCACGTACGCGTCGAAGTGGTCGTTCGTGATGCTGGACACGATCTCGCAGTGCGCCAGGCTCATCAGCTCGTCGAGCTGCTCCCTGGATAAGGCGCGAAGGCCTCTGGCGTCCTCGCCGAAGCTAAAGTCGACCTCGATGCGCTTCTCCGAGCCCTCGAAGACCGGATTCGGGTGCGAAACGTTGTCCGTGGCAGCGGTCATGTTGTTGTGCGCTAGTAGCCTTCGTTAGCTGGGCTCGAGCAGGGCCTGCGATGGAAGGAGCCACCACCATCAGAATCGCGCGGCTGCCAGGCGGCTAGACGTTTGAACGGACGCTAAGCACTCACGTCGTAAACGTAGATGTTATCTGTGTCGCGGCGTCGTGAAGACGGGTCCTTGAAGGTGTCCGATGCTGCTGCGGCTGAGGCTTGGTTAAACATCACGACGACCGAGTCCTGCGGCCATGCGATTAGAATGCGTAATGGACGATAACGAGATTGCGGCTGGCTGCTGGCTGCGCCGTACAGGTGTGGATGACTTATATTTGTATGAACATCCATGGATGCATCGAGGCCCCACTCTCCAATGGGGGACGATGCCTGCCATCGCGTCGAGTCGCTCCTGCTCCTAGGCCGATTTTCAGAGGCTTCTGATGAGGCCATGGCGACGCTGAAGTCTTGCTCATTCGCTGACGAGGCGACGCTGGACAAGCTCCTCTTCCCGGCTATCCAAGCCTTCTTCCTCTGCAGTAGGTGCGCAAGTGCATTTGCTTCATTTTACCAGAGGTAATGTGCTCGAAATGCTCTTTAGGCAGCACGAGATCGAGCAGTCGCTACCGCAGGGGATCAACAGCATTCCATGCAAGTCCTTCCTCCTCTGGTGAGTCGAGCCAGGAGTGTGTCTGGTCGCATATTGACATCGTAAACCCTTCGCAGGCAGCTGATGCTGGTCGAGCATGGTCTCGCTTCCGAAGCGAAAGCTCGGATCGAGAGCAGAATGCAGCGACTCTCTGTTGAGGCCACATCGTCGGATGCTGCTACGGAGCTGGCGGCTCTCCGACAGTGCTTCGTGCTGGACGTGCTGTGCGATGGCTTGCGTGATTTTGATGGGGCGACGGAATGGCTCTCGGTCAAAGGGGCACAGCATGGCAGTGTCGGAATCAAACCACCGGAGGGAGGGGTTCCGATGGCGGGCGAAAGAGGATCTGCAACAGACATCGCAGGCCTCTTGCTTGAGGTGCAGAGACGGCGAGAGGCAGCTTGCAGCTCGACAGCCCGTCAGAAGGGATCAAGCGTGGCGAGGGAGACAGAGGAGTACTTCACGATGACCGGCGAAATGTCAGACGGGGATTGGCCTGAGTGCACGTTCAGAGAGGAGAGGGGATCAGCCGAGGCTATGGGATCTTCGGTGCAGCCGGTTGCTGTGGAGTCATCTCAGGGACGAGGGAAAATTGCGGCCCAAACTGCGGTCCCGAGATTCTTGTCATTGCCTCCGGGTGCTACATCAAGGATCAAACTAGGTTCAGGCGGCATCCGGGCTCTCTATCTCTACGTTTTGGACGCTGCACGAAAGTCCTGGGTAACGACAGAGGCTTCAAGAATGTGGCTGCGGCTCGGAATCGACTGGAGGCAAGCGCTGTTTGCGCTGGCTTCATGCACGGTGGTGTTTGCGCTGGTGGCTGAGAGCAGGGCACTGGGCGCTGCGGCCAAGCGATGGTGGAGGGACCTTCGGGCAGCGCTTCGGGGCTTGGTGGCAGAGTTGCTCGCTCTGGGATTCTCAACGCCGACTCCTGTCGCACGGCCGACTCGGACATGAGCCCTTTTTTCTATGATCGTCCAGCCAATGAAAGTTTTAGCAACCTGTTTCTATTAGAATCTGTCAAGGTTTTGGATTCCCAGATTTCCGCCTCGCCAGCTCTGCTTCGAGTTCCTCTAGGCTCATGGAAGAGATATCCTGCACATGCATGAAACACGGCAAGACCGAGATCGTCAAGGAATTAGCATGCTTTCAGGCGAGCGCAAGATAGATATAAATTGGTTGAAACCCTTACCTTCGTCTGGACAGCCCCGTTGCTGCTCGGGGTCTCGCTGACTGACTGCGTCGGCATGACAGGCTGCGGGCTGACCGCTGATCCTCCCCATGCCATGCTCGCCGACTCCGCACGCATCCGCTCAATATCGGGATCCACTTCTCCTGTTGATCTCATCGGCAAGGTCTCGGGGACCTTTGGCAAGGGTCGAGCAGCCTCCCTGAGCTCATCGAGACCCAGCTCCTGGTGGGCAGAGGAAAAGGAATCGTTTTAAGCTCACACACCACTTAGAAAGTCCCTGCCATCCTCATCAAATATATTTGTTGTTGTTGTTGCACACACCTTTTCCAGGGATCCCTTGAGCTCTTGACCGACGCCCACAACTTCCTTGATTGTCGGCTGGAAGGCCCTCAACGTCTGACCCAAGCTCTTTGCGGCCTGGGAAGTACACGTTGTCAGAGGCACAGCAAAGAGACAGCGGGTGAGGGTCGCCCACTCAGCTCGAATGCGCAAGAATCTCAGCGTGATCACACCCTCTCCCTCTGACACCCACACCTCTGCAAGCCCTTTCGGGCCGAAGACGACGAGAGCGACAATGCCGACCAAGATCGCCTCTGGCGCACCCACGCCAAGGAAGGACATTTGAGCAGGCTGCAGAGGGGTGGAGAGAGTTTCAAAGGTGAGCACGTGGCACACAGAGCTGCATGGCCGGCGGCTGGCACGGACAAGGCCTCACCATGCGCATCATGCTCTTGAGGGCGGCTCGACCTGCAGTCGACTCCATCGGTGTGCAATCGTCCTGTGGCGACGGATCGGGTCACCTCTCACCTCGGTGGACGAAGCACTCTGGCAAAACCATCTTTGCGCCGTGGAACGAGCTGAATTGAGACGGCGATGAGGAGGCGATGTGCACCAACATCTTTTTCGCCGTGCGCCGCTCAGCTGGCGTCATCGTTATCGCCATCGTGCTTGCTCTCACGGCGAACGCGCGAGGGCAGCAGCGCAACCCCATCTCTCGAACAAATGAATTTGCCTCGAACCACATGTTGAACCTCCAGCCGACAACAATGAATGTCCTAATCTAATAATCATGCAGCCGGCCACGAAGCCTTCAGCGCGGCCATGCGGCTTCGCACGGCGGATTTGGCCGCCTGCCTGTCGGCGGCGTCCGCCGAATGCCACTCGGCCATGAACTTGTCGTAGTGCGCCATCTCAGCGACGAGCACCTCAAGATCAAGCGCCAGCTGCTTCCCGAGGTTGGACCTCAGCGGCTGCGAGGTCTTGACCCGCTTGACGGCCACCATCTGGACCTGCTCCTCGATCACCTGGTATGCATCGGCGGGAGAAAGACGCCATCGCATCGGCTGGAATGAAACCCCTCGCTCGCTCTCACCTGCACCGCGACGCCAAAGGCCGACGAGAAAAGGAAAAAGAGGCTCTGAGGGTGGACGCCGGGCTGCAGCAGGCAGTCGCGCAGGGGCAGCAGCAGACCCTTGACCAAGCTCTCGGTGCCTGTGTGCACAACAGCGAGAAAAGTCAGACGGCTTTTGGTTCGCAACGTTCAGACCACGCTCGCTCGCTCATTGTAAAATCCGTATTTCACCTTCTGTTGGTGCGGACGGCGCCGACTTTGAAGCCCATCGCTCCGGGCTCTGTTGGTGGTAGCAACCCCGAGCGCTCTTCAAGAAGGCTTCGGTCAGCTTATGGCCGATCATTGACACAGAAAGCCTGACGGAGGAGAGCGCACAAAAAAGTGTATGTGTATGTATGTATCTGTGTGTATCTGTGTGTGTGTGTGTGTGTGTGTGTGTGTGTAGAGAGCGCGCCTTCACGTACACACTGGCAGGCCGTCTCCCCCCTTCCATCGCGCACCTGAGCGAGACGAGCAGCGTCCTCAGCCTCTCGAGCACCGCCAGCTGCTGCCACGTCAGCTGCAGCGCCAGCCGCCGCTGCAGCGACGGCGCCACGCCGGCCGGCCCGACGTTCAGGTGGCTCACATGGCTCCCGCTCGCCGCCACGCTCGCGTGGTCGTCGCCGTCCAGGGGGCCGTCCCCCGAGCCCAGGCGGCCGGTGCCTGGGAAGACCTTGTTGGCCGCCGATCCCTGCCCCGACAGGCGCCCGACGATGTGCTTGACCTTGTCCGTGAAGCTGCTCCTGCGCTCTCCGCCGCCGTCGGATCCTTTCAACGAGCTGCGCGGCTGGCTGCGGGACCGGGCGGCCGGCTCTTCCTCCTCGGCCCCTCTCCCCCGCCCGTGCCCGGCCTCCTCCACGGCCGCGTCAACCTCCAGCGCCGCTGCCGCGCTGCCGCTGCGCCCAAAGCTGCCCGGCTTGCTCGTCGCTGCCGCCCCGCGCCCCTGCTGCATGCCCACGACCACGGGCTGAAGCACCGCGTCGTCCCACCGCCTCTGCAGCAGCGCCTTGCAGCTCTCGAGCAGCGCGTGCAGCCTCTCGAACAGCCGGAGGCCCGAGCTGTGCGCAACGACCATATCGCGGGTCGTCGCGTCGAGCGGGTACAGCAGCTGCAGCTGCGCGACGGAGCCGCAGGCCTTGTGCGTGGCGGAGACGCCGGCCTCGACGAGCTCGAGCAGCGCCGACAGGATGCACGGCGACGCCGACTGCTGCTCCGGCGATGGCAGATCCTGCATCGCAGCAGCGGCGTCAGGGTGAGGGATGGCGGTTGGAGGAGGCATTAGCAGCAGCAGCACACCTGAAGCAGCAGCATCAGCGTCGCGGCAGGGAAGCGGAGCGAGGCAGGCAGCGTCGGCAGCGGCGGCGGGGGCGGCAGCGCCCCGCCTGCTTGGGACTTGGGGTCGACGACGATGGGTTGCGAGACACCGCGGATCTCATCGAGGTCCTGCGAGGGTACAAGGGTAAAGGTCGGTATCCTTGGGAGGGGGAGGCAAGTCACCAGATGATGGCTGCGAAAGAATGGCTAGCGCAACGTACCAAGAGTGCCGACAGGCTCGACAGCACGGGCACTATACGGCCTCCATATCCTGTCGCTAATCGCATGGCCTGGACGAAGATTGCCCGCCCGCCATCAGCATCCCCCGAGGACGATAGAAGCAGCGCCGGCGCCGAACCTCTCCGATCCTCCTCCGCTTGGACCCTGACTGCCCCCTCCCG
>VFSW01014229.1_pt1 | contig 11008 bp, 10 predicted proteins | sample 5358111 | NCBI WGS metagenome assembly VFSW01 (sample SAMN11554181, study PRJNA540505) | mine drainage metagenome | isolation source: sediment from site ElyBrook_90M | place: USA: Ely Copper Mine, Vershire, VT | collected 2017
ATATATGATTCTTGTCAAGTTTTCTCCCTCAAGATAAGATGAATATCAAATTTATAGTATCCATCTTTCTATAATATATCCATACCACCTAATGGCTTACGGATCACTTACAGATTGCATTTTTTCTTTATTGTGCTTGCATATTTTACATAACTATTGTAAATAAATTCACTAATGACGCGGGATGAATTGATAAAGTATATAGCCGACCGTAAGGATAAGGCCATTGAGCTTTCAAGTATAAAGCTGGCCGGCGAAAACTTGAGGGGGCTTAATCTCAAGCATGTCAAGATGAGAAACTCTGACCTGTCTGGTGCTGATCTGTCCGATGCTCTCCTTGATAACACCGACTTGTCATTCTGCATGTTAAAAGAGGCAAAGCTCACCGGAGCTTCGATCAAATCGGCAAACCTTCAGGGCGTAAATCTCACAAAGTCAGATGCGAGAAACGCAAACTTTTCCGGCTCGAACCTGCAGGAAGCAAACCTGTCTGCAGCAACACTTGAGCATACCAATTTTACCGGATGCCACATGGGAAAGGCGACGTTAACTGGTATTAACGGGAAAGAGGCTACGTTTGATGCCGTCCGTGCCCCGGGCATTAAGCTCAACAAGGCATTACTGTACCGGTCGAGCTTCGTGAATGCAAATATAGAATCCTCTGACCTTTCAGAGTCCGATCTCCGCGGTACAGATTTTTCCGGCGCCACGCTCAAGGGTACAAACATTCAGAAGGCACTCCTTGCCGGCGTTTCGTTCAGAAAGGTGTTTATGCCTTCGAGTGACCTGCGCAATCTCAATCTCTCAGGACTCGATATGTCTGAAGCTGTTATTACCTCTGCACAGATGAACAATATCAATCTTACAGATACGAATTTAAGAGGTGCAAACCTTGAAGGCTCTCAACTGGATTATGCCCAGATTTCAGGTGCCATCATGGACTATGCAAAATTGGACAACGCGGTGTTGACAGGATCCACCCTGGAACGGTCAAGCATGTCCCACGTTTCCTGTATGAACACGAATTTCTCAATGGCAAACATGAAAGGTGTCATACTCAGTCACGCTATGGCGACAAGGGCCGTATTTAAAGAAGCCAACCTGTCAGGCGCGATCATGGATAACAGTGTCTTCTCGTCCGGTGATTTCAGCAGCGCGAATCTGAGCAATGCGGATATGCGAGAGTCGGAGATGGAAGGCGTGTCTCTTCATAATGCAATACTGACTCAGGCGCAGATCACGAGAAGGACCATCAAATCGGTATGCCCATGGTGCGGGTATCAACAGGACACAAAGGAGCAATGCGAGAAGTGCGGCAAGCCCATGAATATTCCGGAGCCTGTTATCAAAAATTTATATTCTCTTGTCCTATTGCCGATAATAAGCATTATCGCAGGGCCCATAGTCTTCATAATAACGGGCACACGGTATATCCATGCAGGATTGATCCCTCAATGGGTCTTTTATCCCCTGTTTCAGGCGGGTATACTCTTAACCGTGCTGAGCCTTCTTATGTCTGGAATAATCTTTGCCCTGTTACGGCGGAACCCGTTGAATGAAGGCGGGGGATATCTCAAGAGTGCGATTGCCTTATCAGCGATAAACTTTCTAATCTATGCACTCATACTTTTCTGATTGTATCAAATGCCCTCACTGTCTTATAAATATAAAGGCAGCCAGTATGAAACGATTTATGTCATAGATAAGGACTCTGTCAGCGCAGGCAGATTGCCCTCCAATGATATCTCCCTTCTCGACGTGAGTGTGTCAAGGAACCACTTTGTCATAAAAAGGGAACAGGACGGATATTATCTCTATGACAACGGCAGTTCAAACGGTACAATCCTGAACAACAGAAAAATAGGTGACGGGACAAAATTGCATGATCAGGATCAAATCACAGCAGGCAGTGTTGTGTTTGTTTTTAAAGACGATGAACTTACAACGATCAAAGAGGTCCCGGCAAAAGAACTCGACAGCATAGCGGTCTCACCGTCGCTCTTAAACAACGTTTATTTCGATATAATATTTTCAGTTGCACGGGAGAGTATCTATGCTACCGACCATACCGGTTTCTATTCGAACACCATAAAATTAATCTGTGACGCCATAAAGGCGGAGTATGGAGCAGTACTGTTTACCGATGAAAAAACCGGGGAACTTGTGCTGAAAGCCGCCAACTACGAAAACGGGCCCGGCATCCGGGGCATAAGTTCTGCCATACTGAACAGATCCATAAAGAACAGGGCAGGCTTGCTGGTAAAAAATGCCGTAGAAGACAACAGGTTTGCCGGTGACCGTACCATACAGAATATGGGTATAAATTCGGCGCTGTGCGCACCGCTGTGGGAAAAAGAATATATCTACGGAGCGCTCTATGCCGACCGCAGGCTCAATCAGACCCCCTTCAATGAGGAGCATCTCCATTTTGTCACGATTATGGCGAACCTGCTCGCATTGAATGTTGCACATGAACGTTTGACCCAAAAGATTATAGATGAAAAAAATATAACGGATCAGATCAAAAGGTTCGTACCGATTGAGGCCGTTTCGAGCCTGTTGGATATGATTAAAAACAATCCTTCTGAAATGTGGAATGTACAGGCAGTTGAAAGGACTACGGTTATGTTCGCGGATATAGTCGGTTTCACATCGCTCACGGAAAAAAATGAACCGGAAGCCATAGCAAAACTCCTCAGGGCATTCTTCGAACAGGCCACGAGTATTGTATTGTCAAATGGAGGATCCATAAACAAGTTTCTCGGAGACGGTTTTATGGCTGTATTCGGCACCCCCCTGTCCCACCCCGATGATCCGGACAGGGCTATACGATCGGCCATAAAACTTCTTGAATGGGTAAAGGCCGGGGCCGGTGGAATGGCCATATCACTAAGGATAGGTATAGATACAGGTCCGGTAACCGGTATCATGGTTGGCTCCCCTCAAAGGCTTGAATATACCATCATCGGTAATTGTGTTAATGTCTCATCACGGCTGCAGGCAAGGGCAGATACCAACCAGATACTTATTTCAAGCGAAACGAACGGGTTTCTGCAATCTCCGTTTAACACAAAGCTTGTCGGCGAAATAACGGTGAAAGGCAAAGAAAACCCGGTACGGGCATATCAGGTGATTTTCTAAAGCAAGGAAGGGGTTTCATGGAACGTCGGTTATTGAGGGGGCTATTATGAAGATACTTGTTGCAGGAGCAGGGGCAATCGGTTCTGTTATCGGAGGGTTTTTAAACAAAAAAGGCTACGACGTCACCCTTGCAGGAAGGGGGGAACACATCCGCCGTATTAAATCCCACGGTTTAATGATAAAGGGCATCTGGGGGGAGTACAACCTGCAGGAGCTCGAAACAATCGAGCCTCATGAGTTACCGGCAAAGGATACATTCGATATCATCATTCTGTGTGTAAAGAGTTATGATACACTCGAAGCCATAACCATCTACGCTCCCCTGCTGAAAGAAAGGGGCGTTTGTGTTTCGTTCCAGAACGGCCTCGGCAACATGGAGAAAATAGCATCGGTAACCGGGGATACAAGGACAGCAGGGGCAAGGGTCATATTCGGCGCTGAAGTACCGGAACCGGGCACGGTCAACGTTACGGTCTATGCGGATCAGATCGTTATCGGCCCCTTCCGGCAGCAAAACAACCCCAACAAAGGCATGCTTGAAGAGCTTGCAATGCTGATCAACACCAGCGGTATACCTTCTTACTATGCGGACGACGTGTATCCGCATCTATGGGCGAAGATGTTTTACAATTGTCCTCTGAACCCGTTGGGCGCCCTGTTCCGGCTGACCTATGGGGAGCTCGTGAAAAACATGGATATTGTCTCCATCATGGACGATGTTGTGAAAGAGGCGCATACGGTTGCAAAGGCAATGGGTATAAACATGCCGTGGGAAAAGCATACCGACTTCCTTGATCTGTTTTATGCCGCACTGGTACCGTCGACTGCCGGGCACAGGGCGTCCATGCTTCAGGACATGGAAAAAGGAAGGAGGACCGAGATCGATGCACTCAACGGTGCCGTTGTAAACTACGGCCGCACACTCGGCATTCCTACCGATGTAAATGCAACTCTGGTGCGCATCATCAAGGCCATGGAGCATCTCCGCGTCTCTTAGACCGTCCGCAGAACATGGAGTGCTGTAAGGAAGAAAGCTGGATGAGATCGTCTTCCGTGTAGCTCAAGGCTTTCTCCAGGAACGAGCTTCTGTGCGCGCCTTATAAAGCCTTTCAGTAAAGCCGCCCTCGGTCAGGAATTGCTGTTCGAGCTTCTGAAGCTGCCGTCCCAGAAGATAACTGGCCTGGTTGACAAGGCAAATCAAAGTATTTGCGGCAACCTCCGGGTCCGTCATGTTCGATACGTCCGACCTGGCCGACTTGTCTGACTGATACTTTCTTCTCACCGCAAGCGCCTCCGGTGAATCCTTGCTCCAGAGACGCAAGCCACGCTGGCGGAGAAAAGCTTCAAAGTCCAGCAGCAGTTCCTCCAGACTCGCACGGGCAACACCGGTCAACTTGAGCTCGGTCTTCTTGGAGGTTGCAGAGGCCATGCTGCCCTCTGCGATGTTCTGCACACCGCTCCGCGCTGCCTGCACCATCTGATCATGGGTGCGCGAGCGGCGATCAATAAAACGGTTACAAAAAACCACGGTTGCATCATAAACCATCTCGGCAACCTGATAAGACCTCAGATTCCGGTATCCGCCATGCGGCGGAATGAGGCGGGAATTTGAATTTTGATTATAAGTTTCCATTATGCCGGACAGTATTATTGTATATATTCGTTTATGTCAAACTAAAACGAAATAGATTTTGTTCTGTTTTCCTTACGCTCTCAGGAATTGCGACAACTGCGGTAGCGTACTCATTGAATGTCTACCCGGAAATGCTGATTCATCCCCACGCTTGTGGGGAACACCGGTGTTGGCGCAATCGGTTTCATATTTTTTCCCATCAGCGGCAACTAATTTCAGTCCGTGACAAAATGTCACGACCTCGCTTCCCTCCTCCATTTGTTGCCATGTCCGATGCGCAGCCTTACGTTCTTCAGAATCGCAGCAACTGCCGCACGCACCCGCATGGGGCGTGACTAAGTATACCCATCCATGTACCGGAGTCGAGATCGTTTCAATCCACGCCCCCGCGTGGGGGGCGACACGATAGTTTTGCCGGCGTTTTTGCCATATTGCGGGTTTCAATCCACGCCCCCGCGTGGGGGGCGACCCATCTGTTTATCGTTTAGCTAATACCGAGATGGACGTTTCAATCCACGCCCCCGCGTGGGGGGCGACGACAAGATTGTTGTACAGACATTCAGGTTTTTAAAAGTTTCAATCCACGCCCCCGCGTGGGGGGCGACTCCTTTATTCTGTTTTTATGATTATACATCATTGTTTCAATCCACGCCCCCGCGTGGGTGGCGACTATTTTTTGACCTTGACGGCATGTTGAGCAAATGTTTCAATCCACGCCCCCGCGTGGGGGGCGACTGAAGCTCCTCTCCGACCTGTGCTGTGCTCATGCCGTTTCAATCCACGCCCCCGCGTGGGGGGCGACGCAGGATAAACCTTTTCTTGCATGGACGCCCACTGGTTTCAATCCACGCCCCCGCGTGGGGGGCGACTGCGAACATATAACTTACTAATAAACAAATTACTTCTTGGCCGCTTTTTGCGATCATCTTCAAAACGTCCCGCAAAATATTCAATTGTCAAAGAACTTCTTAATATTCTCTTTTTTCTCAATATGTTTTGCTTCTGCGAACCCTATAGGTAACAAGCGTGCGCTCACGGTTCGCACCAGTACTTTAAACAATCAACGGACCCTCCTGATCAATCGTTGCTTTTGCTCCAATGTGCTCTACCCGGTGTTTCCAATTCGATCCAAGATAATAAAACCTCAAGCTGTCTTTTTTTACATCTACCTCGGAAATCAGCCTTTCCTTCAGACTCGCCCATTGTGCAGGGTCGACAATACATTCAAAAACAGAATACTGCACCCTCTGCCCGAAATCCTTACACGCACGAGCCACCCGCCTAAGGCGTCGCTGACCTCCGTCACCATCAGTAGCTACATCATAACTTACCAGCACAAACATTTTTTATCCTCACTTCCATATAAACGGGGGATAACCGTCTATGTCCCCGCGCAAATAACGCGCCATCAGCAATGCCTGCACATAGGGAAGAAGGCCAACTGCAACCTTCTCTTTGAGAAAGGGATGTTCTATCTCCTCCTGCTTGCGTTTCTGATAGGCAACCAACACCGTCTTCCTTGTCTCATCATCCATCAATACTGCCCCGGATTCTTTCTTGTTGAACCCTTTCCCCTGAACCTGCGATAAATTGATCAATGAAAGGGTGAGCCGGTCTGCAATATACGGTCTGAATTCCTCCATCAGGTCAAGAGCAAGTCCGTAACGGCCGGGGCGATCCCTGTGCAAAAAACCTACCGATGGATCAAGACCCACTGTCTCAAGTGCAGACCGCACATCATGCATTAAAAGTGTGTAAATAAAAGATAGCAGGCAGTTTACATTATCCAATGGAGGCCTTCGGTTGCGTTCCTGAAATGTAAAGTCATCCTTCTGCGATGTTACCATGTGGTCAAAGGCACCAAAGTAGGCACTTGCAGATTCACCTTCTATGCCTCTGATACTATCCAGCGAGGATCCCACCTGCAAATTCCTTATCGCGTTCATAAGCTTCTGTGAAACCAGAGACATTGCATCAACATCTATTTTTTCCGCATGATCTCTCAATGCACGCTGGATTACCGTGCGGCAGTTTGCGACCTTTCCCGTTACTATAGCCCGTGCAATCGATGAAGAAGCTTGCAAATCATCCGCCCGCCGATATTGCTCACGCCGGAGAAGGACGTTTCCCGATACAGGTCCCTGTACCTTTGCAAGAAAACCGCCATTTTCCGTGAGAAAGCTTATTGTCACCTGATTCTCGGCACAGAAACCCATCAGATAGGGACTGCACGAAACCTGGCCGAAGCAGACAATCCCGCCAAGGGTGTGTACGGGAACCTGAAGAGCTATTTCGTCTTTGATCTTAACGGCAACAGTCTCACCTTCTTTTGAAAGATACGCTCCCTGCGTCGTAATAAAAAGCGTATTCAAGAGCTTCTTCATTCTTCCACCATCTTCACCAGGTAATCACCTATCTTCCTGCTTACCTCAGGCATGCAAAGCTCGTACAAAGAGCATTGATTGCACCTCTTTGAATACTGGGCTTTTGGAGTTATTCCGGTTTCGATCAACTCATGTACTTTCCTTGCCGTATCTTGCGTCTCAAGCCTCAATTGGGTGTCGAACACAACATCCTCTCTGCGCCGCGTCTTCCCGTAAAAGAGCGCGCCTTGCTTGATCGCAACATTCAGCATCTCTTCAAGACACACCGCCTGAGCACAAATCTGTACCCTGTCACAGTCATCGATCTTGGGTTTGCCATGTTTGTACTCGACAGGGAAAGGCATCCATTTATCCCCTTGCTTATGATATTCGACCACATCAGCCTTGCCGATAAGACCAAGCTTGAGCGAACGCAAAGGCGTGCCAAATTCAATTCGAACATTGCCCCTCACCTCTTTGTCTGCCGTATCAACCTTGTCATGCATGATCCTGCCTTCGGCAGTAAAAAGGTTTTCACTCCACAACTGCTCGATGTGGATCAAGGCACACTGCCTTTCGCAGAACATAAAGTGCTGCAAGGAAGAAAGCTGGATTAAGTCGTCTTCAGAGTAGCTCAATCCTTCCTCCATGAACGTGCCTGCGTACGCGCTTTATAAAGCCTTTCAGTAAAGCCTCCCTCGGTCAGGAATTGCTGTTCAAGCTTTTGAATCTGCTTTCCCAGAAGATAACTTGCCTGATTAACAAGGCAAATCAGAGTGTTTGCAGCAATCTCCGGGTCCGTCATGTCAGATACGTCCGACCTGTCCGACTTGTCTGACTTGTCTGACTGATACTTTCTTCTCACCGCAAGAGCCTCTGCGGAATCCTTGTTCCAAAGACGCAAACCCCGCTGGCGGAGAAAAGCTTCAAAGTCCAGCAGCAGTTCTTCCAGGCTTGCACGGGCAACGCCGGTCAATTTGAGTTCGGTCTTCTTCGAGGTAGCCGAGGCCATGCTGCCCTCTGCGATGTTCTGCACACCGCTCCGCGCTGCCTGCACCATCTGATCATGGGTGCGCGAGCGGCGATCAATAAAACGGTTACAAAAAACCACGGTTGCGTCATAGACCATCTCGGCAACCTGATACGCCCTCAGCTTCCGGTATCCGCCATGCTGCGGAATTAGGCGGGGAAGATCGTTTGAGTCAGACATGGGGGTGTCTCCTTTTTAAGGGGTGAATTAAATCACATTGGATGTACATAGTTATACGAGTTTTGTCAAAGTCACACCTTTGAAGCCAACAGATTCCAAAGTTCCAGAATCAGGAGTTTTTATTTTACTTTCATAATCCAAGAAGCTTCGGGGGGAACCAACAATAGCAGGCACATCGATAAGCTTAAACAACTTATGAGAAGGTGCGTTGCCTCTTTTGTTATCGTGTGTGAAAACATACAATCCTCTTGTTGCCATCATACCGCGTGCAGCAGCAGTGTCGTTATTGAACATCCATTCTAACGCTTCCCAAAGGTTTGCAAGGTCATCAGCAGATACACTAAATTTATCTGGTTCGTCTTTCTTTTTTTTGGGTTCCAATGCAAAATATGGATTATAAAAACCATGCATCACATATAAAGCATACGGGACAATTGGTTTGCGAGCCATCTCGGTTTCTTTCCGTTTCTTATCTGCTTCTTTTGTAATGGCTATACGTGTTATAGAATTATCCAGCCTGAAAATAGGATCAACTGACTTCGCAAATGTAAACTGAACCGGACCACGTACCTGACCCGCGTTGAGACCTGTTGATAGCACGGCGCCAAACATCCTTATATCATATCGTTCTTTAATAAGTCGCTGTTTGGTCTTGTCTCTATCGTCTTTATTAAGCGTTTTTTTCTTAACTGATTCTGCCAATTGTTTTGCATATGGCTTTAGTTTGCCTTTTAACCCAGCATCCTCAACTTCATCAAAGTGCTTTTCTATGTCTTTTTGCTTAAATGAATCCCCAAAATATGAAAGAATATTATCATTCAATTCAAAAGGCTCATGTTCTGAAAACCATTGAATAACATCATTCTCCTTATCTTCCTCTATTTTGATTTCTATCTCCGGAAATTCTGCATTTTCCTCACGAGCCGCTTTAGAAATTAGAGTATTTAAAGCCGTTTCACTCTGTATAAAGATAGGGATGTTTTTCGTCATTTGCAGATAATCTCTTACTTTCCTTTTAAGACATACATCTGTGATAATACCATGCATGGTTTCAGGATCAATTCTGGGAAGATTACCCGAATCTGGATCACCATTAGGGTTTCCATTTTCTACATCAAACAACAATACAAAATCATGCCTTTTTGACGGGTCAGTATAAACTCCATTATTCATTGTGTTCCTCCTTATTTTTATTTTTGTTTTTTATTTGTTCTTTTTTCACTGAACTTAGCACGTTGATGGTAAAATCCGAGCGAGAACTCACCCTGTCCTTCAAGTGAAAGAGTTTTAGGATAGCCACCAGTTTGATCAATTGTCTTTTCTACAGATTCCATCAATTCTTCCATCTCCGTATACCCAAGCTGTTGTTTGCGTATCTTCGGAAAGTGGTCAGTCGTAGCTCGTCTTACAAGTGTTCCAAAAACTGAAGCTGGCGCGGATGATGCAGAGCCATAGAATCTTTCAACAAGAGTAGCGTTGATTTTCCATCTCGCTGCCCGTAGTTGCGCTTCCTCAAGAATTGATAGAAGCCTTCCGCACAGATACCCTATTGTGATTCGGTTAGTATCAAGCGTTTCCATTTCTTTCATTCCCTCCTTTTTATGAGTTAAAAACATTTTTAAAGTTGCCATTAAAACATGTTGTGTATCCGGCTTTTCAAAAATCTTCATGTTCCTCATGCACATTACTGTCGTCTCAAGAAGAACCGGTGGTGGCGCTTCACCTAAGTATGCTGTTCTCAATAGTTGTCGGCTCACGTTAGGATTGCCAATCTCCACAGCCTTATACGGTTCTTTAGATATATTCGAAGCCTCCACAGCTTTCAGAATCTCAGGTATTCCGAAGCATTGTTTTTCTATTCCATCAGGATTAATAATCCGCTGCGAATCAAGAAACACCTTGAGATTTTGTTGTAATTTGTCGAGTGAAATATCTAACCAGTCTCTAACCGCAATACGTCCTTTGTTCGGCGATAGTATGAGAAGATAAAAAGTGTTATCTGCAATATTGATAGAGGCATTTCTGCCAGTCCATGGGACACTCAACATGTTTTCCAATTGCATTAGGTCTGGCGGAGGCGCATCTTTATCGGTAAAATTTTTCGTGCTCATAACCAAACTCACATTTTTTAATAACTCTGATGGATCGAGAGTCGTTTCTCCTACTCTCACAGATTGTTCATCCTTTAGCCAGAACAATGCAAATTGATTCCGTGCGGAATCCGTGGTGAGCTTGCCGTTTTTGCGATCCTGAGCGATGATTTTGCAATGAAGCTCGTTCCCAGTAAGATAGTTCAAAGTTCTTGCAATTGTATCACCACAAATCGCACACTGACCAAGGTGTGCCTTTTCTTCGAATACTTGAATCCCATCAATATAAGATACAAATGCATCTTTGTTATATGAATGAAAGGGTGCTGGTTTAAACAGTTTAACCCATACAGGTATTTTTCTAGCCATTTGCTGAGGTTGCCCACAAACGGAACATACGCCCATTTTTCCTTTTCCTGTATCTGTGCTCTGCTGTGTTCGTTCCTTAAGTTCTTCCTGCCAAAATTTTTGTATCTCAGGATGCTCAAATAGATGTTTATCTGCAAAAGGACCATCGCCAAAAACAAACGAAACCCAGTCTTTATTTAATACATTATTTAAGTCGATATTA
>VFSW01014230.1_pt1 | contig 11008 bp, 7 predicted proteins | sample 5358111 | NCBI WGS metagenome assembly VFSW01 (sample SAMN11554181, study PRJNA540505) | mine drainage metagenome | isolation source: sediment from site ElyBrook_90M | place: USA: Ely Copper Mine, Vershire, VT | collected 2017
CTCTTCCACTCCGCGAAGGTGGGAGCATGCGCCGGGTCCACTCCCGTTACCTGGAAGATTGCGAACCCTTCGCCCGTCGGAGCGTACTGCGGTGGATCGCCCTGCTTCGACTGGAACGCCTTCGAGATCAGTTGTGAGCCATCGGGCAGCGCCGAGATTACACCCTGCGCCGCAACAGGAGGCGTAGTCGTCAACTCCAGGTGATGCGCGGCCGCCGTCTTGTCCAGGCCGTTCTTGATCGCTTCGGCCATCAAAGAGCGCGCGTAGTTCTCTTCCGCCTGCGAAACCTTTTCGCGGGTCAGGGTCGCCTGGATGGTCGGCAGCACTTCGTTCAACTGCTGAGTGTGAGCAGCCTGCCGCTCTTCCACCTGCACTATGTGGTAGCCGAACTGCGATTTCACAATCTTGGTATCGCCGATTTTCTGAGTGAAGATGGCATTGTCAAACTCCGGAACCATCCGACCACGCTGCGAAAAACCAAGCTCGCCGCCAGAATCCTTGCTGCCCGGATCGTCAGAGTACTTCTTGGCGAGGTCCGCGAAGTTGGCGCCGTTCTGAATCTGCTTCAGAATGTCCTCCGCTTTTGCCTTGGCCGCGGCATCCGCCTTGGCATCGGCGCCCGCCGCCACTTTGATCAGGATGTGGCGCGAACGTGCCTGTTCGGGTGCGGCATACTCAGCCTGATGCGCGTTGTAGTATGCCTGGATCTCCTGCTGCGTCGGCTGCGGAATGCCACCCGGCAGTTGATTGGGCGTGAACGAAAAATAGGTGATTTTCCGCTCTTCCGGTACGGCAGTGGCATAGCGCGCTGAATTCTTCTTGAAAAACGCTTCAAGGTCCGCATCAGAAGGATTGATGCTTTTCTTCAGTTCGTCGCTCGACAAAACCGCATAGTCAAACTTGATCTTGATGTTGTCCTTGAGATAGGTCGAGCGCACTTCAGCATCGCTCACTGAAACACCCGCGGTCACCAGCGCGCGCAGGCGTTGCAGCACGATGTCGTGCTTGATGTTCTCTTCGAAATCCGCCACCGACATGTTCAGACGATTGGCCACCAGCGCGGCATACTGCTGATCGCCAATGAATTTGCCGTTCGGAAAGATCACCGCGCCGGTCGGGCCGCTCTGCAGATAATGCACCACGTCATCGCTGGTCGCGCTGATGCCCAGCCGATCGGCCTCAGCCAGCAGGATCTGCTGTTGTACGAGTTGCTGACCCACCTGCTGCGCAAAGAAGTTCACGATCATGGGATTGTCCGCATACTGCGGATTCCGCTGCTGCACCTGCTGGCGTGCGATCTGGTTGACCTTGGTCTGGGTCACGACCTCGCCCGAGGAGAGGAAGCGGCTATACCAGTGGGGATAGACCACCGCGTAGGTGTCGGCCGATGCTGCGCCCTGGCCGGTAAGCCCCGGAATCAGGTAAACCACCATCGATACTGATGCAGCGGCGATGATGACGACGAATAAAGCCTTGGTCAGGCGATTGTCTCGTTGCAGGAAACGAATCATGGGTGGGTGTAAGCCTTCTACTCTCTACGCGCAAGCCAGATCCGCCCAAGCCCGCACAGGGCAGGCAGACGGGCATCTCCCATGGATGCGCCAATCTCGCTCGTCGCGATTCTCTTACATTATAGACGAGCGCCAGGCAGAAACTATGCGGAATCGCAACGACAATGGCGGCCCTTGAGTCCAAAACGCGCATGACAAAACACGACGGGCACCCCGCAAGTCAGGATGCCCGCCAACCTCTTGCTCATGTACTAATTACCGCCAGTAGTAGTAACCGCCCATCATGTAATAAGGCCGGTAATAGACCGGGCCATAATAGGCTGGTCCGTAGGGCCGGTCATAGTATCCCCGCCGGTAAAGGTTCGGGCCGCCCGCATTGAGACCCTCGGCCAGGCGGGAAGCTTCTTCCTGGCTGACCGGGTCAACCGTCAGCGGCGAGTTCAAATGGAACGTGACCTGCGCCTCGGCCGGAATCCAGGCTCTCGGCCCCGGCGTCGCCGCAGAAGCTGCCGTGCCGACTGTGCCGCCCGCCACTGCGCCAATCGCCGCTCCTCCGCCGCCGCCAGCAAAGCCGCCGATGATCGCACCCAGCAGGGCGCCACCCACAACATTGCCAGCCGTGCGCCCGGCCTTGTTCGGTCCTTTTACCTTGAACTCGTCAGAATCGACCGGATAGCTCTTTCCTCCGAGCTCAAGCGAAGTCAGCTTCAGACCAAGCACCGGCGTCCCGCCAAGGTCGCCCGCGCTCTTGCTCTCGGTCACCACGCCGTGAACCGTCGCTCCGCGCGGCACGGCCAGCCAGCCGTTCAGGGTTACATCTCTTATCACCGTGAAATCCACAGGCGTACCGTCCTTGGCACGCTTGTCATCCAGGGAATCTACCGTCCTTACCTGAAGTACCGATCCCTGAGGAACCGTAATTGGTCCATTCGGCACGGAATAATGAGGAGCGGGCGCATACTGCGGTCGCTGCGCGTACCCCGGAGGAGGATAGCCAGGCTGCTGCTGCCGATATCCCGGAGGGGGATAGCCGCCCTGCGGCCCATACCCCGGTGGAGGCGGATAGCCCGGTTGAGACTGGGGATAGTTCTGTTGCGACGGCGGTGGCGCATTCTGCCCATAGTACGGCGGCGGAGCATTGTTCGCCTGGGGAGCACCGCTCTGCGGCGCGTCATATCCCTGCTGCTGGGCTCCCTGGTCGTTAGGGGCATATTGAGGTTGCTGATTGTCAGTCATCGTCTGCGGAGCGCCGCCGTTATCGGCGTTCTGGGGCGGCGTAGCCTCGTCAACTTGCGCATCCGCCGGGTTGCCGACCTTCAGGTTGTTCTTCACCTTGGTGACGCCCTGAACCTTGCTCACAATCGATTCGGCCAGTTGCCGCGACGCATCGCTCGAAACCGTCCCCGATAACGTCACCTGGCTCTGAATCGTTGCCGCCGTGATCAGGTCGTTCTTTAAAGCCTCAGATTGATCCAGGGCCTGCACCACGTCCATCTCAATCTGGCCGTCGCTGCGCTGGCCGGCAGCCGGAGCGCTGTTTTGCTGTGGTGCCGCCTCCTGCGCCCTCGCACTCGAACCGGCAAACACCAGTGCCGCGCTCAAAGCCAGGCTCTGAGTAAACAACTTTCCAACCATTGGCCGTTTCATCTCGTTCGCCTCTCCTCTGCATCGGGTGCATTTTTCATCGTCTCTTGTAGCCCCCTTCTGAACCCGCATCAGACGGACAGCTCACTCGCCACACCCTGACAACCCGCCACATTCCGATTCAATCATTTAGACGAGGAATGCGCGTATGTCGTCATCCTTCTAAACCCCACTGCCGCCGGAAAGTTCCGCTACTCCGCAAGTTCTGACGGCCTGAAGTCAGGTTGGTCTCTAACCCACTTTTTTGATGCTTCAGATGTAAGAAGGCCGCGGCAAATAAGTCAGCTTCTCATCGTCGGGGAGAAAAATCTGGAACACCGTTCCCGAGGGGTGCTCCATTCCGCCCGGCCGGCTGCGCACATGCACGATGCCGCGGTGTTTGAGAATGATCTCGTGGCTCACCCAGAGCCCCAAGCCTGTCCCGGTGGCTTCCTTAGTCGTAAAAAAAGCCTCGAAAACGCGGTCGCGGACATCATCTTCCATGCCCAGACCGGTATCTGCAACCGTGATTCGTATACCACGCAGGTCCGGGAACGCCCAGCTTCGCGACTGTCGTGCCTTGACCACCAGCCGACCGCCCGCGCTGGTCGCATCCACGGCATTGCCTACCAGATTCGCTAAAACCTGCCTGATCTCACCCGCAAAGCAGAACAAGTCGAGCTCAGAGTCATAGCGGCGCTCTAGTTTGATGTTCAAGGCCTGCAAGCGGCTTTGATAAAGATCCAGAATTGAATCCAGTAGTTCTGACATCTTGGCACGGTGCGGCGATGTTGATTGCCTGTAAAACCGCAACGTCTGCTGCGCAATTTCGGCAATGCGTTTCCCCTCGCGCTCGGCCATCGTTACATAATTCAGTGCTACTTCGTCCAGATCGCAGAAGTTTCGCAGCAGATATAGCAGGTTGGTGATCGCCTCCAGCGGATTGTTCACTTCATGCGCAATCGACGCAGCGAGCCTCCCCGTAGCCGCCAGCTTCTCGCTCTTGCGCAGCGCCTCTTCCCCCCGTTTCCGCTGGGTAATATCCTGCACAATCACGCCCACCCACCGTACCTGGTTGGCAGTCGTACGTATCGGATAAGTGCTCACCAGCCAGGTCCACGGCTGCTTCGCTTTGCTCCCCACGCCTTCAATCTCGATTTCATGATCCGGCATCTCCATCTCAAGAGCCCGTACAACGGCATCTTCCAGCTGCTTGCCTACCGGATCCGGAACCAGCTCCGGCAGGGTCTTGCCCAGGTGGCGATTCAGCGGAACCTCGGTCAATTCCGCAAATACGTGGTTCACCCGCACACAGCGACGGCGCCGGTCAAAAAACGCCAACCCGATGGGCGCATTTGCCAGCATGGAGTCCAGAAGAGAGAGGGTGTCATTCAGACCCGATCTCTGCTCCTCAATGGAGGCCACCATGCGGTTAAAAGCTTCGATCAAATCTCCGAATTCGTCATCGTTGGTCGTCGGTAGCGGAAACTTTTCGCTCCCCTGAGGCGAAGTCATCAACGCGCTTGTTCCCGCATGCAAGATCGCCAAAGGCCTCGAAATCGAGGCGGACATGAACCACGCCAGCAGCGTCGAAGTCAATATCCATATCAGCCCGAAAAGCAAAGTTCCGCGAACTACCGTAAGAAGTTGAACCCGGTCCCAGTCGCGGTCCGATTCTACCCATGCAAACCCCCTCAACTCCTTGCCGAAGTAGATCGCTTGCACAGCTTCCCAGCGGTCGTTGCCAAAAGCAAAAACGCGCGGGTTAGTGCCCTGCACCAGGGCCATCTGCATCTTTTCTTGGGGTTCCAGGCGGGCTTGCCGCACCGGGCCAGGGCTGATACTGATGACATTTCCTGTGGGGTCAGTCACCTTCGCCTGCTCCACGCTCGGCGCCTTGCCCATCATCCTTACCGCCAGCCCCAACCAGTCAGGATGGTTCGCCAGCAATGCTTCCTGTGCCTGCGACGCCACCGACGTCGCCTGGCTCGCCAGACGCTCCAGGGCATGCCTGCGGACATCCTTTTCCTGAAGCTTAATCAGAAGCAGCGCGAACAGGGAGATCGACAAGGCCTCCAGCAGCACCAGTCCTACCAGCATCTTCCAACGGATGGTGCGCGGCCATAAGCGCATCGACAAACCTCAAAGCACAACGGGGGATGAAGTTAGTTTAGTGGAAAGTAAACGTACTTGCGAAGTTATTTGGAAGTTAATGACTGCGCAATCTGTTTGCCATGAAAACGTCCGTTTTCGATAAATATCTCGTTGGTGCGAGAACCGGCGACAATCACGCCCGCTAGATAGATTCCGGCAACGTTACTTTCCAGGGTCTCGGGGTCGCACAGCGGCAGCCTGTCCGGGCCCTCGAAACGGACCCCCATGCTCTCCAGGAAACTGAAATCCGGCCTGTAACCCGTCATCGCAAACACAAAGTCGTTTCGCAGCACTTCGCCTCCCGCGGGTGTTTCCAATACCACCGTGTCCGGCGTGATCTCGGTGACTTTGGCGCCAAAGTAAGCTTTAATTTCCTTGTTCTTGATCCGATTCTCGATGTCCGGCTTGATCCAGTACTTCACGTGCCGGTGAATTTCGGCTTCGCGGTGAACGAGGGTCACGCGCGCGCCGTGCCGCCACAACTCCAGAGCCGCAATCGCAGCCGAATTCTTGCCCCCGATGACCACCACGTCCATTCCAAAATAGGGATGCGGATCATCGTAATAGTGATGAACCTTGCTCAGGTCCTCCCCAGGAATTCCCAGATAGTTGGGCAGGTCATAGTATCCGGTCGCCACCGCAAGCTTCCGAGTTCTCAAGACAGCACTGCGGCCGAAACGGTCGACAATGTGAACCTCAAAGGCTCCGTCGGAGCCGGTTACCTTTTCCACCATCTGATATTGCCTCACGTTCAGCTTGTAAAACGCCGCGACCTGCCTGTAGTACTCGAGCGCCTCGTTACGCGTCGGCTTCGCATTCGGGCTGGGGAACGGTATATCCCCGATCTCCAGCAGTTCCGAGGTCGTGAAGAACGTCATATGCGACGGGTAGTGGAACAGCGAATTGCAGACGCAACCCTTGTCCACCAGCACCACCCGCAGCCCGGCTTTTTGCGCCTCGATCGCACAGGCCAGTCCCGTCGGACCGGCGCCGATCACTAGTAAATCAAAGTCTCCGCTGGAGTTGCCTGCGGCATTCCCGTCGGCAATCGTTCGTGGTTCCTCGGTGGGTAAAGTGTCGGCCGCCTGGTCGCTCATACATCTAGATTAGGGCATCAAGCGCAAAAAACTTCCGTGACGATGAATTGACGCGTCGCCTCTCATTATTGGAATTACGACCCTGCAATAGTCGACAGGGGGCAGTCACTTGGCCTCGCGCATGATGCCCGGCACGCGTCCCGTCCGGTATCATTGCCCAAAACCTAGCCTCGGGCCCTCAAGGATGCAGAGAATGAAAGTGAATCGATGCATGATCAATTCCGTGCCCACGCCTTTGCTAAATCTCAGGATCGGCCGTAAATTTCGTTCGGCCATGTTGCTGTCTGCGACCCTGCTTCTGGTCTCAGTTCTCCACGCGCACCATGGACTCGCCGCCTTCGACACCACACGCACCGTGAAAATGGAGGGGACGGTCACAAGCGTGGAGTGGATCAACCCCCACGCTTTCATCTATGCCGACATAAAGGGCGACGAAGGTAAGGTCGCTAACTGGAGGCTCGAACTTGGAAGCCTCGGAATGCTGACCAGATACGGCGGCTGGACCGCGAACACCGTTAAGCGCGGCGACAGCATCACCGTTCAGGGTTTCCCTGCCAAGGACGGCTCTCCCTACCTGTCAGTGGGGCGTGTCTGGCTGGCCAACGGGCAGTCCCTGGAGGGCAAACCATAGACGCTTCGCACATGTTGTCCGCTTGCCAATGGCTGGAACAGACCCCGGTGGGCGCCGCGGTGCGCCAATCGATCTGGCTATTCCCTGCCATCGAGACCCTGCATCTGCTCGGAATGATCGCCACCATCGGGACAATCGCCGCTTTTGATCTTCGCCTCATCGGATGGGTTTTGCCCCGAGCCCCGATTTCACGACTCGCCGCTCAACTCCTCCCCTGGGTTTGGGCAGCCTTTGCCGTGCAGGTCCTTACCGGTTCGCTGCTCTTCTCGTCGGAAGCCGTCCATATGATTCGTAACCCTGCCTTCCGTTTGAAACTTCTCCTGATTCTTCTTGCCGGTCTGAACGCCCTCGTCTTCCATCTGGTTTTCCGCCGGAACAAGACCATTTGGAACGAGGCCGGGGATACCCCGGTCGGCGCAAGGATCTCAGCTTCGATCTCGCTCCTGCTGTGGACCGGCGTCGTCGCGGCCGGCCGCTGGATCGGTTTCCTTTAACGAACCCTGATCCGCCGCCATCTCAGTCATCACGGCCTGATCGACCCAGCGTCCTGCCAACCCTCCCTCTGATCCTTTACCCTAATAGCGTTAGAAAACCGAGGGAGCATCATCGATGACCGTCATTCGGCAGGAAGACTTTATTGCCAGCGTCGCGGGCGCCTTGCAGTACATCAGCTATTACCACCCGGCGGACTACATAACAAGCCTCGCCAAGGCCTATGAACGCGAGCAGTCACACGCCGCCAAGGATGCGATGGCGCAGATTCTCATCAACAGCCGCATGTGCGCTGAGGGTCATCGCCCCATCTGCCAGGACACCGGCATCGTGAACGTCTTCGTTAAGGTTGGCATGGAGGTCCGCTTCGAGGCCGCACCCGGCGAAAAGGCTCTCGATCTGCAGGAGATGGCCGACGAAGGCGTTCGGCGCGCCTATCTCGATCCCGACAACAAACTCCGCGCCTCTCTCCAGGCCGACCCCGCCGGTGCTCGCAAAAACACCAAAGACAATACTCCCTCCGTTGTGAACGTCGAACTGGTGCGCGGCAACACCGTTGAGGTCACCGTCGCGGCCAAAGGCGGCGGCTCTGAGGCCAAGAGCAAATTCGCCATGCTCAACCCCTCCGACTCCGTCGTTGAATGGGTGCTGAAAACCGTTCCCACAATGGGTGCCGGCTGGTGCCCGCCCGGCATGCTGGGAATCGGCATAGGCGGCACCGCCGAAAAAGCCATGCTGCTTGCCAAGCAATCGCTGATGGACCCCATCGACATCCAGGAACTCATCGCCCGCGGCCCCGAAACGACCGCCGAGAAGCTCCGCGTCGAACTCTACGACAAGGTCAACCGGCTCGGCATCGGCGCCCAGGGACTCGGCGGACTGACCACGGTTCTCGACGTCAAGGTGCTCGCTACCCCCGCCCATGCCGCCAACCTGCCCGTCGCCATGATTCCCCATTGCGCCGCCACGCGCCACGCCCACATCGTGCTCGACGGCTCAGGCCCTGCCTATCTCGACCCGCCCAGTCTCGAGGACTGGCCCAAACTTACTTATGACGTCTCCGGCGCAAAGCGCGTGAACATCGACACCGTCACTCGCGCCGAAGCGGCCACCTGGAAGCCCGGAGAAGTTCTGCTCCTCACCGGCAAGCTTCTCACCGGCCGCGATGCCGCCCACAAGCGCATGACCGACATGCTCAACCGCGGCGAAAAACTCCCCGTCGACTTCAAAAACCGCTTCATCTATTACGTGGGTCCAGTCGATCCGGTCCGCGAAGAAGTAATCGGGCCTGCTGGTCCCACCACGGCTACGCGCATGGACAAGTTCACCCGCCAGATGCTCGCTGAAACCGGCCTGCTGGGCATGATCGGCAAGGCCGAGCGCGGCCCCGTGGCCATCGAAGCCATCAAAGAGTTCAGCGCGGTCTACCTCATGGCCGTCGGCGGAGCGGCATACCTGGTCTCAAAAGCCATCCACGGCTCCCGTCTCCTGGCCTTTGGCGATCTCGGCATGGAAGGCATCTACGAATTTGACATCCGCGACATGCCCGTAACCGTCGCTGTCGACTCCAAGGGCTCCAGCGTCCATCAGACCGGACCCGCCGAGTGGCAGCAGCGCATCGCCGGCATCCCCATCCTGCAATAGCGTTCCTGGATTCAGAAAAGGCCCCACAGCTGCTTGCGCACTGTAGGGCCTTTTATCAACCGGCTATTAGCTGTGCGCCGTCAGCGGTTTTACTGCTTCCCGAACCGGTAAACCAGGCTGCCTGTGAAGCCCAGGCTGTTCTGGATGGTCGAGTTGAACCCAGTAGCAAAATATTCCGGGGTCAGTCGCAACCCTACGCTTGGTGTCACGTTATATTCGGTGACCGCCGCCACGTTGATAGCGTAGGTTCCGCCATCCGGATAGAGCCCCAGCGCCGCGCTGCCAAATCCGTTCGTGTCGCCGGAGAAATTACCCAGAGCATAGCCGCCCATCACCCGGCCTGAAAGCGAATATTTCGGGCGCATGTAGAACCGGTAAGTCGGGCCACCCATAAATGCGTAGGTCGAAATCGACGGCCGGGTCACTGCACTGAAGTTCAGGCCCACATACGCGGTGCCGTAGTAGCCGCGGGCATCCAGGGTAACGCCCAGCCGCTCGTTGTAGTAGCGCGTGAACCCGGTGTCCCACGCGTAGTACGTCAGGCGCTGCAGGTTCTTGCCCGGGGAAAAGCGCAGATAGCCCCCACCGAAGTACCCCTCATACAAATGAGAATAGACATCGTGGATGGCCTGGGCGCGCCGCTGTTCCCGCCGCGCCTTGATGCGAGCCTGGACGCTGACCGTCCCCTGGTTTGGCGTGGCGGTGGGTTGCTGCGCCTGGCCCCCATCCTGAGGCGCGCCTGCGGAGCTGCTGGAACTCGAACTTTGGGCCAGTGAAACGTGCGCTGCGGCCACACTGAGGGCCAGCACAAGAGCAAGACGGCGAAATGAGTACATCGGTTTCGGGTATCCTCCACGGGAGTACGGAAGCACACCACGGCAAGGCAGTACCCCCTCGTCCGCTGGCTAAATCGCTTCTAACCGGCGTCGATCGGATCCCTGCGCGGAGCAGCACTTCCCCCAGTAGGTATTAAATCACCTGAAGGGGAGCCTTGTGGGTGAACCGGCTGCCGTTTGGACGCACCCGCGGCCGAATCGATTGCCATCCAGACACTAAAGGCGCTCAGATCGCCTGCCAACTGGGCCTGGTCAAACCCGCGTGACCGCTCTCCATTACTCACTTCAGTGCCAATAGCGTGAGCGCTGCATCGCAATAACCGTCCTTGAGTACTGGAATCAGTGCCAAGCTGGTCCAGCATTTCTTTCCATAAACCGTAGGCAAGCGTCATACTTAGTTCACGTAACCAGGCCTGTAATGTTCTACGATGAACAAACTGGAGGCTGATCGACCATGGGTCGTTTTTTGCTAGGAGTTGTCCTTGGAATCATTCTTGTTCCGCTCGCGGTGCTGGCTTATTTCAAAGTCGGCCATGTTCCCGTTGCCGTTAATGACCCACCCTTGCCGCAGGAACGCCTGATAACCAGCGTCCCCCTCAATGCCCGCATCGACCGCGAAATGGTCAAAAACCCTCCCATCCAGGCCGATGAATCCGCATTCGTCGCGGGTGCGCACATCTACAGCGAAAAGTGCGCCGTCTGTCACGGCTTCCATGGCAAGCCTTCGCCATTCGGCACCCACATGTTCCCCACCGCCCCACCGCTCTGGGAAAAGCATCGCCACGGCGACGTGGTTGGCGTGAGTGATGACGAGCCCGGGGAGACCTACTGGAAGGTTGCCAACGGCATTCGCCTTACCGGAATGCCCGCCTATAAGGAACTGCTCTCCGAGACGGAGATGTGGCAGGTGAGCCTGTTGCTGGCTAACGCCAATACGCCCCTCCCCCCCGCCGCCGTAACCATCCTTAGCGGAGCGCCTTCGCCCGCGACGCCCGGGCGGCCCGCGCCACCCGCCCACCA
>VFSW01014231.1_pt1 | contig 11007 bp, 19 predicted proteins | sample 5358111 | NCBI WGS metagenome assembly VFSW01 (sample SAMN11554181, study PRJNA540505) | mine drainage metagenome | isolation source: sediment from site ElyBrook_90M | place: USA: Ely Copper Mine, Vershire, VT | collected 2017
CGGGGAGGTTGCGGCCGGACAATTGCCCGCCGACAGCCTCAAGGGCAGCGAGGAATCCAATGTTCATAGTGTTTTCTCCAATTTTTAAGCGACAATCTTGCCTTCGACCCCGCGCTTAATTCGGTTGACCGTCCGGCGCTGCAACCACATCAAAGCTTCTTCGCAATGCGTGAGAGCTATCGCATTCTCGCGGCAAGAAAATTTACCGGCTTGGAACGACCGCAAACGGTCAATCACAATCGCAAGCAATGATTCTTGAGTAACACCATTGACGCCGTGATCCGGGATGGGGCCGTTCTGAAAGAGCACGTGAATTGTGGTATCGTCATCAGGCAACTTTGGATGAAGAGACGCGTTTGTTTTCGTATTAAAGCCGCCTATGGTATAATGATGAAACGCGCCTCCTGCTCCAGCTTCGTCCAGCGTCTTAATGTCGAGCTGGCCAGCAGCATCGCCGCTAACAACGTGATCTGTAATAGTTCTCATGACGAACTCCCAGGTGGTGTATTGGTGACGGCCCTCAGCACCGCCATGAGCACCGGAACAAGGATCAACTGCACTGCCACGGCAGGATGCGCCTCAACAGCGCTGATATTAGCAACTGTCAAAACAGCACCGAGGGCCGCAAGCCCTGCTACGATAAAAGTTTTATATCCTTTAAGCATGACAATTCTCCCTCACTGAACCCCAGTGACAAAGGTGGCACCAGCGGTGCCGGTAATCCAAACTGCGTCCGCAGCAACCATAGACACGCTTACTTCACAATTCAATGTGCCATTAGGTGCAAGCACATAGGCTGAAGTTAGCCCTGTTGGAGCTGTATCCCCAGTCCTATCGAAATAAACATACTCATTACTCGTCGCGGTGTTTTGAATAGTGCATCCATTTCTCCCCGCGACACCAGCGGCACTCGTGCCAAGAGGAATAGCAAGTTGCCAAGTATTCGTGGTTGTAATCGTGCCCCCAGTTTGCGTGGTAAGCACCTTCAGTGGCTGCCCGAAATTTTGTGCATAGGCTGTAGCACTGAACAAGCATAATGCAAGTAAAAGTTTTCTCATCTTCCCGACTCCATTTTAAGTGCTAGTGCAAGACAAGCATTCTCCCTAGCCACCCAACCTCTGTTGAAATATTTCCAATTACGCAGCATCCGCCAAAAGCCAAGGCGCTGCTGATCGAGTGAGTGTATAAGTGCGAGCGCTGGTAATTTATGGGCGCGCAGTAGGAACTGGTTTGCGCGGCCAACTCCCATGTTAACTGCAATGTCGAAACTGAGTAGATCTACACCAGAGGGCAGTGTGTCGCCTTTAATGTAATTCCAGTAATCTTGGCGATAGATCTCGGCCACTACGGAAGAGGGGATATTTCGCAGTTCGGTCATGGAAGCTTGACGACCGAGCACATGGGAATAAGTGCGCAGCGTTATGCCATGCATAGTCGCACCACCTGGATCGTGTGGATTGTCTGACCAGTCACCTTCGTAGAGAAGAGTAAAGGCTAAGCACCGGGCAAAGTTATTGATCATTACCCTGCTCCTCGGCAATCTGCTCCCAAAACCAAACTACTTCACCACAGATAATTACGAGGACGGAAAGAGTGATGATTCCAACTATGGTTAGAAAATGCATGACGATCTCCTTCCCCAATTTTTATCTTGGCTGGATTTATAAACCCATTTGATGACAGCAACGCCTCCGAATAAAACAACCGCCAGAGAGCCGCATAACACTAGAAGCCAAAGCATCTCATTCCCCTCAGTTCATGAAACGGAGCCAGAGAACCAGTGCAAAGATGCCAATCCCCGCAATGCCCAGCAAGCCTATGGCTCCAAACGCTGCGACCGCCAGGATCAAGCCAGACAAAACCATGTGCATCATTTGCCCCTCAGTTCGACGAAAGCGAGAATAGCACGTTTTGGGTATTTCCCAAAGCCGACCCTGTGCCCGTGGTTGCCGCTCAGCAGCGTGACCGAGCGCCGGTGCACCGCGCTGACGATCCCAACGTGATGAGGCAACACGGCGACTGCCCCAACGCGGGGCGGGATATGAGGGCCTGCGTGCAACCATTGACGGGCTTGAAGATAGCCGCTCGGAACCTTATAACCTTCATGCCTTGCGACAAGCCCCATCTGCGCGCCGCACCATTCACGCGGAAAGCCACGCATAGGACCGCGCCCAAGAAACCGTTCGGCATAGGCCAACAGGCCGCTGTGGTGAGCGTGAGCGCCCGATCTATGCACCTTGCCCGCGTGTGCATATTTTTCGAGAAAGGCGATGTTGCCCGCACCAGCCCAAGCTGGACTGGCTATCAGGCAGGCGAGGAAGGCTAGCCGCTTCATTTCACGGTCGCCGCTGTTTTGGCCGCTGTCTCTTCGGCCTGCCGCTTGAGCATGAAATCCGCACGCCGCCGCGCGCTCTGGATGACCCGGCCAAGGATTTGCGTCAGTGTTGGCGTGGCATAGACTGCGGGGCTAGTCGCCGTCGCCGCCGTCACCAACACGCCCTTCGGCCAGTAGAGGTCACCAAGAGCCTCGGTCATGCTTGTCATGCCAGCATCGGTGGTGGTAACGCACGCCTGCGTTGGGGCTGCGTCAGTCGATAGCTGTCCACTGGCGCAGATTTGCCCGGCGAAAGCTGAGGTGCTGGCCAAGGCAAGGACAGTGGCAAGAATGATCTGTTTCATGGTTCAATCTCCAACCCAAGTAGTTGCGTTGTGGAATACCGGGCATACCCGGCGCAGGCCCGATAGTCTGCCCAAGCGCAGGCGCGGAAATAAGGGCGAGAAGAAAGAGAAGCTTTTTCATTTGCAATCCTTAAAGTTTGGGGATACCGATGCGGAACCGATACCCCCATACGTATCACACTGCCGGAAAAATTGGAATACCACCAGCATCTTCTGCCGGGCGCACATAATCAACTTCCGTTGTCATTGGAAGCTTCTCACTGAACTCCAGCGGCTTCACCGGCATGATACTTGCGAGATTCATGAGCCCCGGCGCACCTGAGCCCATCTCTTTCTCCGCACGGGCAAGTTCCGCTTTCAGTAGCGCGGAGGCCTTATCATCTAGGGCCTCCATCAAAACTGATGGCGTTTTTACAACATGTGGAGTTCCATCTCCAACTTCAGTGCCGGAGGGCAAATAATGCCCTCCGATGAAGTGCGGAGAAATAAGGCGAAACTTTGCCATAAGTTACTCCTTAGTTATAAACCACGACACCCGGCGGGTAGTAAATCGGGTTCTGACGATCGAGGGTGAAGAACGAGGAAAACGCACCGGCAGTAAATGGGCCGGTGGCAACCTGGTAGTTCAACCGATAGTAACGCGGTCGGGCCTGCCCCGGTGCCGCTGACGCGACCTCGAGGTTAAGAATGAACCCGGCAACGAGATTGGCAACCGGCATAGCACTGGTTTCTTGGATCGTTGTCCAAGTTGCATTGTCCGGGGAACCCTGAAGTTGCACGTTCAGAGTGGCCGCACCCGCTGCAGTGAACGCTGTGGCGATGGCGATGGCGAGTTTAATCTCCTCGCCAGGGCCAAGATCTCGGGCAACGCCCAAGTCCAATGTGTTCACCGAAGGGGTGTTTGCGCCGAGGGTGCTCGCGAGAGTCCCGGTCGGGTCGAAGGTATTTTGTGCATCGAGAATCATGGTCAGAGTTCCTTAGACTACACGGGCTTCAGTGTTAAGAATCGCGTCAACTGTGCGAATCGGGACACCACGGAAAGTGGTAACGGACATGCCATCCCACTGCTCGAGCTGAAGAAGCACGTTGGCCTTGTCCACAGCCTGAATATCGAGATACGTGCGGATGGTGCGGTTGCAGTAGATTGCAGTCCGTCCCATGTTACCATTAACGCGAGGCGAGTCCGAAGACTGATACGGGTTGACGCCACGAGGTGCTGTAGGCAAACGACCTGTTCCCCGGATGAGCAAGGTAATGAGGTTTGCCGCAGAACCGCCGTTGAGCAAGGTTACGTCGATATTGGCTATACGAATGATGTATCTCCAATCGCGAACAGTCAAGCCCGCATCCCAGGTATAATGATCCCGGAGGGCCTGATAACGTGAACCATCAGGAAGCTGCAGAGTGTGCTCGCCCATATCAACGTGCTGAAGGCCGGCCATCGAGCCTTTCGGGAAAATCCCGTGGCAAGTATTCGGTCCCCATGTGATGATATACATGCTCGTGTTATTCGAACCCGTGCCACCAGCATCAATCACGTTCGCGGCGTTCGCTGCGAGCGCAGGATTAACGGTGGAGTAACGTGGAGCGATGCCGGTGAATACAGCTGCGTTGGTGACCTGATTTCCGTAGATAATCGTGGTCGCGAACTGCTGACTCATGCCTTCCATGAAAGCCATAGCTTCCGACAGCCGCCATTCAGCGGTGTTGCCGTTCAGATCCGCAAGGCGCTTGTCAACTTCGCCGTAAGCTTCAAGCATACCGCAAGCGTCAGTAATCTGCGCCGTGGTGGACTTGGTAGGCATAACGCCATAGTTAAGCAAACGCCAGGTGGCCTGCGGGAGTCCCGTGCGAATAGTTGTGCGGTGGCCTGTGGGCAAATTGCCCTCAACCCAAAGCATATCATCAATGATCTCATTCGATTGCGAAAGGATCTCAACGATCGAAGCGACTTTCCCATCAGGGTCTTGCCGCTTAGCCCAGTCCGCGAGTGTCGCGGCAGTTGTTCCGATAATTGGCATAATTACTGTCCTCAGTTAGACTTCGTGGGGTAAAATAGTTCCGCAGTGGACTTTGCCGCATTTGGAACCGGTTGACCGGAGACGTGACCGCCCTCGGTGAGTTGCTTTGCCATGTTGTAGAAGGTGCGGATGATTGCGGGGTTGTTTCCAGCCCCCGTCAGATTCAGCGCATCTTTAAGTCCGGGAACGCCAAACTGGTCAATCGCCTTAGCGATAGTTTGCTGGACAACCGGCATATTAGCCCCGCCAATAACGGGGTCAGCTTTTACCTCAGAAATCCACTTTTCGTGGAGGGTGTTCCAGGCAGTAGTGTTCGCATCCGCCGCGGCTTTCTGCTGCTTGGTGTAAAGGTCGATTAGCTCCTGCGCTTTCGCGTGGGGGAGACCATCGGCCAATTTCGTGAACTCAGCGAGCGCAGGATCGGCCTTGTCGAGACCCTCAGGCAGCGTGAGTTTATCTGCGGAGAATGGAGTCGGCGCAAGTTCGGTAGGAGCAGGTTCAGGTTCGGCTGGCGTAGGAACAGCCGGCGCTGGACTCGGTGTAACTACAGGATCATTAATCGCTATCGGACTCGGTTCGGCTGGCATCAGCATTTTCCTTTTGCATCAGTGCGTATGTATCAGGGCACTTTGACAGAATTTCTGCCATGACCCGATGCGCTACATCTTGTTTACCACATAAAAACGCCGTTGTATAGGGGTTAGAGTCGAACGGGGTGGCGTATGCCCCGCACATACCCAAGAACTGCCACATCCAGCGGCGACCATCGAGTGTAGCTAACACTGCGAGTATATCATCAGCTGCGAGTTTCGCCCGCTTAATCGCAGCACGAACTTGCTTTGGATCGCCGGCATCGTAGGTCATTGTGAGTTCCCCATGATTTGATCGAGCGCAGATTGCCCGTTGTTCATGGGAGTCTGCGCGAGAACTTGTGCGCCCTTAACTGCCGGGAGGGTTTGTTGCAACGCGGCTTGCTGCTGTTGCTGTTTGGACCTGGCGTCACGGAGTTTGCCGACCGCCGCAGAGGACCGGATGATGTCTGGAGGTACTGAAAGCAGTTCTGCATAACGATCTATGGCTTTGTCGAAGTCGATGTTGTCAAGTGCCTCCGGATTTACACCAGCGAGGGAACCAGCCATGGAGAACATCCGCTCGATCCCGCCGGTAGCTGTAGCCTTCTGCGCCTCTGCGAGGATAGAAGAGTATTCTACCTGCAGCGGTTTACCTGCGATTGCAGCGGGCGCTTGAGGAAATAACTTCAGCCTGGACATGATCCCGAACACCCGCTCGATCGCAGGGTCAAGGGCTTCGTTTTGGAATCGTTCAAGCACTGGGCCAAGAAGCATGAGTTTCTCTTCTCGGCGCGCATCGATCTCAGCCGCTGATCGAACAGTCTGGAGATTCGTGATGGTAAGGAAAAGATCATTAAAGAAAGTGTCCTTGATAGTGGCTTGAATTTCCGAGATGTCCTCTTTCAGCTCTTGAATCGGGGGCATGACCTGGTAAATGGGTTTCAACCCCGTGTTCGTTCCGAGACCCGCAACGTAGGTGATACCGCCGGGGATTGAGGACGCAGGCTGGTTTTTCAACTGGATGTCTGCGAGCAACGGCGGGTTTACCATTTTGTCAATGGCCTGGGCTTTCCGTTTTGTTTCCTGCTGGAGTTGCTTGATGAAGCCGAGTGCATCCATGCCGGGGCTGCGCCCATAAGCATCGTTGCTAACAACGTCCCAGCGGGTTGCCATACACGGCCACTCATTTATCCCTCGGATAAGGAGAACCTCAGGTGCATTCTTGCCCTTTTCCCAGTAGAGTTCACGATACTTAAAGTGCGAAGGTGGCGCGCCCGGAGTTGGAAGATTAGGCTCTATCGCATGGCACACAATGATCTCACGGGTGAGATTAATGCCGCCCTGCTCAAACATACGTTGCACATCGGCTGAAGTGTTTTCTTTCTTAAACTGCGCTACAAGCTGAGATACTGTTTTCGTGAACTCACGATAGACGGTGTTAATGGTGTTCTTTGGGGACAGGGCGCAGTAATACTCGCCCGCCGCTGGGTTTTGCAGGTTGATAACATCATCGAAGTCCTCGTAGATGATGGAGACTGCGGTGCCGAATACTACGAGGTCGAAGAAATGAATTGCCATTGATGTGTAAAAGTTGGACTCCGCGAATACTCGCATCATGCGTTCACGAACAGTCGCAAGCCAGATATTCACCTCCGACGCAGGATCATCGTCGGTGATGTCGAGTTTCAACTCGAACCAAGGACGGGAAGGAGATGTGATGCCTGAAAGCATTCCCGAGGCTAGGTTTCGTGCTGCCCGAGTCCCGGTGGAGTCTATGATATACTGATTGATCGGAGCACCACGGCGGGCCTCATTCGCAGTTATAAGCCACTTATACCTCCGCGGGAGAATATAGTTGGCCAACTCTCTCCAATGAGCCCAAAATGAGATGCGCTCATTGTAAAGTCCCTGGAGCAGGCTTTCACTGCTCTTGCGCAGCTCCCCGGCTTTCATGTTCCGATAAGAGTCTTACGAGCGGGGGCTGCAACTTTCGATCCAGCAGCGCCGGCCATGAAGGTTTGCGCTGCCGCACCTGCTGATGCATTAGCTGCTGCGGCACGAGCGGCCAGGGCCTGAGGATCGGCTTGCGTAGCCGGGTTCGCGGGAGGAGGGGGCAGCGGCCCCATTGAGGGTTTACCAAACATTATGTTAACTCCAGTAGAGGATCGTATTCGGAAATGTAGGTGGCTTTTTTAACGAGCCCGAAAGGGTTCGCGGCGACGGGATAGGCGAAGGTGAGTGCAAGCGCATCCGCGTGGTCAGGGCTCGCCACACCCCTACGCTTCATATCAGCTTTACGTTCAAGACGGATCTCATTCCGCTCTGTAAGGGAATACGTGGGGCCGTTGAGTTCTTCCATGAGGTTGTCGTCGTCAGGGATGATTGCGCCCGGCAACCACTCACGCATAAGCCCCCACATCTCCGCGCGCTTGTTTGCGTATTTTGCATCTGTTGCGAGTTGGGAAGATGCGGCACCAAAGTTCACGCCGATGCAGGACACGTTGAGTTGCCGAAGTCTATCCACCACACCGGCACCAAGACCACCCTCGTCAACGAACACGGCCTCGGGATTATGCTCGTTAACGAGGGAGGAAACTCTGGCGGCGGTTTCCATGAGGTCAACGCCTTGATAAACGATCCATTTAATGCTCCGTGCGTCGCGGCCACGGCGGAGACACAGCACCGTTTTATCGTCACCGAAGCGAGCTACGTCCACCCCGAGGATGAGGGGATCGAACTCGTTCACATCAACGGTAACTCGCTTACGTGCCTGCTCGCACAGGTCGCGGGGGATAAACTCGAGTGCGCCGACACGTGGGAACTCCCCACGGACGCGGACGCGGATGTAGTCTGAATCCTCTCCCCACGCTTCAACCCAGGCCTCGATCTCAGTTTTATTAGTGAGGGATACCGTGCGAGAGTCTACTTTGAAGTTTAACCAGTCCTTAGACATAGGGCCTTCAAAGCACCCGCGGAATCGGCCAGTATTCATTGTAGGATTGCCAAACACGAGCCAAAGAATCTGCGTGTCGGAGTCAGTAAGTGCGCCCTGCGTAACCTCCCAGATTATGTCTGGGATGGAGGAACCCTCGTCGAAGATAATTATGATCCGAGAACCTTTGTTGTGCAGACCCGCGAAGGCTTCAGTGTTCTTATCTGACCAAGGGATCATGTCAATGCGCCAGATCTTCTCATATTCCGGATCCACGGAATTGATACTCGTAGCCCCGCAGGAGAACAAACTCCGACCTATGAACATGTTATACCACTTTTGCACCTCAACCCAGGTCTTGGTTTTAAGTTGTCGCTCGGTGTTAGCGGTCACCACTCCACGAGTGCCGACGAAGGTGGAGATGCCCCACCAGGTCAACCATGCGACAAGCGCGGACTTCCCAACGCCATGTCCGGAAGTCGTCGCAGCTTTTAGTGCCTTTTCGAAGGAGAGGTGGGAGTTGATGGATTTAAGGAACTTCTCCTGCCAAGGTTCCGGCCCAGTCTTATTCGCCAGCTGTGTCCCCGGCTCTCCCCAAGGAAACGAAAACATCACGAACTCATACGGCGAATCCCGGAACCCTGCGAGCGCCTCGATAAGTTGGTCCTCCGGGGAAATGTTCAAGGAACGATCTCCGCGTCGAGGATGGGAGGTTCACTTTGGCTAGGGCCTTCGGCCTCTGCGCGGATCTTGAGCAACCGCCCCTGCGCCTCACGTATCCGGTCTGCGAGGTTAACATTCACATTAACCTGTGTAGTCTTCGGGCCGAACCCAGTCCGATCGGCGAGGGTAGCAAGGAGCTTCGTCAGATCTTTATTATCAAAGCCTTCCGGCTCTTCCTCCAGCCGCCGCCGGAGTTCACTCTCTGCGTCGAGGGAAAGGTTGGCCATGCGTTCCGCAAGGTTACCGAACGCGGCGTTCTTCATTTCCCGGTAATGCGCTACCAGCTCCATGAATGCTGGATCGGTTTGGAGGATGGAGATGCGGGATTGGGAGTATCCTGCGAGGCTCGCAACTTCCCCCGGCTTAAACCCTTGGGCGATGTATCTCGCGCAAGCATGGTGTGAATCCGTGAGCCGCTTCACAACCCCTTGGGCCTCAACATTAGCCTTCGGCCGCTCGCGCAGATCCTTCTCATCCAGCTCCCGCCGGACCGAGGCTGATACGTCTGTGCGGGGCCGTCCCTGAAGCGCAAATCCGAGATCCATCCCGGAGCTATACCATGTCCGCACCCCGATGTCAAATGCACGCACATACGTGCGTATAAGATGCGGATACATACCGAAGTAAGGTTCCAAAATTTCACAAATTTGAGTAGGGGGAAGATTAAAAAATTTCACAAATTTGAGTAGGGGTGTTTTCCCGCGCGAGGGGGTGGCATGCGCGAAAATCGTTTTTTCTGGGATGCAACTTGGAGTTGAATTACACGCACGAGGTTGTATTATGCACGATCGAGCTGTGTGTGATACACGAACGGGCACTGTAGATTGTCTGGTGCTGGGCAACGTGCGACAGAATGTCGCATGGGGGCGGAAGTCCGGGTCAATATTTGACGTTGCATCAAGCTCGAGTGTATGTATGATGCACATATCGGTTCGCGGTGAACCGGGCGGCAATCATGCCGAGATGGAGAAAGATCATGCGAGACTTGATACCAAATCCAAACAAGCTTGCGACTATTCGAACAGAGCATTGCCCGGATTTATTTTTGGCTTATAGACACCCGCTGCCGGGCAACAATGGAAAATTGTTGCGTAGTTTGGTTGCAACATTGGACCAGTTTACTGGCCTTCGTCATAAAATTTATGACGAAGGACTCACTGAGAACGGTCAATATTATGGGAACATCACGTCGCCAGTGTTGCACCATCCGGCCATTTATATCATATTTGACTCTGCGGAATAATCCCAGTTTATGCCGGCCATACGTGACCGGCATATGCGGCGATTATGCCGATAAGGAGAAAGATCATGACCGGAACATTTGAATTCAATGGCGCAACGATTGCGCTCAAGGATATTCCCGAGGCCAATTTGGTAGAGCTCGTTCGCCGCGCATACGCGCACATCTTGCGAAATGAAGTAGCCGCTAAGGTAGTGGCTTGGGAGAAAGCTCTTGGAGATAAAGTGCCTACGGCACAGGCCAAGGCTGATACAATCGCCGCGTATGAAAAATTGGCGCATGAGAAGATCATGGCCGGCGACCTGACAACGCGGACACGTGCCGCGAAGGTCGAACGTGATCCTGTCGCAGCGGAGTCAATCCGTCTGGCCCTGCGCGACATAGCGACCGCGGCGAAGGCCAAGGGCAAGGCAAAGGCAATCGCGGAGATGGACAAGTCCGCGTTGCTTAATATGGCACAAAAGCTGGTTGCGGCAAATGCCGCAAAATACACGGCGCGCGCCGAGGCCATTATCGCACAACGCGATGTGGAGATCGATCTTGGCAATTTGATCTGATACCTCGCCCATACATCTTGCCCGGCGCGCCGTGATGGTTCGCCGGGCATTTTTGCGTATGCGGGGACGTCATGGCATGTGGTTTGCCGCGGCCCAGGAGGTTCGTGGTGGCAAACATCGCCGCGCCGGCAAACCACATGCCATTTGCCGCGCCGCCCGTCCCACGCCACGCACCACATCATCACCCGTTTGTCCGGTCCATCCCGTTTGTCCGGTCCCTGCTCGCAGAGTCAAATGCCTAACACACCCATACACGCAACCCGGTTCCTAACCCATACCAGCC
>VFSW01014232.1_pt1 | contig 11007 bp, 10 predicted proteins | sample 5358111 | NCBI WGS metagenome assembly VFSW01 (sample SAMN11554181, study PRJNA540505) | mine drainage metagenome | isolation source: sediment from site ElyBrook_90M | place: USA: Ely Copper Mine, Vershire, VT | collected 2017
CAGCGAACGCGATGGCCGCGATCGGAAAATACCCCGACGCAACGAATATGAAGCTTGCTCCCAACGCTGCCGTGATGATGCCGGCGTTCTCAATCGAGCTGTGCGCAAGCAGAGTCTTGAGATCGCTCTGCGTCGTCGCGTAGAGAATGCCGAGCAGCGCGGTGACACTGCCAATGATGAGCGCAACGAGCCCCGGGCCGACCATCGCCAGCGGCAACAGGTCGCCGTTCAGCCTGACAATTCCGTAAAAACCCAGGTTCAGCGTCACTCCAGCCAGCACCGGAACGAACGCGTCCGGCGCCGCGGTGTAGGCTCGCGGGAGCCAGAAATTAACCGGGATGAGTCCTGCCTTAACGCCGAAGCCGAAGAACGCGAGCAGGAATACCGCCCAGCGCGCGTAGTCGCCAAGCGCGATACCGGCGGCCTTCATCGCCGCGAACTCGAGCGAGCCATTATTCGCAAGGGCGATAAATGCCAACGCGATGAGCAGCGTGCCCGCCTCGCCCACCGCCAGCATCAGGTATCCCGCTCCCGTATGTTCCTCGTCTTCGTCTTCATAGTTGACGAGCAGGTAAATCAGGATCGACATCGACTCCCACAGCATCAGGAAGGAGACGGCGTCGGCCGATAATGGAATCAGCACCAAGGTCGCAAAGAGTGCGAAGTATGGAACGCTGAAAGCTCTGAGACTGTAGCGGCCGATGTACTTATTGAGATTGCCCGCAGCGAAAATCGAGCCAGGGAGTAGTACCAGGCCGGAAACGAAAAGGAACAGCGCGGAGAGTCTGTCGAGTGACAGTGTGAGGGTTGCGAGTGAAGGAATGGTCCATAGGGTCGCGCTGAACCGTACGCCGGCGAACAGCGACGCTCCGCTGAACCAAAGCAAGAGCACCGACGCGCTCGCTCCGAGCCAGCCGACGATTGACGTCGTTAGCCGTTCCGCAACTACCAGGGGGACAATCACGCCCGCAGCGCAAAGTGCCAGGATGATGACCAGTAGCGCGCCCATAACGATCATCGAGGCCCCTTGGTGGCGGAACGGGTCACTGGATGCGAACCCGCCGACGGTTTTCGACCCACCGCGACCAACAGCCCATGCAATATCGCCAGCGGCGGCGGCGGGTTACCCGGCACCTCGACATCGACCGTTAGCATTTCCGCCACTCCGCCCGCGCAGATAAAGCTTCGACCGAAGACTCCTCCCGACACTGCGCAAGCTCCGACTGCGACTACTCGTTTCGGTCCCGGCATGGCGTCGTAAGCCTTGCGCAGCGGCACTCGCATGTGGTCGGTAAGCGCTCCGACCACGAGCATCACGTCAGCATGGCGCGGCGTAGGAGTCAGAAAGAAGCCGAGTCTGTGCATGTTGTAGTACGGATTGTTAAGCTGCTTGACCTCGTTGAGACAGGCACCGCAATCGCCCGCATCGACCACGAGAATCTGCAGCGAGCGCCGAAAGGCCGCGCTGAATCCGTCTTTCCCGCGATCGTCGTGATTGACGGCGACCGCGCATTCGTATCCGTGCTCCCAGTTGACTGGACTATTCGTACCGCGCACGCAGCGGAAGCAATTGATACATCGGCGAAGGTTCACGTCGACCCCGTCCGGCGCCAGTTCAAGCGCACCAGTTGGACAGCGCTCCACGACGGGTTGCACCAACTCCGGCGAGAGTTTGGCGGCGGCTGGCAAGCCCGGCGAAGTTCCAGCAGCGGTCTCCGCGACGCGCGGGTAGCGCGTACTCTTGATTCCTGTCCGGAGACCCTTGATAACCCATTGGCCCATGATGGCTATTCCCGCGTGCTAACGGTCGTTCTCATGAACTGAGAGCACAAAGGTTGCGAGGATTATCGGAAAATCCTGAAAGGCGAAGTTTTCCGCGGCGAGCCTGAACCCGTGCCAGTTCGCGAAGGAAGGCGTCACGATTCGGTATCTATCCACGATGCCGTCCTCGCCGAGGCGAATCCAATGGAGTGCTGCCCCGCGTGGCGCTTCAACCCATCCAAGAGCCGCGCCTGGCCGCAGCATCACCTCGGGCGCGCGAAATGGCCCCTCCAGTTTCGCTTCTCCGATCTTCGCGATTATTCGAGCGGATTGCGCGGCCTCTCTGAAGAACATACGCAGCCGCGCGAAACCGTCGCCCTCCGATTCCTGCGGAACCTCAAACTCGATCTGCTCGTAGCCGGAATATGGCTGCGCTCTCCTCAGATCTCGCGAGATCCCTGAGGCGCGGGCGATCGGTCCCACCAAGCCAAACTCGCGCGCATCTTTTGCGGAGACATCGCCGACCTCCTCCAGCCGATCGAGGAAACTACTCGACGTGCTCAACATCCGCTCAAGCTGCGAGAGCTTGGCGGCAACGTCGCGGACTTGCGACGTTGTCCGTTGACACGCTTTTTCTTCGAGATCGATCGTCAGGCCGCCGAAAGTATTCAGCCCGAATAGATAGCGGTGACCCGTCAGCCCGCCCGAAATCCGCAGCAAGTCTTCTTCGAGGATCGCGGCCTGGGCGGCTGCGACCGCAAGGGCGGTGGACTCGCAGATTCCCTCGATAGCCGCGACGTGATGACGCAGGCGTTCCAGCTCAGCGATGAATATCCTCAGCACGCGCGCCTTCGGCGGCACCTCGATGTGGCAGGCATGCTCCACGGCCTGACACAGCGCAAGTGAATGAGCGAACGCTGAAGTCCCGCTGATACGCTCTGCGATCAGTAGAACATCTTCGGCCCGCTGGCCCTCGGCGATCTTTTCCAGGCCGCGGTATGCGTAGAAGAGACGCGGCCACGCGCGGATAACATCCTCGCCCACCGTCTCGAGCTGAAAGTGCACCGGCCCGGTTGCGGCTGAGTAGATAGGTCCTACCGGCATGAGTAAGGCGCCGGTCTCCTCGACAATCTGGCGAGGCTTCCAATTCAAGTCGGGCTCACGATGCAGTACAGGCTTGGATGCATCAAAGCTCTTGCGCATCGGAGTGATGCCCTCTTGCCAGGCGTCATTGTGAAGGACGAAATCGCCGAGACGCGGATGTCCCTCGAAGACCAGACCGAACAGGTCCTCAGCCTCGCGTTCGTGCCAATCAGCGGCGTGAATCTGTCTGCTGATGCTGGGTACCCGATCTTCGGAACTGGACAGATGCATAAGCACGTGCAACCAACCGGCTTCGCGTTCGCCGTAGAACACGTACCGCAGGTCCCATCGCGCTCTTTGCTCGACGATAAGACTGCCGAAGCTGTAATGCAGAGTTGAAAACAACCACTCGCAAATCTCTGGCAGAGCCGCCGGTTCGCAGTCGAGCTGAACGCCAGTGCCGGCGCCGTCATCGAAGCTTGCGCTAACTCTGCCAGCCCAGCGCGCCTTAGCCTCTTCGACCACTTGCGTCAGTGCGACGGGCATCGTTCACCTCGACAGGCCGTCGGCCGCCATCTCGAGGAGCTTATGAAGCGGCTGCGGCATATAGACGCCGAGTATGACGATCGGCGCTGCGGCCAGAATCAGGGTCAGCACGCAGCTTCGCGGCAGTCTTACAGGAACGCTATGCGCCGTTACCGTTGCTGATTGTCCGAAGATCATACGGTTGAGGTGATACAGAATTCCGAAAAACGCGACGACGACGAACGCAGCGAGCAAGCCGGTTGCAAGGTAGTGTTGCTCCGCCATTCCCGAGCGCAGAATCGAGAATTCGCTCAGGAACACCGCCAGCGGCGGCGCGCCGGCAATCGCGATTCCTCCGAATAGCAGGGCGACGCCCGCCGCCGGTGAAGTTCGTATCAGTCCGCGCACCTCCGCTATCTGTCGCGTGTCCACTGCGAGCAGAGTTGCCCCTGCCGCGAAGAAACAGAACGATTTGGTCAGCGCGTGATTGAGGATTTGATATACCGCGCCGTAATGTCCGGCCGCGCCGCCAATTCCGGCAGCTGTAAGGATGATGCCCATGTGTTCGACCGTGGAGAATGCGAACAGGCGCTTATAATCGGTCACCTGGATGATCAGAAACGCTGCGATACCTACCGAGAACAACCCTACGATCATTGCCCAACCGTCGACGTCGACCTTTCCCGAAGCGTTCAGCACCGGGACGAGCCGTAATATCACGTATAAGATGACGGTTGTCTTGATGCCGGAGAGCAGCGCGCATATCGGGCTCGGCGCCTGACTGTGCGCGTCGGGCAGCCAGGTGTGCAACGGAACCAACCCGACCTTTGCGCCGAACCCGACCAGGATTAGAACAAAGGCGGTCGCGAGCACACCCGGCGAAACGCGCGGCGCCAACACGATAAGCGTGTGCCATGTGTAGGCGCCTCCCGGATACTGGCCCCGCGTCGCGGCGAACAGTGCCAGGAACCCGAGCAGTGCTATCGCTCCTCCCATGATCGTCAGTACCGAGTACTTCCATGCAGCTTCGAGTGCCTCGCGGGTATTTTCAAAAGCTACAAGGTACACGGAAAGAATCGTGGTTAGTTCCACGCCCGTCCACACCAGGTTCGGCTCTGCCAGCATGGGCACCGAGAGCATCGCGAAGACAAACAGGTTGTAATTCGCATAGTAGCGGCGCAAATGCCGATCGCTCGGTTCGCGCGCCATGTAACCCCATGAGAAAAGCGCGGCGGTACTTCCAATCGTCGCGACCAGCAGCAATATCAACGCGCTCAGTCCGTCGATAGAGACCCAGTTCGCAATTGCGACGACCGAACTGCCCGCGGCCACGCGCATCGCCGCCGCGATCACCATCGCGAGCACAACGGTACATGAGGTCAGTGTCACCGCCGGCGCTACTCTGCGTCCGAGCGGCACACACGAAAGCAGCGCGGCAACCAACGGCACGGCAAGGATGGCGAGCAGAATCATTTGTTGGCGCCTTCCTTAAGAGCGGTGAACGCGCCGACCTCGGTCGTGCCAACCCGTTCCGCGGTTATTCGCGTCAGGATTCCGATCACCAGTGCGATTATCAGCATGTCGAACGGGAAAGCCATTTCGATCACCAACGGCAGCGCGGGCGCGATGGCGAAGCCGCAAAGCAGGGCGCCGTTCTCGATGCCGAAAATGCCAATGAGTTGAGGCACAGCCTCGCGCCGCACGGTCAGCGTGTAGACGCCGATGAACAATCCCGCAAGCCCGATCGGAAGGTTGATCGCCGCGATACTTCCAGCCGCCGGCGGAAGATATCCGCTCAGTAAAAAAGCCAAGAGAGTCAACCCGAGCGCGATCAGAAGCGAACTGGGAATATTCAGTACCTGATCGATTTCGCGTCTTTTGAAAATCTCCTCAGGCACCGTGCGCCTGAGCAGATACGGAATCACGATGGGCTTCATCACCGAGTCGAGCGCGGCGACCGCCAGCAGGTCTGGCGCGTGCAAACCAAGTCCGAGCAATAGCGCGGACACCATCAGGCATGCCGACTGAGTGATATAGAATCGCTGGCAACCCTGCATCTGCCGCGTCGCCGCCAGTCCGAACGAACTCATCAGAAACAGACCCGCAGCCAGTCCGTTCAACGAAGTCAGCAGCGCGTAGGAGTTCGTCATCTCACTACACTAGAATCTTAAGAGCCCGGTAATCATAGCGACCACCGAGGTTACGAACGCGGCGCCCAGAAACTCACTGACTCGAAAGAGCCGCAGTTTTGCCAACGATGATTCAATCACTACCAGCACCAATAGAAAGAGTCCGACCTTGAACAACACCAGCGGCACCGCCCAAAGAACCTCCGCGACGCTCTTCCCGCTCGCCAGCCCCCATGGGGTAACCAACTCGTTGAGCAGGATGCACATCAGCACCAGCAGCTTCATCTGTCCGCCCCATTTCATCAGCGCCATGCCGGTGCCTGAGTACTCGAGGCTTTTCGATTCGTCGATCATCGCGAGCTCGAAGTGACCGGTCGGATTGTCGACCGGAATCCGCCCTGCTTCAGCGAGGATCAGCATCACGAAAGCGATCACCAGCAGCACGTGTGACGGTGCGAAAAAGTTCGACAGTGGCGTCACCCAATGCTGCTGAACGATGTAGGGAATGGTCGAGCCGGCAACGAACGAGACGGTGAAAAAGACAATCATGAAGACCGGCTCGGCCAGGAAGCCGACCATGCGAGTCCGGCTCGCGCCCATCGGACCGTAGGGATTAGCGGTGTCCACTGCCGCGAGCGTGGCAAAGAAGCCACCGAGTGCCAGCACAAAACCGCCGCCCAGCATGTCGCCCATGAAAGCGAAGAACAGTGGGTAACTGGTAAGGACCGGAATCAACGTGGCGACGAAAATCGGCGCGACAAAGACGACGTGAGGCGTCACCCGGAAAATCCAGGAGGCCTGTTCCGAGACAACTTCGTCTTTGTGGAACAGCTTTCGAAGGTCGCGATACGGCTGGAAAATGCTGGGACCGCGCCGCGATTGCACGATCTCCTTGAGGCGCGACAACACCCCAGCCACCAGCGGCGCGAGCGCCAGCACGAACAGCACCTGAAGCAGGTTGAACCCGATCGAACGCGCCATCGTCCGCTTGCGCCCGTCCCATGCGGCATCATATCTCGCGCCGTCGACGCCGATACGCGCGAGAGTTCCTGTGACCAGGTAGGGAACCTGAACAAATCAACCCCTACCAGCTTACGCCTCGGTAGGGGTTATCAGCCCTGCTCAGGAAAGGGCGGTTGTGGCGGTGAACCCCATCACCAACTCTATCGATAGAAGTCTAGCAGCGGCTTCCTCGCAGTCAACCCAAGTCTGGGCGCCGAAATCACACCCAACTGCCGAGCGCGATCCCGGCGACCGCGGCTATGCCGCCCGCGACCACGCTCCCAATGAGATAGACCGAACCGAGCAGCATCTCTCCGTCCTGAAGCAAGCGAACCGATTCATACTCAAAAGTCGAAAAAGTTGTGTAGCCACCGAGAAACCCGACGGCAAAGAAGAGGCGCCAGTACGGGCTCAGCGACACGCGCTCCTGGGCGAACGCGAGAAAAAGTCCGATGACAAAGCTTCCGGTGACGTTGATCACCAAGGTCCCGTACGGAAACGCAGGACCAAAGCGGCTGGCAAACCAGCCGCCGACCAAGTACCGCGTTACCGATCCGATGCCGCCGCCAATCGCAACCAGAATAGCCGCCACCATTCTACGCGCCTTTCCCCTCTTCGTTTCGAGCCAGCAACGCCCTCATCATCTCGGTTCGCCCCACGATTCCAACCAACTCGCCTTCGGCGTCCACTACCGGCAGTCGTTTAACCCGCTTTTCCGCGGAAAGCGCCAAGGCGCTGGAGACCGGCATCTTCTCGCGGACCGTAACCACATCACGCGTCATGAGTTCTTTTGCGAAGCGCGCGCGCAGCTTCTGGATGTGCTTGCGCGCCTCCGCACTGACTCGGCCGAGCGGAACCTTGGAGATGAAGATTTCCATTATCCCCGGCCAGTTCTCACGGCTCACTTTGGAGATCAAGTCCGAGTCGGCGATAATACCGACCACATGCCGCTTGTCGTCCACCACGATCACGCGCTTGTGTGACGACGAAACGAGCAGATCGAAAATCTCTTCCAGCGTCGCATTTTCGTGGACCGTCGGAACATCACGGCTCATCACCTCGGCCACCGTAGCGTGTGCACCAACGGCATGCGCCTCGGGATGCCACTCCGGCAGATGGACCGCCGCGATCGTGTTCAATACGTCCAGACGCCCGAGGATACCGACCAACTTTCCGTCGCCGTCCACGACCGGAAGACGCTTGAGATGTTTATCGACCATGACTCTGGAAGCCCGTCCGAGAATGGTGTCCGGAGCGGTCGTCACCACCTCACGTGTCATCACCTCCGACACTTTGCGGTTCGGGTTCTCCAGAGATTCGTGAAGCTCGCGCACGTAGTCCAAATCGATAGCCTTTTTCAGGCTGATCGTGACGTTCATCCCGCCGCGCGTGAGCAGGTCATTGTCGCTCACCATCCCGACCACCTTGCCCTGGTCGTCAACCACGGGCACCGCCGTGAAGTCCTTATCCAGCAGCAGCTCGATAACCTCGGTGATCGGACTGTCGGGATGAACCGTCGCGACCTGTCGGCGCATCACCTCGGAAACCTTCAAGTCGGGCAGTCCCTCTTTGAAGGGAGCACCCGATTGAACGACTTCCACCTCCTGAACGATGATGAGGGCGCTCGGAGCCATTTCTCTAAGGGGACCGAGAATGCGATCGATCCGATCAGGGCGATCCACGACCGTGATCACGATTGGCTGAGCGAAGGAGAGGCGAAGGATAGCCGCCGTATGAATCAGCGACGAGGCCCCAAACCCCGCAACGCCGCGAGTGGCGGTGGCGCCGCTGCATCCCTCGCGCCGGAGCATCTCAATGATCGTCATGTACAGCGCCTGGTGATGATATTGATCCGTTTCGCCGATAAAGATCGTGACCTGCTTAGCCCTTCCGGTGAACATCGATCACTGCCCTCCTGGCATTGTGAAAACGCAGGCGCGCCTCTGCGAACCGTTCTTCCGAAAGCGTATCAGATAGCAAGCTGCTGGCGATCAAAAAAGGACCCTGTACCTTTCGGCAGAGCCCTTCAAAAGAAAAGCCCCTACCCGTGTTCAACACCAGTAGGGGTCATCAGCTCACTCAAGCGGGAGCGGTTGGCGGTGGAACCCCATCACCGATTGCGACTACCATAAGACTGTTCACGCGTCCCATAGTCAAGGCTTCTTCGAGCGAAGGCGCTATGCTTAGTCGATATATTGGGGTTCGGCTTCATGAATGAGACAACAATAAACGAAGTGACGGCGCGGGAAATTCTCGATTCTCGCGGGAACCCGACAATCGAAGTGACTGTGCGACTGCACGACGCTTCCTGCGGCCGTGCAGCGATTCCATCGGGAGCATCTACGGGTTCGCGGGAAGCCTGCGAACTGCGCGATGGGGACTCGCGCCGTTACGGGTGCGCCGAACTTTGCCGAGGCCTTGCGGATGGGAGCCGAGGTCTTCCACGCGCTCGCCGCGGTGCTCAAAGCGCGCGGCTATTCCACCACCGTCGGCGACGAGGGCGGCTTCGCTCCCAGCTTGCGGAGTAACGAAGAGCCCATCGAGTTGATCCTGGAGGGAATCGTCAAAGCGGGCTACCGCCCCGGAGAGGACGCCTGGATCGCGCTTGATCCGGCGGCCAGCGAGTTTTACAAAAATGGGAAATACGTCTTCGCGCGCTCCGACGGAAAGTCGCGCGACGCCGAAGCGATGACCAAGCTTTACTCCGATTGGATCAGCCACTATCCGATCATCTCGCTGGAAGATGGACTGGCCGAGGACGACTGGGCCGGCTGGGAACTGCACACGCGCGAGCTCGGCGACCGCGTTCAAATCGTCGGCGACGACATTTTCGTAACCAACCCGGCCATCATCCGGCGCGCGATCACGCAACATGTGGCAAACTCTGTGCTCATCAAGCTCAACCAAATCGGGACCGTCACGGAGACTCTGGAGGCCATGCGCGTCGCCCGCGATGCCGGATACACGTGCGTGATCTCCCATCGCTCCGGCGAAACCGAAGACACGACTATCGCGGATTTCGCAGTCGCGACCGGCGCAGGACAAATCAAAACCGGGTCCGCCTGCCGCAGTGAACGCGTGGCCAAGTACAATCGGCTGCTCAAGATCGCCGAAGATCTTGGTGAGAAAGCGGTATATGCGGGACTAGGATCATTCCCCCGCCACCAACCGGGGAAACGCCATGGCCGCGGCGCTTGACTGAGAAATAGTCTGGACGGCGGTGGAGTTCGCCCAACCCGCTTAGGCCGCTTGGCTAAGCCAATGACTCCTGAATCGCGATTCATTGCGGAGTCATGGAAAATCAGGAACTGGTTGCCACGGCGCTGCGTCTGGTCAACGCGGTCAGACGCGAAATCGGCGAGCCCCCGCTGAACTCATTTCCCCATGGCTCTTTGGAAGACGCCGACAGCCGATGCCCGCTCGCGAAGGCGATGACCGCATTGGTGATTCCACGAGAGCACCGCATTGCGTTCTGCTATCCGTGGCACGCGTCTGCCGCTACCAAGGTCTGGGGAGTCTCGTTCGCCGATTCGCTCCTGATGTCGGTGGTTATGCCGGACGCCATTTATGACTTCGCCGCCGCCTTTCGTCGCGGTCTCCTGCCGGATCTTTTGGAGTGAGTGAAAGCTGGTCAGCGCACCGATCGCTCTGCTAGGTTGATCTGGAAGGTGGTGGAGTCCACCAAAATTGCCGCTCTCGTCGAGCGGCCAATGACTCCTGCGGCCCGGCGCCGTGGGAGTTTTTTATGGATATCAGCAAAATCTCAATCGGCGACAACCCCCCGTCTGAGGTCAACGTGATAGTTGAGATTCCTCAAGACGGCCCGCCGATCAAGTACGAGTTCGATCCGGCTTCGGGTGGTCTTTTCGGGGACAGGTTCCTGCACACCCCCATGTCTTATCCTGCAAATTACGGATTCATTCCGCACACGCTGTGCCGCGACGGAGATCCCTGCGACGTACTGGTTGTCTCGCAGGTTCCAATTCTCCCGCTTGCCGTCGTTCGTGGCCGCCCGATCGGCGGCCTTGCGATGGAAGACGATGATCAGAGGATCATCGCCGTCCCCGTGGACCGATTGAATCCCCACTACGTAAATGTTCGCACGCTGGCCGATCTCCCGGCCATTCTGCATGAACAGATCAGCCATTTCTTCAACCACTACAGGGATCTTGAAGAAGGCAATCGGCTGAAAATCTCTCATTGGATGGAACTCGCCGAGACCTTCGAGTACATCAGCGATGCAATCGCCCGAGCAGCGCGGAAGTCCGACGGATGAGAGGATCTCTTGCGCGTAGGGCAACCCACATTCGACAATACCGCGAGTGACGCCAGCATCTCGCCCCATCTTCCGCTCTTGTCGTTGATCGACGTCGCGAGAGAACTGGATAGCCAACGCATCGAGCGCGAGGCGCGGGCGCTGGCTGAACGCGTCGCCGACCAGCGCTTTTTCGTCGCCTGTCTCGGCCAGTTCAAGCGTGGTAAGTCGAGCCTTCTTAATGCCCTCGTC
>VFSW01014233.1_pt1 | contig 11006 bp, 10 predicted proteins | sample 5358111 | NCBI WGS metagenome assembly VFSW01 (sample SAMN11554181, study PRJNA540505) | mine drainage metagenome | isolation source: sediment from site ElyBrook_90M | place: USA: Ely Copper Mine, Vershire, VT | collected 2017
AGGGCGATCTCCATGGAGAAGTAGGCGATGGAACGAGAGGTGAGATCGAACGGGGTCGAAACGGGTAGGCTCATGCGGTGGTCGGTCCTTTTTCAGCTGGAGGTGAACATCCAGCGATCGTGCTCAATCTCTGACATCCCGATGGTCCTTGGAGAGCAGCCTTTTGGAGATCTGTTGGGATCTACCTCGCGGGGTTCACGGTTGCTCCTATGGTAGCAAATAGCCGTAAACCTTAGGGATTAAGTGCATCCTATCTAATGGGTGATTGACTTTTGACTATTTTGGTGTAGCTACCAAAAGACGGCTCCAGATTTGATCGAGCCAAGGTAAATGTTCCGGCTTCATGAGGACGGAGCGGAGACAGACGACGGTGGTGGCGGGGTCGTCCGGCCAGGTGCTGGCAGGAAAGAAGCGCGTGGGCAGATGGGCGAGGGCGAGGTGCAGGTCCAACCTGGCTGCGGCGTCGAAGATTGCTTGCGCTCGGCGGGAGGATTCGGCGACCGAGGGGGCGGCCACGGCCCAGAAGACGATGTCCAGCTCGGGAGCAAAGCTGGGGGTGACGAAGCGGGCGTCGGAGGCGAGCCGTTGGGAGAGCTGGAGGGCGGCCTGGCGGCAGGAGTCCAGATCGCGTGAGAACTGGCCGCCGAGGGTGTAGGGGAGCAACTGCTGGGTGGCCCAGAGGGCGACGGCGGAGGCTCCGGCGCGGGAGCACTCCAGCGAGATCTCGCCGAGGTGGAGGTCTTTGGAAGAGAAGTAGGTGTAGGGGGAGTCGTGTTTATAGAGGCGGCCCACGGCGGGGTCGCGGAAGAGGACGGAGCCGCAGCCGTAGGGTTGCAGGCCGTGCTTGTGGGGGTCGATGACGATGGAGTCGGCGCGGGCGATGGTGTCGTAGGCAGCTCGGGCAGGGGGCGCGAGGTTGCGGGCCAGGGTGAAGTAGCCCCCGTAGGCGGCGTCGACGTGGACGCGGAAGCGATAACGGGACTGGAGGGCGAGGATGCTGTCGAGCGGATCGACGGCGCCGATGGCGGTGGTGCCCAGGGTGGCGACGACGGTGCCGATGGTGCCAGTGGCGAGTGCGGCTTCGAGCGCGGCGAGGTCCATGCGGCCGTGGGGATCGGAGGGGATGGTGACGAAGGGCAGGCCGAGCACGGCGCTGATGCGGCTATGGGTGTAGTGGGCCTGGTCGGAGGCGGCGATGGCCTGGCCGGGAGCAAGCTGTCCGGCGACCCAGAGGGCTTCGAGGTTGGCGAAGGTTCCGCCGCTGGAGAGGTGGCCGAGATAGCCGCCGTTGTGGTGGGTCCAGCCGAACATGGCGGCGAGGGCGGCGACGGCTTCCACCTCCATGGCGGAGCTCGCGCGGCCACCATCGAGGGCATGGTTGTTGGGGTTGAGCGACATGGCCAGGGTGTAGGCGGCGTGCGCGATGGGATGCGGCGGCTTGAGCATCTGGCCGGCGTAGAGCGGGTGCCCGTAGGGGTAGTTGTCGTGGAGTCGGGTGGCGACCTGGTGGAGGATCTGCGCGGCGGCCGGAGTGGGAGGCGTAGCCGGGGTAGGCGGCAGATGGCTGAAGCCGGAGTCAAGCTGCTGCTGGGCGGTGGCGAGGAGCTGGAGGAAGTCGTCGGACATGCTAGAACTCGCGGGTGATGAAACCGAATTTGGCTACGAGGCCGAGCACGGTGGCCAGGATAACGGCGAGCGTGGTCCAGAGGGCGGCGGTGGCGAGACGCTTGCGCAGAGCTTCGACGAGCAGGATGACGGCGAAGAGGGCGAACATCAGGATGAGGCCATCCCAGATGAAGTAGTGGGTGACGGCCAGATGGTTGGAGTGATCGAGGTTGGTCACGATGTTTAACGGACGGGCGAAGCTGCCCACGATGAAGACCACGATAAAGAGTACGAACTGGAGCAGGGTGAGGAGAAATGCGATTGGGGTGATTTTCATAAGAGTCGACTCGTGATGAGTTTATCGCGACGGGCTGTCGAGGATGTGAATGGTTTGCAGCCAGGTGGTGACGAGGGCGGGCCAGTGGGTGATGGGCAGCGCGGTAGGACGGAGGCCGTAGCCATGGCCGCCCTGGGCGAAGACGTGGAGTTCGGCTGGAACCTTGAGGGCCTTCAACGCCTGAAAGTAGACGAGTACGTTTTCTACATGGACCGGATCGTCTTCGGCCTGGAGCAGAAAGGTTGGCGGCGTGTTGCCTGTGGGGTCGATGCCGTGGGCGAGTTGGTTGAGCGCGGGAGCGTCAGTAAGGTAGCCGGGGTAGATGATGATGGCGAAGTTGGGACGGGCGTCAGGTTCGGTGGCAGGAGCGCCGGGACGCTGAAAGTCGGCGTGATTGCTGAGGGTGACGGCGAGATGGCCTCCGGCGGAGAAGCCGAGGACGCCGACGCGTTTGGGATCGATGTGCCACTGGGCGGCGTGGGCGCGGGTGATGCGCATGGCCTGCTGGGCGTCTTCGAGGTCGGCGGGGTTCTCCGGGTAGTGAGCGTTGAAGGGCACACGGTATTTGACCAGGACGCAGGTGACATGGATGGAGTTGAGCCAGGTGCAGACCTCGGTGCCTTCGAGATCGTAGGCGAGAATCTTGTAGCCTCCGCCGGGGAAGACCAGAACAGCGGGGCGAGCGGGCTGGGCATCGGTGGGCTGGTAGACCGCGAGCGTGGGCTGGCTGACGTTGGTGAGGTGCTGGAGCGGCTTACCTGCGACGAGCGAGTCGGAGGACTTGGTGGCGTCTTTCTCGGGGCCGCCGGTGTAGGGCTCGGGCGCGCCATGAGGCCAGAGAGGCAGGGTCACTTGCTGGGCCACAGACAGGGGCACAGCCAGCGACGACAGGGCGAGGAGGAGAGCGGCGGTGGAGATGAGTTTTCGCACGCAGCTATCTTACTTATTTCCGTGCTTACTTACTTACGTGCTTACTTACTTACGTGCTTACTTACATGCTTACTTACTTAGACTGCCTGCGACCTGCTTGCTTCGAGTTGCTTGGATAACTTGGTCTTCGCTGGCCCTGGGGGTATCCACTTGGTGCGGCTGGCTTGGTGCGGCTCGGATCAGATATCGCAGAGATCGACGGCCTGGCGGAGCGAGGTGAGCGGCTCGCGGGTGGGGACGAACTCGTGGGCGACGTAGCCCTGGAATCCGGTGGCGGCGATGGCGCGCATGACGCCAGACCAGTTGACCTCCTGGGTGTCGTCGAGTTCGTGGCGTCCGGGGACTCCGCCAGTGTGGAAGTGGCCCAGCCAGCGGGCGTTGGCGCGGATGGTGGCGATCAGGTCACCCTCCATGATTTGCATGTGGTAGATGTCGTAGAGAAGCTTGATCCGAGGGGAATCGACCTCTTCGACGACCCGGACACCCCACGCGGTGTGGTCGCACATGTAGCCATGGTGATCGACCTTGCTGTTGAGCAGCTCCATGTGGATGGTGACGCCGTGATCCTCTGCAATGGGGCGGAGGCGCCGGAGCCCGAGGACGGTGTTGCGAGCGCCTTGCTCGTCCGAGAGGCCATCGCGCAGACCGGAGAAGGTGATGACGTTGGGCACGTTGGCCTTGGCGGCGAGCGGGATGTATTTGCGGAAGCCGGCCTCGATGGCGGCGTGGTTTTCCGTGCGGTTGAGGCCCTGGTTGATCTCGCCACCACCGGCGTAGCCCATGGTGCAGCGCAGGCCGTAGCGTTGGGGGATCTCGTACTCCTCCGGCTGCAGGAGATCGATGCCCTGCAGTCCGATGCTGGCTGCGTAGGCGCAGAGCTGGTCGAGAGGAATCTTCTGGTAGCACCAGCGAGAGACGGACTGGTGAATGTTGCCGTGGCGCGGGACGGGTGTCGCGGGCGGGGCTTGCGCGTGGAGCGAAGGGCCGTCGAGCAGGGTGGCTGCGGCTACGGCGAGAGTGCTGTGTAGAACGCTGCGACGCGTGGGTGCGGCCATGCTTACAATCCTCCGTTAGGGTGCAGGAGGATTGTAAGCAATACGGATGGCCGTGTGCATTGCGGCTTGTGGCCGGAGCGCGCTGGCAGCAACCGTGATCCGGCTGGGGAGCCTAGTGGGTGCTGGACTCGAAGACCTGGAAGCGGTGTTCCAGCTCCCACTGCTGGGCGGCTTTATCGCTGGATTTGAGGTAGTCGGTGCACCTGGGGGTGGGCTTTTCGGAGCCCAGCGGCTGGGCGGCACAGGCTGCGACCGGGCGAACGAAGTTGTCCTGCTGGAGCCACAGGCTGGGGCCGGCGAGGAAGCTATGCTCCAGGCCGGTGCGCGCCATGTTCTTCAGGTCCGGATAGCCGAGGTTGAAGTCGAGCGCGGCGCGGGTGTACTCGTGGGTGATATCGATGCGGGAGACGCCTTCGTCGTCGGTGGAGAGGGCGACGGGGACGTGGGCGGCGCGGTAGGCGGGCAGCGGATGATTCTTGCCGGTGATGCCGAGGATGCCGTCGTTGGAGGTGAGGTTGATCTCGACCATGACATGGCGGTCGGCGAGTTCCTTGAGCAGGGCGGCGGGATCGCGCTCATACATCACGTCGACACCGTGGCCGATGCGCTCGGCGTGGCCGAGATCGACGGCTTCGCGGATGTGGAAGGCCAGGCCGTCGGGCGGGACGAGGCCGGGAGCGAGTTCGCCCGCGTGCAGCGAGATGTGGACCTTGGGATAGACGCTGTGGAGGTAGTCCAGCATGAGCATCTGGCGGTGATACTCCGACATGGCTAGATAGGCGTCTTCGGGCTGGACGAAGTTGATGCCGACGACGTTGGGATCGACGGAAGCCAGCTCAAAGTAGAGCAGGGTCTGGGCGAAGACCTGCTGGGGCGGAAACGCTCGCAGGACCTGGGCGAGGAAACGAATCTTGACCGAACAGGCGGCCCGGGCGTTGGGCTGGTCGCAGTGCTCGATCTGCTGGCGTGCGGCAAGGGCGTCGTCGAGTTCCTTGCGGTCGGCTGCGACCTCGTCGCGCAGGCCACCGGCGAGCAGTTGATCGCGCAGATGGGCCAGCTCCGCAGGGGTGGCGTCACGATGCTGGCCGATGGGATCGCTGGGAACCTCAGGCCAGCCGAGTTGATAACCGAGTTTGGCGGAGGCAGAGAAGGCTGGTGTCTGCATGATCTCCAGATACTGGCCGTTCTGGGCGGCAGAGCGGGTGGCGACCTCATCCAGCCACTCGGCTACATGCGACTTTTCGATGCTGCCGAAGCGGGCAAAGGTGGCAAAGAACTGATCGTGGCCACTGGTGCCTGGGGTCGGGACGAAGCTGCGCATGGAGAAAGAGTCGACGAGAGCGTCGTAGAGCTTCTGGTCCTGGAACGCGGAGGCAGCGGCGACGTTGCCCTCGGCGCAGACCGGCTGCGGCGGAAGGCTGCGGGTAGTGCCGATATTTTTTACGAGGCTGAGCGTGGTGGTGTTGACGCAGAGATGGTCGGCGGCGGCGTTGGCGACGAAGGTCTCGGCGTAGATGGCTCCGCTAAGGTGCATGTGCAGATCGGCGCCCTTGGGCATGTTGGCCAGGAAGGCATGAAGGCGCAGCGGATCGGCCTTGGCGGCGTTAAAAGCGCGAATGGTGCGGGCTTCCTGCGGAGTGGCCGGCACGGTTTGTGCAGCGGCAGAGGCGGCAAGGCTAAGCACAAGTGCAGCGAGGCAGAGACGGCGCATGGGATTCCTTTTCAGGCGGAAGAGTGAGGACAGGATAACCCACAGCGCCGCGAACTAGAGCCCGAACAAGGTTATGTATCGGTGACAGTTGGCGTGAAGCCGAGAGGTTGCTATACTTAGATTGCGTTTGAGTCGTTGGCTCCCTGCCGATGGCTGCTCCCCTCGAAACAGGCCGGTGCGACAGACGGAACAGCAACAACACGCCTGGGTGTTCTTGGCGATCCCCGACGATAGGCGTTTCCATGCCAAGGCCAGATAGCTCAGTGGTAGAGCGCGGCCCTGAAAAGGCCGGCGTCGGCGGTTCGATCCCGTCTCTGGCCACCACTCTTTATCAAGCGGTTAGCTTGCTTCCTCTATAAACATGGGCTGTTTCGTGCCTGCGATTTGTTGTTTCGCGGACCGGATTTGTGCGTTGCAAATGCAGAGCCTGGATTTACTTTTCCCGTTACTCACTCCGCGGTTGCTGCATTCCGCCCTTTCAGCTAAAGAAGTGGATCGGACTTCCCGTAACCAAGATCTTTGGCAGCTTCGGTGTCCGACATGCTTGGTTGGGTGAGTGCATTGAGCTGTGCGCGCCCTCCAACGCAGCGAACCGGCAGATTCTCTAGCGGTCTGGTCGTTCGAGGGAGATTACCCAAGCTTTGGGAGTCATGCCGAAGCTCTTTCGAAATGTTTCTACAAAGGCGCTTGGTTGCCGATATCCAATGCAATAGGAGACCTCCTTGACGGTACGGCCCGCAACGAGTAGTTCCACAGCCTTTGTCAGCCGAGCCTGAAGCCGCCATGTCTCGAAGTCGATACCAATGTCATTGCGGAATAGCCTCTGAATCGTCCTGACACTCACACCTACATCGCTGCAAAGGACAGCCAGAGGTTTGGCTTGCTCGGGTGCTGACAGCACTTTCTGCGCTACTGCTAATGCCCTCTGATCAGTGGGGAGAGTCACGAAAGTAGGTACCGAAGATGCAGATTCTAAATGCAGCACCAAGAGGTCGCGAAGGGCCCTCTCGTGACGGTGTCGTGCGCGAAGCTTCCCAATGCGTACAGCCTCGACGATGAGTTCGCGCAATAGCGGCGTCACATGAAGTACGGTGCTGGCAAGCGGCTGCATACGAACTAATCCGGGCCGGAAGTAGATGGTGCGCATCGATACCGCGCTCGGCATATGGATTCGGTGATAGGTCTGTGCAGGAATCCAGAGCGCAAAACGCGGTGGGACTAACCACATCTTTGAGCCGGAGAATACTTCCATAACACCGCGGATGGCATAGAGTAACTGATCCGCTCCGTGCGCGTGATCCGGAACCCGAAAGCCAGAGGCATATTCATAGGCCAGCGTTGCGATAGAAACGCCGCGTTCTGGATCAAATTCTCTGAGAATCCCGATCTGTCGCATTATCGATATATTATGTCGCGTAGCTATACTTGCTTCATTCTACTGATTCGCCCATGATTGCCGCATGGCTAATGGTGCGGGGCTGAGTCACTACAACATCATCGGATTTGTAACCATCGTCGACGTAGACCGAGCAAAGAGTTTCTACGGGGACACATTGGGATTGCGCCTTGTGAGCGAAGAGCCTCCATTCGCTCTCGTTTTTGATGCAAACGGGATCATGCTTCGTCTGGTAATGGGCAAGCAGCTTCCGCCAGCATCCGGTACGGTCTTAGGTTGGCAAGTTCCCGATATAGAGTCCGTTGTTCACGCTCTGGGAGTTGCCGGAGTTCAATTTGAACGTTATGGATTTTTAGAACAAAACGACTCGGGGATCTGGACCTCGCCCACCGGAGCCAGAGTTGCGTGGTTCAAAGACCCCGATGGAAATACACTGAGCGTCTCAGAACATCCAGAGGGTAAATGAGAGGCGTACAGGGGACAGCAGTTTTGTCATCCAGACGGACGGATGGCAACGCGTGACCAATCGCCAAGGGACACATCGAAATCCGATCAGGTCTGATGTGCCAGTTGGTAGGAAGTTATGAGCAGGCTGCCTCTCGATAGCACCTGTTCCCTTGAACGTCAGTTCTTCTCATTTCGTGTGACCCAGAAGAGTAGTGCAGGCACTGCTACTATTGAGTCGCGCCGTTGGAGTTTCACTCGTTCCAACGAGGTAATTACAATCGCCCTATGCATGAGGTTCTGGTGTATTCGCGTAAGGGATGCCATCTCTGTGACATCGTCAAAGAGGTTTTGATACAGCTCGAGGGTAGAGCCGAATTTGAATGGCGCGAGGTGGATATCGATCTCGACCCTGAACTGAGGCAGAAGTATAACGATGAGGTTCCAGTGGTTTGGATCGATGGGCGCAAGGCGTTCAAATATCGCATGGAACCTCACCAGTTTCTGCAGGCGTTGGCGGGAAGAGTTCTGGATAAAGCTCAGATGGATGGCTGAGCCCAGGAGCGAACTCCACGACATGTCTTGCCTTAATAACTCGCAGAGACTCACTCAGGTGTCCCGATTCTCGTGCGACGCATGCATGGATCGTCAGCAGGACTACCGTGTGAGTACTGGTTCGGACAGCAGCTTGTGTGCTGAGTGAACTAGTACAGCCTTGAATTATTCCTGGCGATACGTTGTGCCTGCCTACGCTATGTCCTGACGATTGCAGCGACGAAATAAATTCTTGTCCTGCGCAGCCGAGAACAAACCCCTGTGACAGTAATCACAGCCGCCGCTAACATCCCACTCGCACAATAAGACTATGCTGCAAGCCACTCGCCTGGCGATCAGGTGGGTTCGCGCAAAGTTTGTGCTGACTTATGTTGGCGAGGTAAATGGATGCAATCGCTCTTCACTTCCGTGAGTACCCTCGCACCGTTCCTCCGGCCTAAGAATCCAGCTGCAGCTACCCCTTATCGCACTTGTCGCAGAGCTATCTCTCTTGTCGATATCCATAACGCTTTTTCGTCTGCGTACGTTGTAACCGCACTACTGCTTATTTCATTCCAAAGGAGTTTTAACCATGTTGCCAAACTTTAGCCGCACCGTACCCCTGGCACTTCTTCTGCTGGTCTCCAGCGCCGCGAGCATCGCAGAGACACCTGGAGCAGCCACCTACAAAGCAAAGTGCCTGATGTGTCATGGCGCAACTGGCCTTGCCGATACAGGACCGGGCAAAGCACTGAACGCCCATCCGTTCAATACCCCTGAGGTGATGAAGGAGTCGGATGCCGAGTTGGCTGCGGTTATCACGAACGGAAAGAACAAGATGCCGTCGTTCAATGGCAAGCTGAACGACGCACAGATCAAAGATGTGCTGGTCTACATCCACACTCTGCAAAAGAAGTAACGGAGTCTTCTCTAACCGGCCCTGGAGATCAGGGCCGAAGCTCATTACCGCTTCCGCGAACCAAGGAGCTGACGAACCAAGGAGCAGAGACGATGCAACTGACACCCCAGACTACCGATGCACCGGAGATTGCGCCTACCGGGCGGCGTTCTTTTCTAGGTGCGATGCTGGCACTAAGTGCAGCCGCCGTGAGTGCGCTGCTGGCTCTGCCTCTCATTCGTTTCTCCACCTTTCCGCTGCGCCAGAGTGCCGCAGAATCTGACTGGACCGAGATTGGGCCGATCGCCGAATTTTCTTCAATTACTGCACCAGTGGCCAAGACCATCACGCTGGAACGTCGCGATGCCTGGCAGAAGTCGGTATCGCAGACAGCGGTGTATGTGTTGCCTGCCAAGGCTGGACAGTTCCGCGTGCTGTCGCCCATCTGTCCGCATCTGGGCTGCTCTGTCCGGTGGGAGAGCGCTCAGGACAAGTTCGTTTGCCCCTGTCATAGCGGCTCTTTTACTTCCGATGGCGAACGCATCTCCGGACCGCCACCGCGGTCGATGGATGCACTGGAATCCAAGGTAGAGGGCGGCGTACTGAAGGTTCGCTATCAGTATTTCCGTCAGCTAGTTTCCATCAAAGAAGTAATGGCCTAAGGGGATAGAAACCATGACCAATCGACCTGCACCTGAACCTGTTGGCGACAGTAATTTCGTAACCCGTCTGGATAACTGGCTCGACGAACGTACCGGTATCGACTCGATCCTGCACGAGACTCTGGATGAGCCAATCCCGGGCGGTGCGCGCTGGGCGTATGTCTTTGGCTCAGGGCTGCTTTTTTTATTCGTTTCGCAGATCATCACCGGAGTCTTTCTAACCCTGTACTACGTTCCCTCGTCGGATCACGCCCATTCGGTGGTGTCGTACATCGTAAAAGTAGTGAGCTCCGGATCGTTTATCCGCAGCATCCACGCGTATGGATCGAGTGGCATCATCATCGTGTTGCTACTGCATATTGGACAGACGATTCTCTACGGCTCCTATAAAGGGCGTCGCGAACTGCTATGGCTCTCCGGGTGCATTCTGCTGGCATTGATGCTCGGCATGGCCTTCACCGGATATCTGCTGCCCTGGGACGAGAAGGCCTACTTCGCGACTGCTGTTGGAACCAACCTGGTTGGTGAAGTACCCTTCATTGGACCGATCCTGCAACGACTGCTGCGAGGCGGCAATCAGATGGGGACCCTGACCATCTCCCGCTTCTTTGTGCTGCACGTCTTCCTGTTGCCTGGCCTGCTGATTGGCTTCATTGCTTCGCATGTCTTCTTCTTTCGCAAGGCCGGTGCTGCCGGTCCTATCAACGAAGATCCCATCCACCCCAAGCTGCCTGCCGTTCCCTTTTACCCGCGTCAGGTGTTTATGGATTCGGTCTTTGCCATCGTGCTGATCGGCATACTGGCATTGATCGCCAAGACGATTCCGATGAGCCTGGGACCCGCTGCCAACCCGGCGGATACCAGTTTTCTTCCGCGTCCGGAATGGTACTATCGGCCTGCGTTTCAATGGCTCAAGTATCTGAGCGGTCACTGGTCGCTGATCGGCGGCATCATCATGCCGGCGGTGCTGGCACTGATCTTTGCGGCTGCTCCGTTTCTCGATCGGCGACAGGAGCGTCGTCCGTGGCGCCGCCCCATCTCGGTCGGGGCATTCCTGCTGTTTCTGGTTGCCTACACTACGCTTGGAGTGCTCAGCTATCGGGGCGATTACAGCGATCCCGGCCTCGCTGCGCAGATGCATAAACAGGATGCAGATGAGAAGGCCTTCATGCAGAAGCCCTTCGTCGCAGAGTCTGCTGCCGGAAGCGTGTCCGCTGCACTGGCATCCGCAGACCCGAAGGTGCTGAAAGGTCAGGCGCTGTTCCAGGCAAACTCGTGCAACTCCTGTCACGGAGAAAGTGGCGTAGGCACGGCTGCCGCTGGGCCACTCACCGGGGTAGGGACACAGTATACGGATGCACAACTGCTCGCCTTGCTACACGCTCCGAACAGCAAGATGACGAGCGGAGGCATGATGCCGGTAGACCTGAATCC
>VFSW01014234.1_pt1 | contig 11006 bp, 5 predicted proteins | sample 5358111 | NCBI WGS metagenome assembly VFSW01 (sample SAMN11554181, study PRJNA540505) | mine drainage metagenome | isolation source: sediment from site ElyBrook_90M | place: USA: Ely Copper Mine, Vershire, VT | collected 2017
CGTCCCGCCCGACCGCGCCCCTCCGCCTCCGGGTCTGTTAGTACTCAGCAGAACGCTCGAGCAGGCGAACGCCGCGGTCGACGCGGGGGCCGACGGGGTGGTGCTCGACTTCCTCGAGCTGACCGGCACGGGCGCCGCGCTCCGCGCCCTGCGCGCCCGCTCTTCACCCGTCCACGTCACGCTGGCCCCGCCGCGGATCCGCAAGCCGGGCGAGGAGAAGATCGACCGCTACCTGCTCGACCTGAAGCCCGACGCGCTGCTCGTGCGCTCGCTGGGCTCCCTGCACGAGGCTGCGAGCTCCGCCATCCCGACGATCGGCGACTTCTCCCTCAACGTGACCAACCGCCTGACCGCAGCCGAGGTCCTGTCGCGCGGCCTGTCGGCGTTCACACCTTCGTTCGACCTGGACGCCGCGCAGCTGACCGCGCTCTGCGCCACCGCGTTCGGCCCCTGGGCGGAGGCGGTGGTGCACCACCCCATGCCCCTGTTTCACATGGAGCACTGCCTCTTCGCCGCGCTGCTCTCCGACGGCAAAGACCACCGCACGTGCGGCCGACCCTGCGAGAGCCATGCGGTGAGCCTTCGCGACCGCGCCGGCATGGAGCACCCGGTGATGGCCGACGTCGGCTGCCGCAACACCGTCTTCCACGCCGCCGCCCAGAGCGCAGCATCCATCGTCCCGGCGCTGCAGAAGAGCGGCGTGCGTCGCTTTCGCATCGAGCTCGTGCGCGAATCGGCCGCCGACGTCGCGCGCATCGTCGCCGCATACCGCGACCTGATGGTGGGCAAGGTCACGGCACCCGAGGTGAGGCGGACGCTCGCGGCCGAGGGCGGCTACGGCGTCGTGACGGGGAGCTTGCGGGTACTCTGACGGACGCGTGGTATGGACCTCTTCATGTCGGCGCAGCTCTCGCACCCTCCCGACACCGCTGCTCCCCAGAGCCCCGCGCATCCCCGGCCCGATCCGCAGCACGAGCAGCGCACGGTGGCCGCCATCGCGCAGGCCCTGGGCGAGATCCCGTTCTATCAGGCTCGCGGCCTCGTCCCGCCGGCGCCCGGTACTCCGCTGCGCGACGCCCTCGCGGCCCTTCCGCTTCTCACCAAGAAGGAGGTGCGTGCCACGCTGCCGAAGCAGTGGGTGCCGGCCGGTCGCGACACCAAGGCCGAGATCAAGGCCGGCGCGCTCGAGCTGGTCGAGACCAGCGGCTCGACGGGCGAGCGCCTGCGCGTGCTGTGGGACGAGGGCTGGTGGCCACGCCAGGAGACGCGCGCCATGCGCACCAACGCCCGCGTCGCGGCAATCCTCGACGGCGCGCTGGGCGCATACCGCGAGGCGATCCTCACTTCGCCCGAGTGTGGCGTCGGCGTCTGCCACTACGGCGACGTGCCCTACGAGGAGCGCAAGGACGAGACGCATCTCTGGATCAGCCAGCGTCCCGACCCCCTCTACTGGAGCGACGCCGAGCAGACGCGCATGCTCGACGAGCTCGGGCAGCACGGCACAGTCGGGCTGGAGAGCGATCCGTTCTACCTGTCGGTGCTGAGCCGGTTCGCGCGCGCCCGTGGTCGCACGCTCGACGTCCGCGGCTTCGTGCAGCTCACCTACGCGTTCACCTCGCGCGCCTTCCTGCGGGCCATCCGCGAGGCCTTCGCGGGCGACGTCTTGCAGCTCTACGGCGCGAGCGAGGTGGGCGTGCTGTTCATGGAGGGTACCGACGGGCGACTGCACCACGCGCCGTTTACGACGCACGTGGAGCTCCTGCCAGCGCGCGTGGCCACGCCCGGTGCCCGCGACGTCGCGCTGGTCGTGGCGACCACGCTCGACCGCCGTGCGATGCCTCTGGTGCGTTTCGTGGTCGGCGACCTCGTGCAGGTCGATCGCAGCGCGCCTCCGGCGTGGACGCCGGTGCCCACGCTGCTGAGCGTGGAGGGTCGCATCGACGACGCGGTGGTGCGCCCCGACGGTGCCCTGGTGACGGCGGGTGCCCTCGACAGGGCGATCGGCGCCCCCGACGGATTGTCCGCGTGGCAGATCCACCAGGCAGCTCCGGGAGCGATTTCCATCGACGTCGTCGCGGACGGCGACGCGACCACCACCGCCGACGAGGTGCGGGCGCGCGTGCTGCCTCTCTGCGAGGGCCTGGAGGTCAGGGCCCGCCCGGTTTCCGCCATCGCCGTCGAGGCGAGCGGCAAGCTGCGGGTGAGCAAGCGCGACTTCCCGCTCGACCTGCCCCGGTGCTTCGAGGGCGCTTGAATGAACGACCGGGCCACCATCGACCGGCTCGCCGGCCGCCTGCGTCCGGAGTTCCCGCTGCTGTCACGCACGGTCGAGGGCCACCCGCTCGTCTTCCTCGACAGCGCCTCGACCACCCCCAAGCCGCGGCCCGTCGTCGACGCCGTCCTCGGGTACTACGAGCGGTCGACGGGCAACGTACACCGCGGCGTCCACGCGCTCGGTCAGGAGGCCACCGCGCTCTACGATGCGGCGCGTCTCGAGGTCGCGAGCCTGGTGAACGCCGCACCCGACGAGGTCGTCTTCGTGCGCGGGACCACCGAGGGCATCAACCTGCTCGGTCATGGTCTCGCCTTCGGGCCCGACGACGAGGTCGTGTTCCCGGCGAGCGAGCACCACGCCAACTGGCTTCCGTGGCGTGTCGGAGCGCGTCCGGTGCCCATGCCCATCGACGACGACGGAGTGCCCCGGTGGGACTCGTTGCCCTCGCTCCTCACGCCGCGCACCAAGCTCGTCGCCTTCGCGCACGTGTCGAACGTCACCGGCTGCATCGCGCCCGTGGCCGACGTCGTCTCGCTCGCGCACGCGCGGGGCATCCCGGTCTTGCTCGACGCAGCGCAGTCGCTGTCGCACCTGCCCATCGACGTGAAGAAGCTGGACGTCGACTTCCTCGCTGCCAGCTCGCACAAGGCGTTCGGACCGAGCGGCGTCGGCATCCTCTACGGCAAGCGCGAGCGCCTGCAGTCGCTGGCCCTGTATCAGGTGGGCGGGGGCATGGTCTCCCGCAACGAGGACGTCGTCGAAGGCAGGCCGGGTCGTCTCGTTCCGCTCGACGTGCCGTTCCGGTTCGAGGCCGGCACGCCCGCCATCGAGGCCACCATCGGCTTCGGCGCGGCCATCCGCTGGATGCGCGCGGTCGGCATGGGCGCCATCCGCGAGCACGACCTGGCCCAGACCCGCTACATGCTCGCGCGGCTGCGCGAGGTGCCCGGGGTGCGCGTGCTGGCCGCCGACGTGCCGGCCGAGCAGCGCATCGCGCTCGCGACCTTCGTGGTCGATGCGCCCGGCATGACCCAGGAGAACGTGGCACGCGCGCTGTGCGACCTGTACGGAGTGTGCGTCTCGGGCGGCGTGCACTGTGCCCACGTCCTGCACGCCCGCCTGCACCTCGACGGCACCGCCCGCGCCAGCGCTCACGCGTTCAACACGGCGGCCGACCTCGACACGCTCATCGAGGGCGTGAGAAGCCTCGCAACCTGAAGTAGAGTCGGCCCCGCCAGCAGGGGAAGGGGTCGAGCCATGCACGAGGGATGGGGCATCGTCGGTGCGGTGATGATCGGAGGGTTCGCAGCTTGCGCCGGGGGCACGCCCCCAGCCGCCACCACGCCTCCCGTCGCCACCGAGGCTCTCGGAGAGGGTACGGGCACCGCGCCCCTGCCGCCCGACGACGCGGGCGTCGACGCTCCGGCCGCGGTTGCCACGGCGCCGGCCGTCGCGTGGACCACGCTCACCAAGAACCTCCACGGCTCCTCGGCGCTCGCGGTCGACAAGTCGTCCGTCTACTGGATCAACGAGTCCGACGGCGCCCTGCAGCGCATCCCCAAGCACGGCGGCATCACGATGGACCTGTACTCCGGCACGGGCACGGCCTTCCAGCCCGGCGCGAGCATTGCCGTCGACGCGACCGACGTGTACTGGACCTCGGCCACCGTCGCCGGCGGCACCAAGAGCAACACGCTGACGCGCCAGGACAAGAACGGCGGCAAGCCCTCGGTCGTGGCGTCGAGCCCCGTGTCCAGCCTGCAATGCGTCGTGGTCGACGACACCGCCATGTACTGGGTGCAGGGCAACGCCATCATGAAGGCCTCCAAGAACGGCGGCCCCGCGGTGGGCATCGCCGGCGGGCAGACCGAGGCCAACTGCGTGGCCGTCGACGACAAGCTCGTCTACTGGAGCATCTCGGGCACGGAGAAGGGGCAGTTCGCCGACGGCGCGATCGTCTCGTCGCCCAAGGCGGGCGGCGGTGCGAAGGTCGTGGTCAAGGGCGCCGAGCGCGCCGTCAACGTGCTGGTCGACGACAAGAACGTGTACTGGCAGAACGTCGACAAGATCATGAAGGCCCCCAAGACCGGCGGCGCCGAGGCCGTGCTCGCCCCGGCCGGCGGACCCATCGCCGACATCGCCATCGACGGCGGATACGTCTACTTCACGGTCTCCGGCGGAACCGGCGACGGCACGGTGGGCCGGGTGTCGAAGGACGGCGGTGCGCCCACGGTCCTGGCGACCGGCCAGCCGCAGCCGGCAGGCATCGTCGTCGACGACACCAGCATCTACTGGACCTGTCAGGGCACCGACGCCAACCAGCACAAGGACGGCAGCGTCGTGAAGCTCGACAAGCCCTGAGCTAGAGTAGCTTCTCGGCGATCTGCACCGCGTTGAGCGCCGCGCCCTTGCGCAGGTTGTCGCTCACGACGAACAGGTTGATGGCGCCGGGCACGGCCAGGTCGTCGCGTACGCGGCCGACGAACACGGCGTCCTTGCCCGAGGCCTGCGCGGGCGTGGGGTGCCGGCCGGGGGCGTAGCTCTCCTCCATCAGCACGACCCCGGGAGCGTTGCGCAGCAGGTCCTTCGCCTCGGCAGCCTTCATGGGGCGGTGGAATTGCGCGTGCACCGCCTCGGAGTGGCCGTTGACGACCGGCACGCGCACGGTGGTCGGCGACACGCCGATGCTGGCGTCGCCCAGGATCTTGCGGGTCTCGTGGACCATCTTCCACTCCTCCTCGGAGTAGTCGGCCTCGCCCGCCTTCCAGTCGCACAGCACGTTGAACGCGATGGGCCCGGGGAACACCTTCGCCTCGGGCTGACGGCCCTCGACCATGGCACGCGTCTGAGCCATCAGCTCCTCGACCGCCGCGTGGCCCTTGCCGCTGGTGGCCTGGTAGGTCGACACGACGATGTGCCGCAGCTTCGCGGCGTCGTGCAGCGGCTTGAGCGCCACGACCATCTGGATGGTCGAGCAATTGGGGTTGGCGATGATCCCACGCGGTCGCTGGCGCGCCGCCTCCATGTTCACCTCGGGCACCACGAGAGGGACCTGCGAGTCCATGCGCCACGCGCTCGAGTTGTCGACCACCACGGCGCCAGCCGCCGCCGCGATGGGTCCGTACTCGCGCGAGACGCTCGCGCCGGCGCTGAACAGCGCGATCTGCACGCCCGTGAACGACGCCGGCGTGAGCTCCTCGACCGTGACCTCGCCGCCCGCAAACGCCAGCGTCTGGCCGGCGCTTCGCTTGCTGGCGAGCGCGACGACCTTCCCGGCGGGAAACGCCCGCTGTTCGAGGACCCTGAGCATCTCGCGACCGACCGCACCGGTCGCACCCACAACAGCCACGACGAAGGACATGGGCCCAAGGCTGCCAAAGTTCGGGCTCGCGATCCACTTCCCGCTGCCGGCTGCCTGCTACGATCCTGGGGTGTGGAGCCGTCTCTCCGCCGCGGCCGGGCTCGGGCTCGCCCTGGCCGCTTCCGAGTGTGCGGCGCCCGGCGGTGTTCCCATCGCCGCGCCGGCACCGGCCGCGCTGCACGCCCCCGACCTGGTCGCGGACGCCGACCCGACCGTGCGCGGCGCGCGCCTGCTGCCGATCGATCTCTCGCAAGCTCGCATGTGGGGCGAGGCGCCTGGCGGGGGCACGCGGGCCATCATCGCGGGCCTGCGCGTCGTCGACTTGCCCGACGGCGCCATCGTGGCCGCGGACGACCGGCTGCCCTCGGGGGTGAGCGCCGTGGCGGCCGTGCCGGAGCGCATGGGAGGCGGCTTCCTCTACGTCGCCGGCACGCACCTCTGGCGGTCCGACACCTGGCTGGGGCCCGTCCGCCCGATCTTCACGGCGCCCTGGGCGATCGGCAACGTGCACGTGGGCCTCGACCGCGTCTACGTGCGCACGCAGACCGGTGCCCTCGGCGCCCTCGATCCACGCACGGGTGCGCTCGTGGATCTCGGCCCCGTCCCCGCTTCACCCGCCCTCGGACGCATCGCAGCCCTCGACGCCTGGCGCGCGGTGGCCGTCAGTGATCTCCGCGGTGTGGAGGTCACGCTCGACGCCGGCTCCAGCTGGCGCCCGTTGCCGCTGCCCATCGAGCCGACCGAGATCCGCGTCGAGGCCGACTCGCTCGTGATCGGCGGTCTGGACGAGGCGCGGGAGGTGGAGTGGTGGGAGGTGCGTCCCGGCGGCCAGATCGGTCGCCTCCCTGCAGCGCCGACTCGAGCGAGCGACGTGGCCTCTCCCGCTCCCCGCGCATCGTCTCGAGCCCTCGGCGACCGCCCGCTCGTCGCGGCGATCGAGGACGGGTGGCCCCTGCGCGACGGCACCGCGCTCGTGGCACGCGACGGAGCCCTCGCCCGCGTGCGGCTGTCCGACGGCACCGTCGTGGAGATCGCGACCGGCGCCTTTCCCCTTCGCCCCGCGCGATGCCACCCCGTGCCCTTGACGCGCCCTACCGAGCCCGGCGCCTTCGGCTTCGTGTGCGGCGAGCCCCGCGGCCGCGCGATCGTCTACCGGTGGGACGCGGCCGGAGCTCGGCTCGTGGAGCTTCGGCACTTCGACGCTCCGCGCGAGGTCCTCGCCTCGGGCAACGGTGCGCTGGCCGTGCGTGGCCCCTGCGCGCAGGACGCGTCCGCCGATGCGAGGTCCGGCGAGGTCGACTGGTGCGTACGGGCCCCGGGCCAGGACTGGCGCGAGATCCACTTCCGTGGCGACGACGTCGACCTCGCGCGCGTCGTCGTGCTGTCCGACGGCCGCATCGCGCTGCTGCGCCCTCCGGTCGGCCACGATCTCTCCACCGCGCGCCTGACGCTCACCGACGGCTCGCGCTCGACCCACGTGCCGCTCGCCATGCCCGAGCTGCACGGCGACGTCACCCGCGTGCTGCGCGAGGGGGTGTGGATGGACGGCTTCGAGGAGCGACGCCCCGGGGTGCTCGGCGGATGGATCGACGCCCCCGGCAGCGTCCTCGGTATCGAGGTCGACCTCGACGGCACCCTGCGTGTGGGCGAGCACCTGAGCGACGCGGGGTCGCCTTTCGTCTCCGGGCGCTGGGGCTTCGGCTGGACGGCGTCGCGCGGCGGCTTCGAGACGACGGACGGCGGGATGACCTGGCACAAGGAGCTGGCCGTCCCCGACGTCATCTCGACGCACGGGGGTGTTCTCGAGCGCGCCTGCGGTCCCGTCGGCTGTCTCGCGGCGGGATGGATGCGCGTGGGCTGGGGCGCCCCCGAGCCCGTCGAGGCGCCCAAGGAGCCATCGCCGGCGCCGCGCCCACCCTCTCGGGACATGCCGCCGCTCACCCTGACGTGCGTGCCAACCGCCGGCCCGTCCCCCGTTGCTCCTGCACGAACGGCCCCGCGACCGGCGCGGCCCGCGACGATCGGACCCGTGCTCTCGCCCCGTGGCTGGATGGCGGGCGTCACGCCCACCATTCCCTGCGCGCCCGACCTCGGCTTCTTCCAGGGTCGCCCCGGGCCTGCACTGTCGCCCGACGAGTGCGGGCTGCAGCTCGACACGTCCGGGATGGACCGCGCGGCGCTGTTGCGCGGCCAGACCAAGGTTTACGCGTGGGGGCCGCGCGCGGGCGACTGGGACACGGGCGGCAGGTGGAGGGTCGCGTGGCTATGGCCGTGGGGCGGATGGCCCGACGCACGCTCCTCTGCGACCGTGCCCGCGCCCTGGGGTTCCCGCGACGCCGCGGCGCGCTTCCTCGGGCTGATGCCGGGAACGGCCAGCGCCTGGAGCATGCTGCCCTCCGACGAGCCCGACCACGGCCTTCTCGTGGTGCGGCGCTCATCGGGCCCTCGGGGCTTCGACGTGCTGGCGCTCGAGGCAGACCGCGCGCCCCTGGAGCAGCGCAGGCCGACGGGCGAGCCCTTCGCCGACGTGCAGGGCGCCACGCGCGTTGCCGGGCGCTGGTACCTGGCCACCGCGCAGTCGGGGACCGAACGGCCCGCCACGGTGGTGTGGGCGCTCGAGGGTGGCGCCGCGCGGGAGATCGCTCGCCTGCCGCGACTCGGCGGCGACTCGTCGCCCGCCGTCCATCTCGCGCACCGGACCGACGGCGGAGCGGTCGGACTGATCGTCGACGGCCAGCCAGGGCTCGATCGCGTCGCCCCGTCCCGATGGGTCGCCCCCGTCGACCTCGAGTCCGGCGCCGTCCTCGACCCCGAGCCGCTGGCTCCCGTCGACCTGTCCGATGTCGCCACAGTTGTCTGCACCGGTGACGACTCGGGCTGGCTGGTCGATCTGCCCTACACCGGCTCCGTGAGGGTGCGCGTCGGACCGACGTGGAGTGCGAACCTGCAGTCGGCGGCCGTGCGCGTCCGCGTATCCCACGCCGGTGCCTGCCTGGAGCGCGTGACGGGCTCCGCCGCGCGCGACCCCCACGCCGCAGACGCTCTCTCCAGGCGCGCAGTCGCGCGCGTCGACTCCCGCTCGGTCGAGGCGAGCGTGGCGACCGCGAGCGCGCGATACGGGCTGCGCTGCTCGACTCTTCGTGAATAGGCTGCGCGGTCGTGCAGAGGCGCGCCTTTCAACCTTTCAACCTTGCACAGCCTCGTCGCCCCTGGCGCGGACCGCCGGCGCCTTTTTCCCGCACAGCTGGCCATGGCATGGTGACTGCACGCAGGGCCGGCGCCCGTGCGGAGTGCGGCTGCCCCCCCGGCCCCTCTGTGCGGGCACTTTTCTTTTGTCCCGCAGCCACGCCAGGGCGCCCGTCTCCCTTGATTGCGCGTCGCAGATGAGACGTTGGCGTGCTTGCGCAGCGGTACAGTGCCTTACCTCATGAAGCGCCCCTTGCGATTCACCTGGGTGGCCCTCGCGCTCGCCGGCGGGTGTAGTACCTCGTCCCCCTCGACCTCCGATGCGGGACTGTTCGCGCCCCCGCTGAACCCCGGCGAGTCGTGCGACCCCTCGGTTGCGCCGCAGGTCGTCATCCACTTCGATCCCGAATCGATCGTGCTCGCCCCGGGCGAGCAGCGGCCGGTGCGCGTCATCATCGATCCGGACCTCTGCGAGCCCGAGACGGCCACGTTCACCCTGGACGACGATTCGCTCGTCTCCGCGCCGCAGTCGGCCAACTTCGACCTGCGGCACCCCACGTACGACTTCAACGTCGTGGCCGAGAAGTCGACGTCCACGGCGGTCGGCACCACCAAGCTCACGGTCACCCTGCCGCCTCGTCCCGCCAACACGTCGACCGGCTTCTCCGGCGACCCGGCGAACGCCCACTGGGCGGGCACGCTCCCCATCGAGGTGCGTCCCGCGACCCTGCCGACGTGCGCCGGCAGCGACGGCGTGGCGGTGTCGGCGGGCACACAGCTGTCGGCGAGCAAGGTCGCGCTCAAAGGCAACGGCGGCCTCGCCAACGCGTCGTTGACGGTGCCCATCGGCGCCTTCCAGCGCACCGACGAGCTGGCGATCACGCCCTTCGAGGCCGGCATCGCTTGCAACGGCGCCGACATCCTCCCGCCCGGCGGCGCCTACCTCAAGCTCGGCCCGGCCGTCACGTTCCAGCCCCAGGATCCGTCGTGGAACACGCACTCGCTCAAGCGCGAGCTGCAGTTCACCATCCCCGTCAACCCTGCCGCCATGCCCACCGCCGCGCGCATGCGGCACCTCGCCGTCATCTACAGCGGGGTCATGGCCCACAAGGGCCGCGCCATCCCCGTGGCCAACCCGCAGTTCATCGAGCAGCCCGACCACGACTGGGTCCTGCAGTTCGAGGCGCCCTGGTTCGGCACCTACCAGGCCGCGGTCCTGGCGAACGCTGGGACGGTCTCGTACTCCCGACACCTCACCCACCGCGCGATGATTGGCATCTCGATGGGTGGCGGCGGGGCGGCCCTCATGGGCCTGCGCCACTGGGATCAGTTCGACGCTCTCGGTCCGCTGGGCGGCCTGAGCGATCTGACGTGGCTGACCTGGGACATCGAGCAGTTCAAGCTGGGCGGCTTCTGCCCGGCCTCCAACCCAAGCTGCACCAAGTACGCGCCCAACCTCTACCCGCTCTGGGAGACGTTCGCGCACACCGAAGACTTCGACCACTGGTTCTTCCAGCCGGGCGGCGGCACGGGCGGCAACTTCTCCCGCGGCGACTGGACGCAGATGTTCGAGGACTTCACGATCATGGCCGGCAACCCGAACGGCCAGAACGCCGACCCGGCGATCCCCTTCATGGTCGTGGGCCCCAAGTCGACCGATCCCTTCGTCACGGGTGGCTCTGCCGTCCCCGCCGCCACCACCTGCGCCATCACCATCGACCCCATCTCTCCCAACCAGGACGACTCGGAGTCCATGCAGGCGCAGGAGGCCGTGACCGAGAAGCAGCAGCAGGCGACGCAGAGTACGTGCCTGCTCAATCGCTGCCTGCCGCAGAACGCCTGGATCGCCAAGACCGGCTTCTACGACGCCACCTACAACCCCACGGGCCAGCTGCAGGTCATCAGCTTCTGCGACGGCGGCCAGAACGGCACCAGCCCCTACGTCGACACCTTCGTCCCCTTCAGCCAGGGCAACGGGGTGCCGGTCAACGTCACGCTGGCGGTCGACCTGAACGGAAACGGCGTCCGCGACGTGGGAGAGCCGGTCATCCGCCAGGGCAACGAGCCCTACACGGACAGCGGCACGGACGGTCTCGCCGACGCGCAGGAGCCCGGTTACGACCCCATCGCCAACCCGGATCCCAATCAAGACGACTACGACTTCGCCCTCAACCCGAACGGCAC
>VFSW01014235.1_pt1 | contig 11004 bp, 9 predicted proteins | sample 5358111 | NCBI WGS metagenome assembly VFSW01 (sample SAMN11554181, study PRJNA540505) | mine drainage metagenome | isolation source: sediment from site ElyBrook_90M | place: USA: Ely Copper Mine, Vershire, VT | collected 2017
CGGGGACGGGTGCGCAATACGCCTTCCAGACGGACATGATAAGCCGTCCGCAAACGGTTGAACCCTGCCTCGAAACGTTGATGGATGGCAGCGCCCAGATGGCGTGCAGGCTCCCCATGTTCCTGGTGCAACCAGTATTTCGCCAGGGTGGGGACCAGAGTCCGGGACAGTATCCAGGAGGCCAACATGGCAAACACGACCGCTTCGGCCAAAGGCACGAAAAGGTAATGAGCGACCCCCGTAAGCAGGAACATGGGAATGAAGACGATACAAATAGCCAGGGTGGACACCAGGGAGGGCATCGCGATCTGGCGTGCGCCGTCCAGAATGGCCGTTTCCGTATCCTTGCCCTGCTCCAGGTGCCAGTTGATGTTTTCGATGGCCACCGTGGCGTCATCGACCAAAATCCCCACGGCCAGAGCCAAACCGCCCAGAGTCATGATATTGATGGTCTCCCCCAGCCAGGACAGCACGATCAGGGACACCAGCACGGAAAGGGGAATGGAAACGGTGATGATCAAGGTACTGCGCCACGACCCCAAAAAAAGCAAGATCATGAGTCCCGTCAACGTCGCTGCAATCAACCCTTCGCGCACCACCCCATTGATCGCCGCCGTCACAAACAGGGACTGATCGCCCGTGGTATGGATGTGCATCCCCGGCGGCATGTCCGCCCGCACCTGTGGCATGAGGCCCTTGATGCTGTCGATGATCGTCAGGGTGGATGCCGACCCGGTCTTGAGCACGCTCATCAGCACGGCCCGGTGCCCGTCCACACGCACCACATTGGTCTGCGGAAGAGCCCCGTCGTAAACGTGGGCCACGTCCCGAATATGGATCAGAGCCCCGGAAGGTGTACGCAAGGGAATGCCGTTCAACTGATCGATATCGGGGAAACTGGCGTTCAACTTCACCACATATTCCCAATGGGCAATTTTTTCCGTTCCGGCCGGAACGATCAGGTTTTGGGTGGCCAGAGCGCGCGTCACGTCATTGGCCGACAAACCATAAGTCCTCAACGCTGCCGGTTCCAGATCCACCTGCACCTGACGCATCTGCCCGCCATAGGGATAGGGAAGGGAAGCGCCGGCCACGGTCGCCAACTGGGTACGAATGAAATTATTCCCGAAATCGAACAACTGGCCTTCCGTCAGGCGCGAACTGTCCAGGGCCAACTGGATGACCGGAACACTGGACGCGTTATAAGCCAGGATAAAGGGGGGTGTCATGCCCGGCGGCATCTGACGCAAAAGAGTCTGGGAAATGGAGGTGATCTGCGCGACGGCCAGGTCCTCGTTGACCCGAGGCTGAAAGAAATACTTCACCACCGCGATCCCGTTCAGAGACTGTGACTCGATATGCTCGATGTCGTTGACCGTGGTGGTGGCCACCCGCTCGGTAAACGACGTAATGTGGTCAGCCATATCCTGGGGAGGCATGCCCGAATAATTCCATACCACCGACACCACGGGAATGTTGATATTGGGCAGGATATCCGTCGGCGTGCGACGAATGCTGAATACTCCCAGCAGCACGATCAGCAGCGCCATCACCAGAAAGGTATGGGGGCGCTGCAAGGCGAGACGAACGATCCACATGGCAGGAAGACCTGAAACCGAAAGGTCAGATTATGGATTATCGATAATCAATCGTCAAGGCGCCCAGACCGATTTTCTTGCAGAGAATCGATCCGCAAATGACTGACGTTTTTCCTCAGGAAAAAATCCAGGGTTCCTGCTGGGCCCGATGTTTTTCGTAGGCACGAATCTCATCGGCATGTTGCAAGGTCAACCCGATTTCATCCAACCCGCGCAACAAGCAGTCTTTACGAAACCCGTCCACAGTGAACTCAAAAACCTTGCCGTCCGGGGTCGTCAAGGTCTGCTCAGCCAAATCCACCTGCAGTCGATAGCCTTCGGTCGCTGCCACTTCCTTGAACAGCAAGTCAACTATTTCTTCTTTTTGAACAATCGGAAGCAACCCATTCTTAAAGCAATTGTTAAAGAAAATATCGGCAAAACTGGGGGCGATGATCACCCGAAACCCATAGTCATCCAATGCCCAGGGCGCATGTTCGCGACTCGAACCACAGCCAAAGTTCTCCCGCGCCAGGAGGATCTGCCCCCCCTGATAGCGAGGTTGGTTGAGCACGAAGTCGGGATTCAGGGGACGCAAACGATTGTCTTGCCCGGGCTGACCCTCGTCCAGATAACGCCAGGCATCGAACAGGTTGGGACCAAAGCCGGCACGATGAATGGATTTGAGAAATTGCTTGGGAATAAGGGCATCGGTATCCACATTGGCCCGATCGAGGGGTACCACGAGGCCGCTCAGCGAGGTGAAAGCACGCATCAGAAGTTCTCCCGGATATCGACAAAATGTCCCGCAATGGCTGCAGCAGCAGCCATCTGCGGGCTGACCAGATGGGTACGCCCGCCCGTGCCCTGACGTCCTTCAAAGTTGCGGTTGGAGGTAGAGGCACAACGTTCCCCCGGACTGAGGCGGTCCTCATTCATTCCCAGACACATGGAACAGCCGGGATGGCGCCATTCAAAACCGGCCTCGAGAAATATCCGATCCAACCCCTCGGCCTCGGCCTGCGCCTTGACCAGTCCGGAACCGGGAACCACCATGGCCAGTTTGATGTTGGGCGCCACATGTCGCCCCTTCACCACGGCAGCCGCTGCGCGCAGATCCTCGATGCGGGAATTGGTACAGGAGCCGATGAAGATCTTGTCCAGAGAAATTCGAACCATCGGCGTATTGGCGGTCAGCCCCATGTAACCCAGGGCTCGTTCCATGCCCTGGCGACGCACTGGATCCTTTTCAAGACGGGGATCGGGCACCTGCCCTGTCACGCTCACCACCATTTCCGGCGAAGTTCCCCAGGTCACCAGCGGCTCGATGTGTTGCGCCGACAAAGTGATTTCCTTGTCGAATACCGCCTCCTCGTCACTGTGCAGGGTGCGCCAGTAAGAAACGGCCTGATCCCATTGGGCATCGGAGGGCGCGTGGGGACGCCCCTTCAGATAGGAGAAGGTAACCTCATCGGCACCGATCAAACCTGCTCGAGCCCCCGCCTCGATGGCCATATTGCACAGGGTCATGCGCCCTTCCATGCTGAAACCCCGGACGACCTCCCCCGCGAACTCGATGGCATATCCCGTGCCTCCGGCGGTCCCAATCTGCCCAATGATGTAGAGCGCCACATCTTTGGCTGTCACGCCTTCCGGCAGCGTCCCGTCCACGGTGACGCGCAGGGTCCTGGAACGGCGCGCCACCAAGGTCTGGGTGGCCATGACATGTTCCACTTCGGAAGTGCCGATACCAAAAGCCAGGGCTGCAAAAGCCCCATGGGTACTGGTGTGGGAATCTCCACAAACCACGGTCATGCCTGGCAGGGTCGCCCCCTGCTCCGGCCCCATGACGTGAACGATGCCCTGACGCCGATCGCCCATGGGATACAGCGTCACCCCGAAGGAGTGACAATTCTGGCTCAAGGTGTCCACCTGGAGACGCGAAACGGGATCGTGAATTTCTGTCTGAGTGACAGTCGGCGTATTATGATCCGCAGTGGCCACGATACTCTGCCTCCGCCATAAGGGACGTTTCCCCAGCGTCAGTCCCTCGAAGGCCTGTGGACTGGTCACCTCATGAACCAGATGGCGGTCGATGTACAACAAGGTCGTGCCATCCCCTTCTTCACGCACCACATGAGCCTGCCATAACTTGTCATAAAGGGTTTGAGCCGTCATCACCAGGATCCTCCACTGAACGGATTATTATGACACAACGACCGGCAGTCAGAAAACCCGAGGCAATTTTTCACTCCCGTGGGAGCAACCGGAAAAGACCTTTCCAGGCACCTCAATGACGACCAACGAATTTCACGTTATATTTGCACCATGAACACACGTTTACCCTATCTGCTCCCAGCCAACCCTTGCCTGGGGCTATGTGCGCCTTCCGGCTTCCTGACCGAGCCCGGAGCCCTGGAAATGGCCATCCTGTATTTCTCGGAACACGGATGGAATGTGCGCGAAGGAACCCATATTCGCAACCGGCACGAATATTTTGCCGGGACCGATACCGAACGACTGGAAGACTTTCATGAACTGATCCACGATCCCAAGGTGGATGCCATCATGGCTGCCCGGGGGGGCTACGGTTTGACCCGCCTCCTGCCGCATCTGGACTATGAGGCCATCGCCGCCGCCCGCAAGCCCATCATCGGCTTCAGTGATGTCACGGCACTCCATCTGGCCGTACTGGCGCGGACGGGACTGGTCTCCTTTGCAGGCCCCATGGCCGCTCCCGATTTCGGGCATCCACACCGAAGTGCATTGCACCAGGACCATTTCTTGCCTCTGCTGCAAAACGAAACCCACTCGTCCCCCCTCATTCGCCTACCTTTCACCGTTCACGAAGGGGAGGCCGGAATGCGCCTGCGTCGCCAGATCGGGAACGGGCTGGAAGGAATCCTGTGGGGAGGTAACCTGTCTCTGGTGGCTCATTTGGTGGGAACGCCCTATCTGCCCAAAGTGGAGGAAGGCATCCTGTTCCTCGAAGAAGTGAATGAAGAGCCCTACATCATCGAGCGCTGTCTGATGCAGTTGTACCATGCAGGCGTGTTCAACTCGGTACGCGCCATCCTGTGGGGCCAGTTCAACCGCTGCGAACCTACTCATGCCTCTGCAGCACCTTATGCCCTGGAGCAAGTGGTGGATTATCTGCAACACCTGCTCCCCATCCCCTTGTTGCAGAACCTGCCATTTGGTCATGTGCGCGACAAACTCACCCTGCCGGTGGGGGGGCGGGTGCGAATCACCTTGCCGGACCCCGCCCACTACCAGTTGCATTTCTCCCAATACGGCGTGATACGCCCGGATCAAGGGAAGTCGACCGCCAAACCACAAGGTTCGGAATCCCCATGAATCGGGAGATCCTGCGGATTCAGAGACGTCACGACACTCCATGCTAAGATTCGATCTTTGTGCGGGGAACGAGTATGGCCGGTAATACATGGGGGCGAATGTTTTGTGTCACGACCTTCGGGGAAAGCCATGGCCCCGCACTGGGCGCCGTGATCGATGGCTGTCCGCCCGGACTGCCACTCTGCGAAGCCGACATCCAACCCGACCTGGACCGACGCAAACCTGGCACCTCCCGGCATGTCACCCAACGTCGTGAATCGGATCAGGTGCAGATCCTGTCTGGAGTCTTCGAAGGGGTCACCACGGGCACGCCCATCGCCCTCGTCATTCATAACGAAGACCAGCGCAGCCGTGATTATGACAAAATCGCCCAGCAGTTCCGGCCGGGTCACGCCGATTACACCTATCTGCAGAAATACGGGTTGCGTGATCATCGCGGTGGAGGACGTTCCTCCGCACGGGAAACGGCGGCACGTGTGGCTGCGGGCGCCGTTGCCCGGAAGTGGCTGGCGCAGCGTTATGGCGTCACCATTCGCGGGTACCTGTCCCAACTGGGCCCCATTCCCATCACAGTCAAAGACTGGAGCGCCATTGACCAAAACCCGTTTTTCTGTCCGGACCCGGATCTCGTTCCTCGACTGGAATCGTTCATGGACGATCTGCGCAAGTCGGGCGACTCCGTGGGGGCGCGCCTGAGCGTGGTAGCCAGCGGTTTGCCCCCGGGGTGGGGCGAACCCGTCTTTGACCGTCTGGATGCAGACATTGCCCATGCCCTCATGTCCATCAATGCCGTGAAAGGCGTGGAAATTGGCGACGGGTTTGCCGTAGTGACCCAGCGAGGCACGGAACACGGGGATGAAATGACCCCGGATGGGTTCCAGAGCAATCACGCAGGCGGGATTCTGGGCGGAATCTCCACGGGACAGGACCTCATTGCACACCTGGCCATCAAACCCACTTCGAGCATTCGCCTGCCCCGTCGTTCCCTCGACCGCCAGGGGCAGGCCGTGGAAGTTCAAACCACCGGACGCCATGATCCCTGTGTCGGCATTCGGGCCACGCCCATCGTGGAGGCCATGATGGCGCTCGTATTGATCGATCATGCGTTGCGTCAGCGCGCCCAGAATGGCGATGTCACACCGCCATTGAAACCCTTCTCCATCAAGGCGTAGGCGGGGCACCGGACATGTCTGCCTGAGAAGCGGCCAGGGAGGCAAAGTCCATGTCGCGGTTGACCAACAGGGAAAAGGGATAGCCTTTCTTGATGATGATCACCGGACCGATGGCCGCTTGCCCGGCGAAACCGATGCTGGCGGTATTGACCAGGATCTGACCCGCCGCATCCGTGGTCAGATTGTTGCCCATGCCTCCCAGTACCGTCACGCCTCCCGTCGGCTGGGCAATGATTTGAGCCAGTCCGGCCGTCATGAACTGCCCACCCAGACGTTTCCAGAACCGGTTATCCACCTCATCCTGCATACCTGACTGCCCCTGGGCATCGGAAGCCACCATATCCTCCAGTTGAAAACTCACTCCGCTGGGCAGAATGAGGCGATGAAAGGAGGCCATCAAACGCTCCTGTCCCGGCAAGATGCGCGCCGCAAACTGCCCGATCAGTCGACTGCCCTTGGGAATGGCCAGCAGGGTTCCGTCGATGGAATCGTAGACATCCTCCGTAATCTGGGCCGTGATCAATCCGGGCAGATCACTGTTGATCTGGGTGATCAGGACCGCCGGCATGACGGTGCCCTCCAGTACGAGGGCATGATTGGCCGGCTGGACCGGTTCGAGAGGGGTCGTATTCTGGCGTGAACGCACTGCTGCCGGAGGCGGTTGCGATGCCGTTCCTGGTACGGCCGGAGTCGGGTTCCAGGGCGAAGCCACCATTCCTGTCAGGGCAGGCAAGGCGCCCACCCCGTTCAGGCCCAACCCCATGGAAGGGATGGTGGGAGGAACCGATGCACTCCCTGGCAGCATGCCGATCCCCGAACCGGGCTCTGCAGGGGGCGAGGTACTGCCCGGGGCAGGCGTTGAAAGTGGAACTGGTTGAGCCACCGGTCCCCCAATGGCCAGAATCGGACTGGCCGCAATCTGGGCTGCCTGCTGGGCACGGGCCAACTCGATCTGATGCTGACGTTCCTGCTCGGCCTGACGGGTTTTATCTCCCGCATCATCCACCAGCGGCGGAGGTGGCCCAGGGTCGGCCATCTGCTCACGCACCAACTCATGCTGCAGCGTACTGACTGCCGGAGCCTGCCCCAAAACCACCGCCTGGGCATCGAGCGAGGGCGAGGCTGCCCGTACCCGCCCGACCAGCGCCTGCACCCCGAACCCCAGCCCCACTGCCAGTCCCACACCTGCAGCCACCCACCAGTGCAAATGGCGACGGACCTTGCCCGGCGGACCCCCCGTTGTCCCCTCCTGTGCCTCCTCCCAGGGAACAGGTTCCTCCGCGCCCAGTGCAGGGGAACCACCGGATCCCGGCCGGATGATTTTTTCCCTGCCTGCCTGGGCCATCCCCATGACTTCCCCTTCATTCATGGTTTCTGCCCTGATGCATCTCCTTGCACTTCGGAGGGCTTGCCATAGTCCGGATTGATTACTTCGACCTCGGTGCCGCCCAACTTGAGCAGAAAATGAGGCATCAGGCGTTGCACCACGAAATAAGGGGGATGAAGCAGGTAATTGACCAGTCGGGAACCCTCATCATCGACCATGAAGACGGCAGGAAGTACCTGAGGGTGTCCCATGTCGATCCAGGTGAAACGCCCATCGTCAAACACCTCCAGAGGACGGAATTCCGCTTCGCCTTTGATCGTGTAATGGGTGTGCACGCGCCGGGGCGTCAGGGAAAGGGAATGGATCGTTTTTCCTGATGGAGAAGACAGGGATTTTTCCTCATCCAGAATCCATCGCACCCGCATCACCCAAGGTCCCTGAGGCGTGGTACTGCGCAAAACCAGGGAGTAAACGCGCAGGTTGGTTACCAAAGTTCCCGCCGTGAAAAGGTCAGGACGCAGCGGCTTGAGAAAAAGGTGCCCCGGCAATTCCTCCACACGCCATTGAAGGGTATCGCCCAGGGCCAATCCCGTGATTTTTTCATGGGGAGCCAACTGCAGATCCGTAGGCACTCCGGGAACAGTGAGAATTTCCGTCGGAACTTCCGAATCATAGACTTGCACCTGTGTACGGGTCGGCGACACAGGCTCGGAAACCGCCCCTTGGGTCAAGAACGAAGCACAAAGACACCAACCTGCCCTTGCCCACCCTACCCCACTCACGCCATGCCAGGAGAACATGCGTTTTTTTACCGCGACGACGAAACCGGAATTTCCGAGGGGCAGATCGTTCATTCATTGCTCCAAATCCGTATTCACCAAAAAATGCGTAATGAATAGCCCGGCCGGGTTTTTCAGGACTTCTTCCTCACGCTCGGGAGCCACCACGGCAAAGTGCAGGGTCAGAACGAACTTCTCGCGCCGTGCCATGGGATTTCCGCCATTACGCCGTTCCGTCACGACACGCAGCAGCGCTGCTTCATCCTCGATGAGCGATACGCTGGACACAGCCACGGTACGCGTCAGGGTGGGGTCTTTACGTAATTCGGCCATCGGCTGGTTGCGTTGCACCCAGTCGGTGAACTCCACCGTTGCCTTGCCTCGAGTCAATTGATACGCATCAGCCAGATAGGTGGGGGTCAGATGCGGGTCGAGCGTCAACAACTGACGAACCCACCGTGCCAGAAAGTAGCGTTTTTCAGACTCCGCCGGGTGGTATACCTGCACATGGGTGCTGGAAACAGCGACGGACCCATTTTCCGAGCGATCCAGCACGAAGGGAACCACGGTCTTCAAAGGAAGGAGAAGCACCAGGGCAATACCGCTCAGGAACAACCCCACCCCCAGGACCAGACTGACCAGAAACCAGCGGTTGCGCTCTACCAGCGCCGCACCCTGCACCTCGAACCATGCCTGTACCACCCGGGGATTGACGATGGGGGGAGTACCATCAGGCGGATCCTCGCGCTTCGGACGCCCCATCCATTTCCCTCTCATCCCCCTCCTCCTTCATGCAGAGGGGCTATTGAACCATGCCGGGAGACTCCTGCCGTACCGAATATCGCCGTATCTTGACGTAATTTTCAAGAGATGTGGTATCTTCCTCCCCTCCAAACGAACGGGGAAAAAACCCCGTCATAAAAATCTCACACTTTCAGGAGTCTGTCATGAGTATCATTTTCCAGTCGTTGGGTCGTACCATCAGCGCAGGTTTTGTCCTGCTCGCCCTGATCCTGGCCATTATTGGAGGAGGTAACGTAGACCTGCTCTCCCACAATTGGTGGACTTTTGCCTTCCGCTGGTTGCACGTCACCGTGGCCATCATGTGGATCGGTCTGCTGTGGTATTTCAATTTCGTCCAGATCCCCTCCATGCCCAGAATCCCGGACGAGCAAAAACCCGCCATTTCCAAGGTCATCGCACCCGCCGCCCTTTTCTGGTTCCGCTGGGCAGCGTTGGCCACCGTCTTCATGGGCCTGGGACTGGCCTCCATGAATGGATATGTCATGCAGGCCCTGATGCTGCGTGACGGAGTCGTGCCGATCGGATTGGGCATGTGGATGGGGTTCCTCATGGCTTTCAATGTCTGGTTCATCATCTGGCCGAATCAGAAAAAAGCGCTCGGACTCGTCCCTGTGGAAATCATTGAAAAACCCAAGGCGGCCCGGATCGCCATGCTGACTTCGCGCTTCAATACCATGCTTTCCATCCCCGTGATCTTTTGCATGGTGGCCCAACAGCACAGCGGCCTCTGATCACGGACCCAGCCTCAACATCCCGCCCGAACCGGACTGAAGTTGTTCGATGCGGGCAAAAAGATGCCCCAGATCCAGAGCATGATCTTTTTTCCAGGCCAGAATGCGTGCCCGCAACTCCGCCAGAGACCAGGGACCCTGCGGCCCCGCGCTGGCCAAAACCACCCCATTACCACTGTCCAGCGTCGGAAACCGCAGGCTTCGTCCCGAGAAAATGGTGCTCCAGGCAGTCAAGGCCGCCCGATACCCGCGCTGACGGGTCAAGAAATTGGCGCATAGAAAACCGTGCGCACTCAGGACCCGTCCACAGTTCCGGTAAAACCTCTCACCTTGCAACCGCCCTGCGCGCGCCCGCGCATCGAAACCATCCACCAGAATCAGGTCATAGGTTTCGCCGACATGGTCCATGAAGTCAGCGCCATCGCCCTCCACCACCGTGATTCGCCTGGAATCCTCCGGCATGCGAAAAAACTGGCGTGCTGCTCGTACCACCCGTGGATCGATTTCCACCACCGTCAGGTGGGCATGCGGACAATGACGATACAAATACTTGAGCAGGGATGCAGCCCCCAACCCGATCAGGAGAATTCTGGTCGGGGTTTCCTCGCACAGGATCAAGGGGAAAATCATGGCACGGGTATACTCCAGTTCCAGAGTCCAGGGGCGGGCCACCCGCATGGCTCCTTGCACCCACTCGGACCCGAAATGCAGCGTTCGCACCCCGTCGCTCTCGCGAATATCGATACTCGAAGCGGCCACGGGAGAAATGGCGGAAGTGACCGGGTGTTCTGGCGCAAGGGGACTGAGCATGGGAATTCCTGGAATTGCCGTACAATGGGATGGCTGAAACATACAGGAAATTTGTCCTCCGCGTAACACCCCGAGCGTATGTATTCCAGACCAGCCAGACCTTTCTGGTTTCTCAGACGAACCCGTGGAAACAGATCGACTGCGGATTGAGATAGCCTGAGACTAGCAAATCCCAAGCCGGGATGATACAATCCCGGCTTGCCTCTTCAAGCGGTGGTGGCGGTAGCTCAGTTGGTAGAGTCCCGGATTGTGATTCCGGTTGTCGTGGGTTCGAACCCCATCCGTCACCCCAAATCACTTGAATGGCCAAACATAGAGGTTGCATCAAGTCCCAAATCAATCGCGTCTGACGCACCAGACTTCGGAAGCCCGGGATCAGGTCGGCTGTTTTTCTGCGATCATTCTTTCAAACTCGACGGCAGGTACGGCGGGGGAATACAGAAACCC
>VFSW01014236.1_pt1 | contig 11004 bp, 7 predicted proteins | sample 5358111 | NCBI WGS metagenome assembly VFSW01 (sample SAMN11554181, study PRJNA540505) | mine drainage metagenome | isolation source: sediment from site ElyBrook_90M | place: USA: Ely Copper Mine, Vershire, VT | collected 2017
GGGTGGGCGCCGCGACTTCCGTCGCCGGCGAGGTGGGTGCGGACGAGGGAACCGTGTAACCGATGGGCTGCGGATACGCGGCCTGCCGGTCGACGTCATCCTCGGCGCAGCCCGCGAGCAGGGGGCTCAGCGCCACGAGTGCCGTGACCAGGGTGAGGACGGCGGATTTCATGGGGACCTCGCAGAGGATGACTCTAGCAAGGCGCGAGCCGCGCGTGCTGACCCCACCCGTCCAGGGGCCGTGGGATACCCCAGCAGGTCCGGCCAGGACACCGCGTCCCGCCCGTTCGACCCGAGCCGGGACACCCCGCCGCAGCCGTCCCTGCGGGCTTACGAAGCCGGAGCGCGGTGATATGGTGGTCACACGTTCACGATCGCGAGAGCCCGCCGGCGCTCTCGCCCGGAGGAGCCACCGATGGCCGAAGCTCGTACCCCCTCGATGACCGACCGCATCGCGGCCCTGCAGGACTTCAAGCAGTACCGCGAGCTTCACTGGGAAGGCAGCTTCGAGGACTACCTGGCCATCGTCCGCGACAAGCCGCAGGTCACGCGCAACGCGTACCAGCGGCTGTACGACATGATCATCAGCTACGGGACCGAGGAGTACATCGACAACAAGAAGAAGCTGACCCGGTACAACTTCTTCAAGGACGAACAGGCCGGCGGGGCCAACGCCATCTTCGGCCTCGACATCCCGCTGATGCGCCTGGTCCACGTCCTGCGCGCGGCGAGCGAGGGCTACGGCCCCGAGAAGCGCGTCATCCTCCTGCACGGCCCGGTCGGCTCCAGCAAGAGCACCATCGCGCGCCTCATCAAGCAGGGGGTCGAGAGCTACTCCCGCACGCCCGACGGCGCGCTCTACACGTTCGAGTGGGTGGGCCTCGGGGGCCTGGGCCTCAGCCAGGCCGAGACCGACCGCTTCCCCAGCCCCATGAACGAAGAGCCCCTGCGCGTCATCCCGCCCGAGTGGCGCGCCCAGGCCATCGAGCAGCTGGCGCTCTCGAACGAGAAGTTCAAGGTTCGCGTCGAGGGGGACATGGACCCGGCCAGCCGGTTCATCTTCAAGGCCCTCATGCAGAAGTACGAGGGCGACTGGGCCAAGATGGTGAGCAAGCACGTGCGCGTGAAGCGGCTGGTGCTCAGCGAGAAGGACCGCGTGGGCGTCGGCACCTTCCAGCCCAAGGACGAGAAGAACCAGGACAGCACCGAGCTGACCGGCGACATCAACTACCGGAAGATCGCGGAGTACGGGTCGGACAGCGATCCGCGCGCCTTCAACTTCGACGGCGAGTTCAACATCGCCAACCGTGGCGTGCTGGAGTTCATCGAGATCCTCAAGCTCGACGTGGCCTTCCTCTACGACCTTCTGGGCGCCACCCAGGAGCACAAGATCAAGCCGAAGAAGTTCGCGCAGACCGACATCGACGAGGTCATCATCGGCCACACCAACGAGGCCGAGTACAAGAAGCTCCTGAACAACGAGTTCATGGAGGCCCTGCGCGACCGCACGATCAAGATCGACATCCCCTACATCACGAAGCTGACCGAGGAGATCCGGATCTACGAGAAGGACTTCAACGGCCAGAAGATCAAGGGCAAGCACATCGCCCCGCACACGCTGGAGGTCGCGGCGATGTGGGCGGCGCTCACCCGCCTGGAAGATCCCAAGAAGCACAACCTGTCGCTCTTGCAGAAGCTCAAGCTCTACGACGGCAAGGTGCTGCCCGGTTACACGCAGGACACGGTGAAGGAGCTGCGCAAGGAGTCCAAGCGCGAGGGGATGGAGGGCATCTCGCCGCGCTACGTGCAGGACAAGATCTCCAACGCCCTGGTCAACGAGCAGGGCGAGGGCACCATCAACCCGTTCATGGTGCTCAACGAGCTGGAGAAGGGCCTGCGCCACCACTCGCTCATCACCAACGACGAGATGCGCAAGCGCTTCGGCGAGATCATCGGGATGGTCAAGCGCGAGTACGAGGAGATCGTCAAGAACGAGGTCCAGCGCGCCATCAGCGCCGACGAGGACGCGATCGCCAAGCTGGCCGCGAACTACATCGACAACATCAAGGCCTTCACCCTCAAGGAGCGCGTCAAGAACCGCTACACGGGCCAGGACGAGGAGCCGGACGAGCGCCTGATGCGGTCGATCGAGGAGAAGATCGAGATCCCCGAGAACCGGAAGGACGACTTCCGCCGCGAGATCATGAACTTCATCGGGGCGCTCGCCGTGGACGGCAAGCGCTTCGAGTGGAACACCAACGATCGCCTCCGCCGCGCGCTGGAGCTCAAGCTGTTCGAGGACCAGAAGGACAGCATCAAGCTCAAGACCCTGGTGTCCGCCGTGGTCGACAAGGACACGCAGGAGAAGATCGACATCATCAAGAGCCGGCTCATCAAGAACTTCGGCTACAACGAGGTGAGCGCGACCGACGTGCTCAACTACGTCGCCTCGATCTTCGCTCGCGGCGACGCGAAGGACTGACGCGTCAGCCCCCCTCCTCCACGCCCCACGCGATGCTCGCGTCTCCTCCCCCCGATATCGGGGGGAGGCCGGGATGGGGGCAATGGCGAGACGATTGCGCCCCGGAAAGACCCCCATGGCCTCGATCAAGAAGACCCTGCTGCAGCAGGGCATGAAGCTGATGAGCGACCCGCGCGTCATGAAGCTGATGCAGGACGAGCGGGTGATGAAGGCGGTGATGGCGGCCATGAGCATGCCGGGCAAGGCGCAGACCTTCGCCCGCGATCAGGTCGAGAACATCGCCAAGGCCATGGCCCTCGCCACCGAGGGCGAGGTGAAAGACCTGCGGCGCACGGTGCGCCGGCTCGAGGAGGAGGTCTCCCGCCTCAAGGCCGACTCGCCGGCTCCCCCGAAGAAGAAGGGCGGCTAGCGGGAGAGAATGTAGATCCCTCGCCTCATGCCGCCGCGAGCCGTCCCGTCAGCCACTTGGTGACGAGAGGCCAGGTCGTCAGCGGCGCGTCGCGGCCGACGAGCAGGTCGATGTGGCCCAGGGGCAGCACGCGGTAGGTCTTGTCCCGGGAGTGGCTGCGGGTGAAGCCGGGGCGGACGCCCGCGGGTGGGGCGAGGTCGTCGTTGGCGCCGGCGATGACGAGCAGGGGCAGGTCCATCCGCTCGAAGCGCTCGACGTAGTCGGAGTCGCGCCCGCCGAAGCGGCGCTGGCTCGCCCAGCCGAACATGTCGACCATCTCCGCCAGGGCCGCGCGGTCGAAGGCGAGGCGCAGGTGCTGCTCGAGGATCTCGGGCTCGCACGAGCCGGCGTGCCAGCCGCGCAGCGGGATGGGGTAGAGCGGGCTCTCGGCGAAGCGGCGGAAGATGCGCATGGTGAGGCCGACGGGGGCCAGCGGCAGGTGCGCGTTGGGCAGCGGCGCGGCGCTCACCGCGCGGAAGAAATAGGTGAGCGCACCGAGGGTCATCGAGCCGCGGGTGAAGTGGTACGGGCTGCCGATCGACACGATGCCGCTCACCGCGCCGGCGAGCGTGGGCGCCGCCGCGTAGCCGACCAGCCCCCCGAGCGAGTGCCCGACCAACCACACGCCGCGCCCGCCCGACAGCGCCTGCACCTCCTCCACGGCGGCCGGCAGGTCCTCCCGGACGTAGTCCTGTACGCCGTGGGCGCGCCGTGCGCCGAAGTGGCGTGAGCGCCCGTGCCCCCGCAGGTCCAGGTTGAAGACGTCGAAGCCGGAGGCCGCCAGGTGGTTGGCGAAGCTGCGGGACGGCAGGTGCCAGGCGTAACGGTTCTGGCCGAAGCCGTGGATCAGGAGCACCGGCCCGAGGGTCCCCTGGCCGGCACCAGGCACGGCGAGGCGCTTGCGCACCATGGCCAGGGGGACCGGACTGTCGGTGACGACGATCTCCTTGTGGAACGAGCGGACGTCGCCCCGATCGATGATCTGGTCGACGAGTCGTCCGTGCAGAATCACAGCGTCACTGGCGTGGGTTCGAGGCGCGGCGCACCCCCCACGAGCGGCCGGGCTTAGTGTAGCATCGCCGCCGCCTCGTCACGCCTGCTTGCCCTGGGGTCCGTCATGAAAAGCCACCGCCTCACCGCGGCGATCGTCCTGATCGCCATGGCCGTCGCACCGTTCGCTCTCGCGCAGACGACGAAGCCCAAGAAGAAGGGGGCGAAGGGCGCGGCCGCCGCATCGGCCTCGGCGTCGGCTGCTGCACCAGCCACGGCGTCCGCGTCCGCGGCGGCTGCGGACACGTCTTCACCCGGTGCCTCGGCGGCGCCGGCGGACAGCGCGGCCCCCAGCGCGTCGAGCGCCCTGCCCGACACGCCGCCCGAGGGCGCTGGCCTGCCCACCGACACGAAGGAGGAGCCGGGCAAGCGCTACTACTTCGTCGGCGCCCGCTACCGCGGCAACCTCGTGCCTCAGTTTCTGATGAACATGTTCGTCAACGACGGCGCCACCATCTTCTCGAACTCGTTCGGCCTCGAGCTCGACATGCGCACCGACGGACACTCGACGATCCCGTGGCTCATGTATTCCAACTACGACACGGGCGACATCCTCTTCTACCAGAAGGGCAAGCCCGACGACCCGGCCAACTACTCCGACGTGAAGAGCCGTCTGGGCGCCATCTACCTGGGCCTCGACGAGCTCTGGTCCACGCCGCTCGACGAGGCGCACCACTGGGACTTCGAGTACGGCTTCGGCGTCGGCCTCGGCGTCCTGTTCGGCACGCTCTACAACGACTGGGTCTACCAGGCGAACGCCGCGGGCGGCGCCCCCAACGGCCCGCTCGCCGGCACCAACGGCAACTACTACGCGCCGTGCACCAACAACAGCGTGCCCATGCCCTACGCGACCCAGGGCGCCATCAACGCTGCCCAGCCGGGCAACCCGGCCAACCCCTGCGCCGGCGGGGACCACAGCAACTCGACCGACAACAAGGTGAACAACTACCAGGAGAAGAACTGGTTCAGCGGCGGCTCGATCCCCGTCATCTTCCCGTACATCTCGTTTCCGCAGATCGGCGTCCGGTACAAGCCGGTCAAGCAGTTCGAGGCGCGCCTCGGTATGGGCTTCTCGCTCACCGGCTTCTGGTTCGGCATCAGCGGCGACTACGGCCTCGAGAAGCCCGGCGACCAGTCGGAGCAGCCCGAATCTCCGAAGAAGAAGGGCAGCCAAGGGCTGGGGCTGCGCGGTAACCTCTAGGCGATGCCGGAGGTAGCGGGCGCGGACCTCTTCCCGCCGCGGTACGAGCGGATCCGCTGCCTGGGGGCGGGCGGCGGCGGCGAGGTGTGGGCCGTGCGCGACCGCGTGGCCGACCGCGTGCTCGCGCTCAAGGTGCTGTCGAGCGACGCGGGCGAAGCGGAGATCGACGCGCTGGTGCAGGAGGCGGTCGCGCTGAGCGGGCTGGAGGGGCTCGGCGTGCCGAGGGTCGTGGCGTTCGGCGCGCTGCGCGACCGCCGGCGGTACATGGTGCGCGAGCTGGTCGAGGGCAAGAGCCTCGAGGACGTGCTGCACGACGAGGGCGGGGCGGCGTGGCTCGAGCCCATTGCGGGGGCGGCCGACCAGCTCACGGTGGTCCACCGCTCGGGCCTCCTGCACGGCGACGTGAAGCCCGCGAACATCATCGTGGGCGAGGGGGGCAGCGGGACGCTCGTCGATCTGGGCCTCGCGGCGCCGTGGAGAGAGGGCGGGACCGCCGCACGGGGCCTGACGCCGAAGTACGCCGCGCCCGAGCTGTTCGAGGGCGAGCCGCTCACCGTGCGAGCCGAGGTGTACGCGCTGGGCGCGACGCTGGGCGAGGCGCTCGCACGCCGGGGCGACGAGCTGCCCGAAGACACGCGCCTGGGCCTGGCCAGGATCGCCGCGCGGGCGACCGAGGCCGCGCCCGCGTCACGATGGCCGAGCGTCGACGAGCTCGCGAGCGCGCTCCGGCACGCGGCCGGTCTGGCTTCGCGGCCCGCCCTGGGCGAGCCGCCGTGGCCCGTGCTGGGTCTGGACACGACGGCGCACGCGCTGGTCGAGAAGGTGCGGGCGCTCGGCCCCGGTCAGGCCATCGTCCTCGAGGGACCGGCGGGCTCGGGGCGCACGACGCTTGCGAGGCGCCTCGCGTGGACGCTGGGGGTCGAAGGCCGGCCCGTCGCGACCATCGAGCTCGCCGCGAGCGGCCTGGCCATGAAGGACGTCGTCGAGCTCGAGCTCGCGCAGCACGCGCCGCTCCTCTCGGGCGGGACGCTCGCGGCGGGGACCACGGCGCCCCCGGTGGTGATCGTCGACGACGCCGACCGGCTCGCGGACGTGGCGGCGCTGAGGCGCGCGTCGGAGGCCGGTGCTCGCCTCGTCGTCATCGGCTCGAGAGCCAACGCGGCGAAGATGGCGCGGGGCGCGGTGACGGCCTTCGCGGTCCCGGCCCTCGACGCGCGCTCGGCGACCGAGCTGGTGCAGCGCTCGATGCCTTCCCTGCCCGACGCGCTGCGGGCGCACCTGGTCGAGCGCGTGGGCCGCCGTCCCGGCACGCTGCGCGCGGCCGTGAGGGCGCTCGCGGGGCAGGCCATCGTGTCCAAGGAAGACGTCGACGCCGTGCTGGGCTCGCGCAGCCGGCCGTCCGTGCCGCCCCCCGCGTCGGGAGGTCGCGCGGACGCGCTCGACGCCGTCGAGAGAGCCGTCGAGATGGGTCGCGTCGACGAGGCTGCGCGCGCGCTGATCGAGCTGGGAGCGCCCCGCGGCGACGTCGAGAGGGCACGCATGGGGATCGTGGCGGCGCGCGTCGCGCTCGGGCGGGGCGACAACGCGCGCGCCGTCGCGGAGCTGGAACCGGTCGCGGCGATCGCGCTGGCGGGTCCGTGCCGCCGGGCGTGGCAGGCCGCGCGAGCGCGCGCCCACCTGCGCGCGGGCGAGTACGGCGACGCCACGTCGCTCGCGAGGAACGTCGAGGGCGACGGGGCGGAGGACTCGCTCGCCGCCGACGCGCTCAGCATCCGGGGCGTGGCGCTCGCTTTCACGGGCGAGGACACGCAGGCCCGCGCGGCCCTCGAGCAGGCGGTGCGCGTCGCGAGAGCCACGGGCGAGCCGCGCGTCGAGGCCGTGGCGCTCGGGTCGGCGGCCATCGCCCACCAGCGCGCCGGTCGCACCTCCGACGCCCGTGCAGCGTACGAGGCCTCGCTCGCCGCCGCCGAGCGGGCCCGCGACGCGTACACCGTGGCCGCCACGCGCCTCAACCTGGCCGGCATCGCACAGGCCGAGGGCGATCTCGCGCAGGCGCTCGTCCACCTGGAGGCCGCGGTCGACATGGGGCGCCGCGCCGGCAGCACCATGGCGGTCACGCAGGCGCTGCTCAACCTCGCGAACCTCGACCTGTATCTCGGCAGGTGGGCCCGCGCGCGGGGCTCGATCGAGCAGCTCGCGGCGAGACGCGACGAGCTGTCCCCGGCGGCGCAGGCGCAGCTGCTGGGCCTCGAGGCCGAGCACGCGGCGCGCACCGGCGACGTCGCGCGCGGCGCGAAGCTCTACGAGGAGACGGCGCTGGCCTGGGAGAAGCAGGGGCGCACGCACGACGCGGCGGAGTCGCGGCTCGAGGGGCTGCTGGTGCGCGCGCGCGAGCCGGGCTCGAACGGGGCGGTGCTCGGGAAGGAGCTGGATCGCGTACGCACGGGGCTCGGTGAGGCCGGCCTGGGCGAGCACGCCGCGCTGGCCGAGCTGGTGGGCGGGGCGATCGCCCACGCCGCGGGTGACGAGGACGGCGCGCGACGGGCCCTCGACGCGGCGATCGAGCTCGCGCGCAAGGCGGGCCGTCGCGAGCACGCGTGGCAGGCGCTCGACGCCCGCGCTCGCCTGTCCGCGGGACAGGGAGGCATCGCGACCGCCCGCCGCGACACCGAGGCCGCGCTCGCGATGCTCGAGGAGACCGCCGCAAGGCTCCCGCGCGATCTGCGCGAGGTCTTCTGGGACGATCCCCGCCGCCGCTCCCTGCGGCAGGCGCATACTTCGACGGTCGCCGTGCCCTCCGTCCCCTCCATCACCGGCCCCGCCACGACGCCGCGCGCGGCCTCGGCGGGCTCCACGTCCATCTTCTCGGGTCCACGCCTCGCCGAGGACCGCCTCGCCCGCATCCTCGAGATCACGCGCGAGCTGGCGACCGAGCACGACGTGCCTCGCCTCCTGGAGAAGGTCACCGCCCACGCCGTCGCGCTGCTCGCGGCCGACCGCGGCATGGTCGTCCTCGTCGGCGAGGGTGGCGAGCTCGAGGCCCACGCGGCGCGCGTGCGAACGGGCGACGACGAGCCCCACGCCCGCTTCTCGCGCTCCGTCGCCGACCGCGTCGTGCAGAGCGGCGAGCCCGTCGTGACCGTCAGCGCCCGTGACGACGCTCGCCTGGCCGAGGCCGTGAGCGTCCACCAGCTCGCCATCCAGTCCATCGCCTGCGTCCCCATCCGCGGCGCCCCGCCCCTCGGCCGCACCATCGGCGCGCTGTACCTGGAGACCCGGGCCCGCCCGGGCCTGCGCTTCGAGCAAGAGCTGCCCACGCTGAATGCCTTCGCGGACCAGGCGGCCATCGCCATCGAGAACGCGCGCCTACTCGCCGAGAACCGCGCCCGCGCCGACGCCCTCGCCTCCTCCAACGTCGAGCTGGTGGCCGCGCGCGACGAGATCTCGCGGCTGCTCGGCAAGCGCACCGAGCAGCTCGCCGACGCGCGACGCGACCTCAAGCAGGCCCGCGCCGAGCTGCGCAGCCACTTTGGCTACGCGGGTCTCGTCGGCACCAGCACGCCCATGCGGCGTCTGTACTCCCTCATCGATCGCATCAAGGACACGGACGTGCCCGTGCTCATCACCGGCGAGAGCGGCACGGGCAAGGAGATCGTCGCCAAGGCCGTGCACCAGGCTGGCCCGCGCGCCAAGCGCCCGTTCCTCGGCGTCAACTGCGGCGCCATCCCGGCCAACCTGCTCGAGTCCGAGCTCTTCGGCAGCATGAAGGGCGCCTTCACCGGCGCCGACCGCGATCGCCGCGGCCTCTTCCAGGAGTCCAGCGGCGGCACCATCCTTCTCGACGAGATCGGCGAGATGCCGCACAAGATGCAGCCGGGCCTGCTGCGGGTGCTGCAGGAGAAGACCGTCAGGCCCGTGGGCGGCAACCGCGAGGAGCCCGTCGACGTGCGCGTCATCGCCGCGACCAACCGCGACCTGTCCGCGATGGTGGCCGAGGGGACCTTCCGCGAGGACCTCTACTACCGCCTTCACGTCGTGGAGCTGCACGTGCCGCCGCTGCGCGAGCGGGTCGAGGACATCCCGCCGCTCATCGACCACTTCCTGTCGCTCTACGCGGCCCGCTACCGCCGCGACCGCAAGACGCTGGCGCGCGACGCGCTCCGGAAGATGTGCGCGTACCCGTGGCCGGGCAACGTGCGGCAGCTGGAGCACGTGCTGATGAGCGCGTGGCTCATGAGCGACCGCACCGAGATCCCCGCCGAGGACATCGAGCTGCCCGCGCCGCTCGGCGGGCCGATGCGCCCGTCGAACGCAGGGTCGACCTCGGAGCCTCGCGGCGCTCGTACCTCGAGCCCGCCCGCCGCGCCCGCTCGCGTGGGCAACCAGGCCGAGTTCAAGGCTGCCGAGCGCGAGCGCATCCTCTCGGCGCTCACGGCGAGCAACTGGAACCGGGTCGCGGCCGCCAAGATGCTCGGCGTGCCGCGTCGGACGTTCTACCGCCGGCTCAAGGAGTTCGGGATCCTGTAGACTCCGCGCACCATGCGCATCACGCTGCCCTTGCTCGCCCTCGCTGCCGCGTGCAACTCGTCGTCGGCCGCGCCCCCCGCCGCCCCGACGGCAGCCGCGATCGCATCCACTCCGCCTCCCGGGTCCGCGCCTTCGGCGGCGCCATCGTCCGCCGCGGCGACCGACGTCGATCCGCTCGTCGGCAAGCCCGCGCCCTACTTCACCGCGGGCGCGCAGGACGGGTCGACGGTGCACCTGGCCGCGCTCAAGGGCAAGTCGGTCGTCATCTACTTCTATCCGAAGGACGAGACCCCCGGCTGCACCAAGGAGGCGTGCTCGTTCCGCGACTCGTGGGACGCACTCTCGAAGACCGGAGCCGTGCTCGTCGGCGTCTCCGCCGACACGCTCGAATCGCACAAGCAGTTCGTCGCACACTGGAAGCTGCCGTTCCTGCTCGTGAGCGATCCCGATGGCGCCATCGGCAAGCTGTTCGGTGTGCCGTTCGAGGGCTACCACCACCGACAGACCTTCGTCATCGGGCCCGACGGCAACGTGCGCAAGGTGTACCGCAAGGTCGACGTCACCCAGCACGCGCAGCAGATCCTCGACGACCTCACGCACGCTTCATGACCACCCTGGCCGTCCTCGTCGACGGCGAGGCCCTCCCCGGCGAGGAGGCCGTCGCCTTCTGGAAGCGCTTCAGCGCCTGGATGGAGGAGCACCCGGGCGACCTCGGCGGCTTCGCGAAGTCCGAGGGCCTGGCGAGCGTCCAGCCCGAGATGCACGGCGGTGGGCCCGTGCTCGTCGCGAGCCGCACGGCCGCCCAGAAGCCCTACACCGCGGCTCCGAAGCGAGACTCGCCGGCCGCGGGCGGTGGATCACGCGGCGTCCATGGCCGGGGCGCCGGCAACGGGACGGCGCCGAAAAAGCGCCGTCGCTGAGCGGTGCCACGGCCGCCAGGACGGGGCGCGCGGCTTGCTTGGGGCATCCCTTCCCTGGCGAGCCGATGACGATTGCCTATTCTGCGTCCACGCTCGGCGCGACTTTCCTCCTCGACGAGGCGGGCGTGTGCCGGCGCGTCATGCTCAAGCGCGCGTCGCAGAACCAGCAGACCCTCGGGGGTCGCTCGCGCTCGCAGGCGGCGCGTCTGGTCGTGGGCGCGCAGTACGTCGCGTCGATCGACACGCGCGTCGAGGGCGGCCTGACGCCGATGCCCCGCCCGGGTGCTGCGATGCTGTTCGCGTTTGCCGACGAGGAAGGCCGCATCGCCGTGGTGCGCACCGCGGCCCTGGTCCGCTTCGAGACCCTCGCCGCTCC
>VFSW01014237.1_pt1 | contig 11004 bp, 9 predicted proteins | sample 5358111 | NCBI WGS metagenome assembly VFSW01 (sample SAMN11554181, study PRJNA540505) | mine drainage metagenome | isolation source: sediment from site ElyBrook_90M | place: USA: Ely Copper Mine, Vershire, VT | collected 2017
AGACCTAGCGTTGCTGGTATGGAACACGTCATCCGGACCCGGTTGGCGGCCGGCGCCGTAGCCGCCGCGGCAATGCTTGGGGTGTGCTGCGTCCCGATCGGCACCATCTCACGCGCCGATGCTGCGAGCACACCGAAGGGTGCCACCGCACTCTTTTCCGTGGTGAAGGCGATCAGCTTGGGCCACTACGGTCCCGACGCGAGCATTGCCGCCATTGACGGACAGTCGGTCTTCCTCACCGGAACGTTCGAGCACGGAAGCGGCGCCCCCGCAGATTTGATCGGTGTTGATCGCACGACGTTCGCGGTGACGATGCGAGCCAGGCTCCCGAGCGTCACGAGTGTCGCCTACGGCGACCACGCACTCTGGTGGGCCACTGGTGCCCCGCTCGGCAACGCCGGTACCACCTTGACGCCGGGCCGTGGGCGGCTACTGCTCAAGGTGGACCCCACGAGCTTGAAGGTCGTGGCGCGCTTCGTTCTTCCCGCTCCGACACTCCTGGTCTCGGTGGCCCGGCACAACGTCTGGGTCGCGACCTCGACGGACTTATTCCGCGTGAACCCGGAGACCGGTGCGATTGTCACCAGGGTCGCTCTCGGTTTCACTCCGGTGGCGCTGGCTTCGTCGTACAACGGTGCGTGGATCGACGCGCTCGGTGCCACACCTCGCAACCATTTGGTGCTGGCGGACTACTCGGCGGTCTCCGGACATCGCCTCAGCACACGTCGGATTGAGGACTTCAGCGGAGGGCCGTTGGCGGTGCTGCGCGGGGGTGTCTGGATCCCGGTGCAGAGCACCGCGACGCAGTCAACGACGCTCCGGTTCTTCGCGGGTCGCCACCTGACCCCCCGCTCGTCGGTCGGCACGTTCACCTTTGATACCCAGCCCTATGGTGCCGGCAACGTTCTGTGGCTCATCGACGCTGGCGGACGCGGGCCAACGGTGTGCGCCGATCCCGCGAACGGGGTCCAGCGAGCCAAAGGCAGTCCGGTCGGAGTTGAGTACGGAGCGATAGCGTTCGGCGGGGGTAGTACGTACTTGCTTCGCAACGTCGGCACCACTGCGTCGTTGCTGCAAATAGTTCCTTCGGCTCGATGTACTGGCTAGGCGCGAACCGACGCGACGAGACGGTCTGCGCATCACCCGTCAGGACGGATCACGTGACGGTGCGGTGCACGGGTCAAGGCGTCGGGCGCGCGGTGAGTCCGCGCTACGACGGGCGAGCGCTAGGACTGCTACGTTGCTCCTACGTGCTCGTCAGGCACGCCTGCACCGCTCCTCGAGAACTCAAAGGCGTCACGAATGATCGGTCGGAATCGCGTGAAGGTGGTCGTGGTCGTCGGTACCGCGGTTCTCCTCGTCGGCGGCCTGCTCGCGTATCTGCTGTCGGCTCATCCAGCGAATGTCGCGTGGGGTAGCGCCACCACACCAGGTAGTGCGCCAGGGGTAGGGCTGGGGGGCGGCGCCAACCTCTACGCACTCTCGTGCGCCTCACCCGGCAACTGCAGCGCCGCGGGCAACTACTCGGTCAAGCAGAACCACAATCGGGCCATCGTCCTGAACGAGAGCAATGGCCATTGGGGCGACGTCGAGGCGTTACCGGGGTTGACCGCTCGAGACGACGGCCTCAACACCGGGGCGTACGTTGTGTCGTGCGCCTCGCCCGGTAACTGCGGCGCGGGTGGCACCTACACCGTTGGTCGAAGTCAACTCCTCATCTTCGTCGCCAACGAGCGAGACGGCGTCTGGGGAAGAGCCGTGACGATTCCGAACGTACGCGCTCTCGAAACGGGTGACTTCGCTGATCTTTCGACGATCTCGTGCGCCTCACCGGGTAACTGCGGCGCGGGTGGCGAGTTTTACGGTGCGAACAGCGCGCGAGCGTTCGTGTTGGACGAAGTGCGTGGTACGTGGGGCGGCATCGAACCCGTCACGGGAACCTCGACGTACCACATGGCGGGCTCCACGATCTCGTCGATGTCGTGTTCAGCGCCGGGTGACTGCAGCGCCGTGGGGACCACTCAAAAGGGGTTGCACGGACAACCTCCCTTCGTACTCGACGAAACCAGTGGGGTGTGGGGTCGCCCCACAGCGGTCCCGGGGCTCGCCGCGCTGAGCTCGGGCGGTACGGATTTCGTGATCTCGCTCTCGTGCGCCTCAGCGGGCAGTTGCGCCGCGAGCGGAACCTACCGAGCGCAATCGGGGGTCACCCAGTCCTTCCTCGTCGACGAGACGAACGGCGTGTGGGGCAAGGCTTTTAACATCCCCGGCATCGTCGCGCTCGACGGGAGGCACCTCGAGCAGTTGAACGCCATCGCGTGTGGATCTCCCGGCACGTGCAGCGCGGGCGGCGCCTACGGGAACGGCAGTCACGAGCAGGCCTTCCTCGTTAATGAGGTCCGCGGCCGTTGGGGCACCCCGATGTTGATCGCGGGGTTGGCGACGCTGAACCAGGGTCACTTCACATCGCTCACCGGCATCTCGTGCACCTCCGCCGGTAACTGCGGAGCAATCGGCGACTACACCGGAAAGGAAGGCTACGTTCAGGCGTTCGCGCTGAACGAGACGAAGGGCGTCTGGGGCGGTGCGACCGAGGTCGGCGCCCCGTCGTTCGCCGGCGCGGTTGGAGCGCACGCCAACGCTATTTCGTGCACCTCCTCGAGCAGTTGCGCCATCGTCGGCGTGGTCTTTCACTCGATGTCGCAGGACTCACTCTTCGTCCAGTCCACTGAGCCCACCTCGTAGTGGGTACGTCGTTGGTCAGACAACGAGACCCATCTCGCAACATCTGTTCTCAGAGCCCACCGGCCCGTTGGCGTGACTTGTTCACGCGGACGCGCCCGTCGGGGGTGGCTGGAATACCCTGGACGGCCCATCCTCACGATTCATCGTGACGTACCACCGATCCCCTTGGTCGACTCCGAACGCGAGGTTCCGTACTCCTCCCCGTTCGTTCAACCAGCGTCGTGTGAAGGGATTCGCGCCATTCGGACATTTAGATTGCGATGGGTCAATCGAGGAGAGTGGTGACCAACCGGGATGAGGCGTTTGCGAGGGTTGTGGTGACGCACCGTAACGCCCTCTTGCGCTACGCACTACGCCGTCTCGACGATCCGGTCGCCGCCGAGGACCTCGTCGCTGAGACGTTCGTGGTCGTCTGGCGGCGATTCGGTGAACTACCCCCTCGCGATGAGGAGCTGTTCTGGCTCTACGGTATCGCCGGACACGTGCTCGCCAACCTGCTCCGTGGACGTCAGCGCTCGATGCGTTTGGAGGCTCGCCTCGCCCTGGAGCGCGAGGGTGAACTCGCGACTCCTCGCTACGCCGAAGAAGACATCGAGGCATTACTGGCGGCGCTCGGTGAGCTGAGCCCAGAAGAGCGCGAGTTGATTCAGCTCACCTACTGGGAGAAGCTCTCGTATCGCGAGATGGGTATCACGCTGGGATGCAGCGAGAAGGCCGCTGGTATCCGACTCTCGAGGGCACGACGACACCTCCGTGAGCGGCTCAACCGATCCCTCGGCGAGGCGACCGAGTCACCACTGCGACGAGATGGGACCGACTCGTGAACGAGAACCTGTTCCGCAACGCGATGGCCGGCATCGACCCCGCTCGTGACCTCACGGACGAGACCCTTGACGAACTCGTGCCGCACGAGCGACTCATGTCCACGATCATGACGGGCGTCGGCAACGTCGTTTCCGAGCCTCGGACGGTGCGGATACCAGCATGGCGACGTTGGCCCGCGCTCGTCGGCGCGAGCGCCGCGGCCGTCGCTCTGGCGATGGCGGGAGCCGTCACCCTCTTCAGCTCGGCGCCGGCACTCATTCAGAACGCTGTCGGGCCACACCAGAGTGTGCAGCGAACGGTCTCGCACAAGAAGGTCACGACCGGGGCGGGCATCACCGTGACCGGTACCGGCGCAGCGGTGGGTTTAGGCGTCAGACACCAGCGCTACGTCCAACCGTTCCAACTGGACAATGGGGCATTCACCGTCACGCCCGCCCCGGCTTCGATGAGGACGCCGACCGACGCATCGGGGTTCGCGAGACGAATCTGGGCGACCTCGCAGCTGCGAGGCTATTCGAAGCAACCGCAAGGCTCGCTCGGTTTCGGCGTGGTCACGATCACCAAGCACGTACGCGGCGTGCCGGTGGTCGACCAGGTTCCGGCCTGGGTGGGCCTCGCTTACGACAACGCCCCCTATCACTGTCCGATGCAGACGGCCGGACAGCCACCACGACAACTGCTACGGCGAGCACCGTACAGCGGGATGGCGGCGGTTGTCGTGGGCCAGTCCTCTGGTTCACCGGCCGTGATCTACGTCGCCAAGAGTGTGCGCTGCGGACGTCTCTATCCGGCTCAACTGGCCAACGCCCTGGAGCAGTTCTCACTGCCGTGGAGGATCGTCGGCACCGTTGGTGCTTCGAAGGTCGAGGTCAACGTCTCGCCGCCACCGTGTGGGCGTATCGTTGGAGACGCCGTCGCCGGAACCTGGCGTTCCGGGATCCTGTCATCGGTCAGGATCACCGAATACGGGACCGCACCGGAGTACACCGCGGAGTTCCAAGCGTGTCCCGTTGCCGCGTCGGTGCGAGAGGTCATCGACCTCCGGGGTCCAACGTCACCGCGTACTCGTTTCATCCACCCCACCGCGGGTCCGATGACGGTCGTCGCCAACTCCTACAAGTAAGAAAGGGCCGCTCATGTCGCTACCGCACCGGCTCCCACTCACGACGGTTGCCGTCACGGCCATCGTCGGCGTACTGCTCTCGATGACCCCGCTCACCGCAACTTCAGTCGGTGCTTCATCGAGACCGGCAACGTCACCCGCGACCTGTCGACCGAGCCAGATGCTCGCGTCGATGAGCCCACCACGGGGTACCTACTCGGCATCCGCCGGCTTCCGGGCGACACTGTGGTTCGAGAACACCGGCGGGACATGCAGGCCCATCGTCGATAACGTCCCCGTGCAGGCGGTCAGTGGGCCATCCCACAGGCCGGTCGGAATCGGCTCGTTGAGTGGAACGGTCGCCTACCCGATGTTGCTCCTGGGTCACGGCGACTTCGTCTACGCCAGTGTCTCGATCGGTTCAATCTCGACAGCCCAGTTCAAGGACATGGTCCGCGTGCACGGCAGTTCGTGCTCTCCGAAATACGCCGACGGAATTGAAGTGGAATCGAACCCGAAGGTCGCCAACGACTCGTGGCCCTCGCACTACTTCGCCTTGCCTGAGCAAGTGCCGGTCTGTACCAAGGATTACTTCAATGTCGCCGCTGGGGTCATCAAGAAGTCACCAGTCGGGTTCATCAAGGGACGACTCGAAACCAACGGTGTCCCTGGCCAGTCGTCGGGGTACCGACCGTACCCGGGAACGGTTTGGGCGACGAACGAAAGCGGTGAACCCTTCGGCGCTACCGTTCCAGCCAGTGGGAACTTCACGTTTCGAGTCCCAACGGGGACGTACCGACTGACGGGTTCCTCTCCCCTGTACGGTGGCGGTACGTACCGTTGCCGGGGATCACTCAGGTTGACGATCAAGGTCGACGCGACCGCGAACGAGAATGTCATCTGCGTCGAGAAGTAACAACGGACTCCATTCCTCGGTGTCAACGTGGCTTCTAGCTCGTGTCATCCTGGATCGCATCCATCCAACGCAACAAGGCATCAACCGTGGCTCACCGTGCGGTCCGTTTCACCTCCCTTCACGCACCTCTGTGTCGGAGCGAGTTGGACGCTCCGAACGACACCCCTGAGCGCTCCGTACCAAACGCTCGGCTGACGTGTCGGCGCCGAGCGGCATCTTCCCAACACCGTCACACGGGGGCCTCTCCTCGGCACGTGTTGGACTCAGGCACCGTTGCGACCACCGGGACCTGGCGCGTGGCCCGCGAAGTGCCACCCGACTACGCAACGTGTCGTCCTTCGAACCGTTGGCGACGAAGCTCCACCTCGAGTGAGCATCTGGTGCACCTGGGGTCAGAAGGGTCCGGTCGAACCAACGTTGGTGGGGGATCCAGTGACGTCTCCGTCGGGTCGCTGACGACGTCGCCACTGCTCGGTCGTGGATCGGACCCGGTGTGCTAACGACTGGTGACGCCCGCGGCGTGGACGTCGCTCGGCGACCGGTGCACCGTAGGACGCTGTCGCGTCGAGCCGCCGAAGCCCGGGATGACACGGTTGGTTGACGTCCCGTGGGCGCGACGAACTGGCCGCAAAGGCTGTGATCACATCGCGAACGCGCAACGAATCAGTCCAGCTCCTTCCAGTGCTCTCGTCCGAAGAGACGCCCGTATCGGGCCGAGAGGGAGGAACCCTCATCACGCGCGACGTCAGGACGTAGGGCGAGGGTGCCCTCCGGTGCCGGTAGAGCCGCCACCTGCTCGTCCGTCAAGGCACAACGGATCATCGTCGTCGTGATTTGCGTGATGTGATCTCGGTCGACAAATCGCACTCCGAGCTCGGTCTTGACGACGATGCCGTCGAAGACGTCCAACTCCGGGACCTCCAAGACGTGTTCGACCGTTCCGAACCGGGTGTCGCTGGAACTGAGTAAGGGGGTGCCAACCGGCACCCCTCTATACGAGATCGGCTGTCCCTCGTCCATAGGCGCCCCTTCCTACCGCACTCGAACTTACCCGAGCCGTTGGATCCAGCGGCGTCGTCGTCTCGATACCCGTGTCGGCATGTCCGTCGTGCTTGGTGGTCGACGGGGGTCGACGCTTCGACGAGGGGCCGGCGGTACGGGGCTCCACGATCGCGTGACCGTACCGGACTCGTCGACCTTCGACCTCGTGTGCGCCGTCGCCCGCCGGACCCTGAGCGCCACAGGTCGTGACCACCTGCGCTGGGACGAGGGTGCCATACTGCCGTGGTGCGCCCTCGCCCGAGACTCGTCCTGGCTCTCCTGGTCCTGACCGCGGGCGCCGTTGCGGCCGCGGTCCCCGTCTCAGGCGCCCCGCCACGGACGAACACGATCATCCTCAGCGGTAACGGTGTCGGAGCGGGTCACTTCGGCGAGGGACAGCGAGCCGCGGCCTCATCACTGGTGAAGCTGATCGGCAAGTCGGTCGGTGGCGTTCGTAAACAGAACGAGGGGGATTGCATCGTCTCGGCGGCCCTCTTCTGGTCGAACTTCGCCGCCTACTTCTACCGGGGACGGTTCGACGGCTACCAGACCGGCCACTACGGCACCGGAACGTCCGAGCCCGCGTTCAACGGCGCAACCCCCCAGGGTCTGCGCGTGGGCGACTCGCTCGCGACGGCGCGACGGTTGTACGGATCCGCGATCTCGACCAGCGGAGTACAAGGTGGCGTCTACGCGGTCGACACCAAGGGCGGAACGATTCGCGGCTATCTGTCTATCGAGCCGAATCAAGCGCTTGCGACGAAGGTCAGGGTCCTCTCTATCAGCGCCGGCTCCGTTGGTTGTCCCGCGATGTCGCCCGGGTAACGGAGCGCAGACCGAGGTCCGTTACCCGGTTGCTCGGACTCACCTCGAAGTGCGACACCGGGATCTGGGTCGACCGGAGGCTCATCTGATGGCGTCGTTAGGCTGCTGAGGGGATCGGTCCGCGGTCCTGCTATCGAGGGAAGCGCACGATGTTGGGGAAGCAGTGAGCGACGACGAAGGCTCGGGATTCGACCGACTCGGGGTTCCCAGAGCGCTCTTCGACGCGACCCGCGCCCTGCTGTGGGTGGCGTCCGCCGCCGACGCCAGCAACGTCGCGTCGGATCTGGTTCGGGCGCTCGGTGGAGAGGTGGTTTCGGCCGATGACGTCGAGGGAGAGACCTTGCCCATCGACCTGTCCTTCGGCGTCGGGAGCCCTCTCCTTCCGAGTGCACCACGCACTAGCGCCGCCGCGGCACAGCTCCGGCGTTATCTGCCGGCCTTCGTCCTCGACGCTCGGCGAGCACTCGAAGTCAACTCCGAGGTACACCGCTTCAGCGTGGAGGCGGCCGTCGACAGCCTGACCCAGCTGCCCAATCGCCGAATGGTCGCGAGAGCCTTGGGCAGATTGCGGGCCGGCGATACGGTGATCATGATCGATCTCGACCACTTCAAGCGGATCAACGATACCTACGGCCACGCCGCGGGCGACACCACCTTACGCACGCTCGGACGGACCCTCCGAGCGATCACTCGTGGGCGGGACTTCGTCGGACGGTACGGGGGCGAGGAGTTCATCGTCGTTCTTTCCGACACCAGCGACCCCGAGGCGTTCCTCGGGCGTTTGCGTGCGGCCTGGACGACGGCACGGCCGTACGACATCTCCTTCAGCGCCGGGATCGCCGTGGCCGGGGACGAACCTTCAGCGGCGATCGCCGCCGCGGACCGCGCGATGTATCGAGCCAAGAGCGAGGGACGCGATCGGTGGAGCTGGTCGGCGGGCAACATGCTCGACGGGCCCCGACCCGTCGATGGGCACCAACCACCGAAGAGTGCCTCCTTCGTCGCCTTCAGCCGGATCCACGTACCGGCGGAGGGCTCGGTCGACCTCGAAAGGGCCTTCGCCGACCGTCTCGGCGCTGTCGACCACTGGCCCGGCTTCCTCAATCTGGAGGTGTGGGAGGACATCGCCGACCCGACGAGTTTCGCCATGATCTCGTGGTGGACGTCACCGGACGCCTTCAGGGCCTACATGCAGTCGAGCGATCATCGCCTGTCGCACAGTCGGATATCGAAGGACGACCTCCGACCCCGGGCGCGCCAGTTTCGGCGTTACCGAGTTATCGCGCGATGACCGTCGTCAGCGACGAGAGCCGCGTCGATCGATTCGTCGACACGGCGGTCTCCGGCGAGACGACGGCGGCGATAGCCTTCACGATCGAGCTGCTCGACACCGGTATCCCGAAGTCGACCATCATCGGTGACGTCATGGCGCCGGCCCAGCGACTGGTCGGCGATCGCTGGCAGCGCGGTGAGCTGAGCGTCGCCGACGAACACCTCGCATCCGGCGTCACGGAGTCTGCGCTCTACGCGCTGTCGTCGGCTCCGCCAACTCCCCAGCTCAGGGGCTCCGTCGTCGTGGTCTGCGCCCAGGGGGATTGGCACTCGATCGCGGGCCACATGATCGCGGAGCAGCTACAGGCCCGAGGTGTCGCCACCGCCTTCCTGGGGGCGTCGACGCCCGCCGACGCCGTCAGCCGGTTCCTCGCGAGGAGTCGGCCGGACGCTCTGATCGTGTCGTGCGCCCTGCCGCTCTTCTTCGTCGGCGTCACCCAACTGGCCGACGTCGCGCACGTTCACGGGGTGCCCGTGATCGCCGGCGGACGCGCCTTCGCGGCGCATCCCGAATGGGCCCCGCGGATCGGCGCCGCCGCGTACGCGCGCGACGTCGAGCCCGCCCTGGGCGTGCGCGCGGCGTGGCGGGCGGCACCCCCCCGCGGGTCCCTCGAGCGTACGGCCGGCGATGCTCGCTCGGCGGACCTGGATTCCGGGTCCGGTGCGTACGCGACCCGCGCGTTCGCCGACCTGACAACGCGCTTTCCGGCGATGGCCAACTACTCCAGGCGTCAACTCGAGCGCACCACCGAGGACCTGGGGTACATGGTGCGCTTCGCCGCCGCCGCGTTGTACGTCGACGACGCCGAGGTCTTCACGGAGTTTCTGTCGTGGTTGGTCGATCTGCTCGCGGCCCGCAGTGTTCCCACGTCGGCCGTGGTGGCCGGACTCGAATCCCTGCAGACGTTGCCGGAGTTGCGGGACGGAGACGTCGGTGCGGTCCTGCGGGCCGGGCTGACCCATCTGGCGTGATGCGCGGCCGTACCCCAGCGAGTGGGCGGGTGCGCCTTTCGCGCGACGATGTGAGACCAGCGGCTCATGGGTGAGCCCACTGGACCAGCGCCAGGCGGTGCACCACTCGGCTCACTTGGCGCGGCCTATCGGACGCTCGGGCGCACGCCGTTGGACGCCGGTTCGCTCGACGAGGGCCTCAGCCTCGGGCGGGTCAGCATCGTGCACGGTGCGACGGGCGACGTGATCTGGTTCAGCCCCGACGGACTCGAGCGGACGACCATGTGCCGCCTAGCGTCATCGCTCGACCCCCGACCGGTGGCCGGCGACTGGGTCGGATTGCGCGACGAGACCATCGTGAGCGTGCTGGCCCGCCGAAGCGCGCTACGTCGACCCGACCCCCACGGACACGGCGTGCAGGTCCTCGCGGCCAACCTGGACCTGGTGCTGCTCGTCGTCCCGATCGATCGCGGTCTCAATGAGCGCATGCTCGAACGGTTCGCCGTGATGGCGTGGGACAGCGGGGCTCGACCCTACGTCGTGCTCACGAAGGCCGACGGAGCCACCGACATCGACGGGATCCAGCGGACGGTCCGATCACTCGTCCCCGACGTCGAACTACTCACCACCAGCTCCGTGAGCGGCCGAGGGATCGAACACCTTCGCAGCGTCCTCCATCGGGGCGTGACCGCGGTCATGCTCGGCGCCTCGGGCGCCGGCAAGACGTCGCTGCTCAACGCGCTCGAGGGGAGCGCCGAGGTGACGCGCAAGGTGAGCCGGGCCGGTGAGGGCCGCCACGCGACGACCACTCGGAAGCTCTACCGATTGACGGGTGGCGGCGTGTTGCTCGACATCCCGGGGATCCGTCTGCTCGACCTGATGATCGGACAAGCGGGCGTCGGCCAGACCTTCTCCGACATCGAGATGATCGCGGACCGGTGCCGCTTTCGGAACTGCTCGCACCGTGGCGACGACGGCTGCGCCGTCGAGGCGGCCGTCGCGGCGGGTGCGCTACCCGCCGCCCGGTTGGACAGTTGGCGAGCGATCCACGGCGAACTGGAGGGTCAGCGACGTTCGCGAGACCCATCGACCAATGCGCAGCGGCCCCGTCGCACACCGACGGCACCGACCACAACCGCCAGCTACGACGACCCGCCTCGGCCCTGAGCCGCCGCCGTTGACGACCACCGAAGCGGCCGCCAACCACCCGGCCCCGGCCGCGGCCCCGCCGGGCCGCGCGCAGGGGGGGGGCGCGGGGGGGGGGGCG
>VFSW01014238.1_pt1 | contig 11004 bp, 12 predicted proteins | sample 5358111 | NCBI WGS metagenome assembly VFSW01 (sample SAMN11554181, study PRJNA540505) | mine drainage metagenome | isolation source: sediment from site ElyBrook_90M | place: USA: Ely Copper Mine, Vershire, VT | collected 2017
AGATCAATGATGCGAGAGCGGGTGCCGTGGCGGTCATTGATGGTGACAACCACCGAACGGCCGGTGGCGGCCGCCGTGACGCGGACCTGGCACCCCAAGGGCAGGCTGGCATGAGCCGCGGTTAGACTATTCTGATCGTAGATGGCTCCACTGGCGGTCCGATGCCCCTGCCAGCGGGGGCCGCCATACCAGGAGGCGATGCCTGTCTGCTGCCAAAGCGGTGGCGGCGGTGGCGGGCGTTGCAGTGCCACATCGAGGGCGGCGACCAGCCGCGGAGAGGGGCGGGCAGCCCGCATGGGGGCTGATGTAAAGGCCAGCTGGGGGGGATCGGCCGCGGCAGGATGCCAGGGAGCGATAAGCCCGACGCAGAACGCCAGGGCGATTGCGCCCTCGCGGCCATATCGCGCTCCCGCCGCTCCTGGCTTCAGGTTTTTCGTGCTTGGTCTGCCGCGCAGTGCCGACAATCCATCCCATCCCGTGTTTGAAGTAGTCTAAGCAATATAATCGAACCAGATAGATAAAAGCAGCCCCCTAGCTCGGCTGGGCAGCATCAACCAGATCAGGTTCAAAAATGGCCATTTTATGGTGATGACAGGATTGCGGCGCCTGTGGATAGATTGTGCCTGACCGGCTGGTGGTCAGTCAGTGTCTATACGCATGTGATTTTCAACGAGATTGTGTCGTGCAACGAGAGCGTCGCAGGGCCGGTCAAGGATTATTTTCCCTTTTCGGCAAATTTTCCTTGACCAACCACCCCAGTTTGCGGTAGAAGCGGCGCCATCATCGAGCCATTGCGCAACACGGCGCGACGCCGATGACATCACACGACATCCAGGGCGGCGGCTGCGGCGTCCTTTGCGATCATACATAAGGACGCATGGCCGGTCGCCGCCACTCGCTCCGCCAGTGGACGCGCATAGCGCTGGCGCCGCTCGGGCTGCGGCCGGCGGCCCACCACATCGCGCTGCTTTCGGCGCTGGGTGATGTTGCGGCCGGGCGGTGCGACCGGCTGATGGTGTTGATGCCGCCTGGCAGCGCCAAGTCAACCTATGCCTCGGTGCTGTTTCCTCCATGGTGGCTGTCCCGCCACCCGCGGGGGAGTGTCATTGCGGCCAGCCACACGGCGGACCTGGCGGCGCATTTCGGGCGCCGGGTGCGCAATTTGATTGCTGAGCATGTTGACCTGCTTGGCTACGGTTTGGCGGCGGATAGTCGGGCGGCGGCACGGTTCGCGACGACCGCCGGCGGAGAATATTTCGCCTCCGGGCTTGGCGGTCCGCTGGCCGGCCGGCGAGCGGATCTGGTGCTGATCGATGATCCAGTGAAGGGTCATGCCGAGGCCGACAGCGCGGCACATCGCGATTTCGTCTGGGACTGGTATCGGGCCGACCTGCTGTCGCGGGTGCGACCGCGCGGCCTGGTCGTGCTGATCATGACGCGATGGCACGTGGACGATCTCGGTGGGCGGCTGCTTGCGACGGACGAGCGCTGGCGGGTGCTGCGCATGCCGGCCTTGGCGGAAATCGGCGATCCGCTCGGGCGGGTCCCGGGCGCGCCGCTATGGGCTGGATCGGAAGATCTGGCGGCGCTGGACAGGCGGCGGACGGAAGTGGGTGCCCGCGTCTGGGCTGCACTGTATCAGCAGACGCCGCTGCGCACCGAGGGGGCGTTGTTCCCGGTGACCAAGCTCGGAATGACCGAAGCGGCGCCGGCGTCGCTGTTGCGTGTGCGAGGCTGGGATTTGGCGGCCACGATTGAATCCGCTGGCCGCGATCCTGATTACACGGTCGGTGCGCTTCTGGGGCGCGACGAGGCAGGACGCATCTTTGTGCTCGACATTGTGCGGATGCGCGGCGGGCCGCACGAGGTGGAACAGGTCATCCGCCGGACCGCCGAGCGCGATGGCGTCGACGTGCCGATCACGCTGCCCCAGGACCCGGGCCAAGCCGGCAAGATGCAGCTGGCTTGGCTGACCCGCGCGCTGGCTGGCTTCGTGGTTGCCGGCTCGCCCGAGACCGGCGCCAAGGCGACCCGCGCCGCACCGTTCGCCGCTCAGATCGCGGCGGGCAACGTGAGTTTGCTGCGCGGCCGGTGGAATGCCGACCTGGTGGAAGAACTCGCTGCGTTTCCGTCTGGTCGGCACGACGACCAGGTGGATGCGTTGGCGCGGGCGATGGGCAACCTGGTCGAACGCGGACCACGCCCGCGCCGCGCCGCGATCGATCTTTTCGTGCGGTGAGCACGGTGGCCTAGGGAGAGATGATGTTCGACAGCCTCTGTGGGCGAATCCCGCGCGATCCGGACTATCCCGAACGGACGCGGCGGTTGGACATCCTGCGCCGCGTTCTCGCCGGCACTATCTATGATGTGCTGCCGTACGAGTTCCAGGACGAACGGGCGGCGGACGGAAGCTACATACCGTTGCGCTGGCGGCGGCCGAGTGTGCGCTACGCGCTGCCGCGCATCGTGGTGGACGACGCGCTTTCGCTATTGTTCGGCGAGGGCCATTTTCCGACCATCGACGCCGAGGACAAGCGGGTGCGAACCCTGTTCGGCGACATCACTCGGGAAAGCGGCCTGAACCAGGTGATGCTGGAGGCGGCGCTGCGTGGCTCGGTTGGTTCCGTTGCCTTGCTGCTGCGGGTATTGCGCGGCCGGGTCTTCGTTGCTGTTCTGGAGACGTTATATCTGACCCCGCTATGGGATCCGTCTGCACCCGATACGTTGCTGTCAGTAACCGAGCGCTACAAGGTGTCCGGGCGTCTGCTGGTCGGGCAAGGCTATGAGGGGCTCGATCCCGCATCCGAGTATTGGTTCGAGCGGCGCTGGGATCTCGCGCACGAAACGTGGTTCCTGCCACTGCGTGTGGGTGCCGAGCAGATGCCTGACATCGATGCCCAGCGCAGTGTGCACCACAGCCTGGGCTTCGTGCCCATTGTGTGGATACGCAATCTACCCGGCGGCGATCTGATCGATGGCGGATGCACATTCCGCTCGGCAGTCGAGACCTCAATCGAGATCGACTATCAGCTGAGCCAGGCCGGCAGGGGGCTAAAATATTCCTCTGATCCAACATTGTTGATCCGGGAACCGGCTGGCGCAGATGGAGAAATTCTGCGCGGAGGCGGCAACGCGCTTGTGGTGAGTGAAAAAGGTGAGGCCAAGCTTCTGGAAATCAATGGCACTGCGGCCGGTGCGGTGCTGGATTACGTTCGCATCTTGCGGGAATTTGCGCTCGAGGGTGTGCACGGCAATCGCGCCAGTCCGGAACGACTAAGCAGCGCCCAATCCGGTCGCGCTCTGGAATTGATGAACCAGGGCCTTATCTGGCTCGCGGATAATCTGCGTGTCTCTTATGGCGGTGGGTTGCTGGCTGTGGCGCGGATGATTGCACGCGCCTCCCATCGCTATGGGCTGCGTGTGGAAGGCGAGGCCGTTGCGCCGGTGCCGCCGGCCTCGCGACTGACGTTGCGCTGGCCACGCTGGTACGCGGCGACTGCGGAGGATCGACAGCGAGACGCGATGACTCTGAGCACGCTTCGGAAAGCGGGCCATTTATCACGTCTAACAGCTGTAAAATCGCTTGCCGATGCGTACGACATCGAGGACGTACCTGGCGAAATCGCCCGAATGGACGGAGAGGTTGATGCATGACTGACGAGACCGAAACAGCGCCGGTGGCTGACGAGCGGGTGGCCGCGTTAGAACGTAAGCTTATCGACACGACATCGGCCTACACGCAGCGCCTGGTGCAGGCTGAGCTGAAGGCGGAAGCCATCCGTACAGGTATGGTCGATCTCGACGGCATCCGCCTGGTGGATACCACCACCTTGACCGTCAACGACAAGGGCGAGGTTGCGGGTGCGGCCGCAGTGATGGAGCAGATGCGGACGACCAAGCCGTGGCTGTTCAGCCCCGCTTCTTCCTCTGCCGCAGCCTCACCGCCACCGGCACAGATGTCGCATGCACGACTTGCGACGGAGATGACGCGCGAAGAGTGGCAGCAGGCCCGGACGACACTTCTAAAAAAACGTTAATTACACCGATAGCTCTTATTGATAACACGCACAATGGCGACGACCACCACCCGTGCACCGGATGACACCGCGCCTGGGTCTGGTGCAACCAAAGGGATGAACAATGAGCATTGCCAATTTCCCGCCGTCCTTACAGCCGATTATTCAGCAAGGGTTCCTGGCGCGTGAGTTCCAGAACGCACTACAATCCCGACTCGGCTATCGCGCGGTTGCCGACCGCGAGGACTTTGCCGTTGGTATCGGCGAGACGCTGACCAAAACCCGCGTCGGTCTAAAGCCTAGCGTGACGACACCGCTGAATCCGGCAACCAACACAAATCTCGATAACGGACTTTTGCCAGGAATCCTTGGGGTGGAGCAGTACACACTGACTATAAACCATTACGCGGCAACAACCGACCTCAATATGGTCACTAGTCGTGTTGGGATCGCAAGCCAATTCCTTCTGAATGCAGCGATCAATGGCGAGCAGGCCGCGCGCTCGCTTGACGAGCTGGCGCGAAATGCGTTGTTCACGGCATATTTCGGTGGCAATACGCGGGTGCGTACCACGCTGGCCTCGGCGGGAGTTGCGGTCTCGGTCGATGACGTTCGTGGTTTCCAGTATGTCTTCCAGAACGGCGTGCAGACCCCAGTGGGTGGCACCACGTCGCTCACGGTTACGGTCGGCAATGATGCCTATACTCTAATCGGTACCGCCGTGGACGCAACCAACGGTTCCACCATGCCGGGAGGAATCTCGGGTGTGCTGACGTTCTCGACACCGGTCTCGATCGCTGATGGAAGCGCGGGAAACGCGGTGACCGCCGCAACTGCCAGCGCGATTGTGCGACCAAACGGGCGTGCGACCACGGCGGCTATTGCAGTCGGCGACAGCCTGGAGATGGGCAATCTGCTCGATGCCGTCGCGGTGCTGCGCCAGAATGCCGTTCCTGAGATTGACGGAGCCTATAATTGCTATCTCGATCCAGTCAGCGCGCGCCAATTATTTTCCGACCCGGCATTTCAGCGCCTGTACCAAGGTGCGACCGGAGCCAATCAGGTCTTTCACCGTGGTCTGGTGAACGACTTCCTGGGCTTGCGCTTCATCCCGACCACCGAAGCTTATGTGCAGGATCATCCAAACCTGCCGGGCGCGATCGTTCGGCGTCCGATTGTCTGCGGCAAGGGGGCGCTGATCGAAGGCGATTTCGCGGGTATGGCAGAGGCCGACGTGGCTCCTAAAGACTCTATCATCTCAGTAGTCGATGGCGTGGCAATGGTAACTCGAGAACCGATTGATCGGTTGCAGCAGATTATCGCGCAGAGTTGGTACTGGATTGGCGGCTTCTGTGCTCCGTCTGATCTGGGCACGAACCCCACCACGATCCCAACCGCGACCAACGCGACCTACAAGCGGGCGGTGATGATCGAGCATCTCGGCTGACTCGCGGGCAGATCAGGAGGCGGGGAATGGCGTTCACCGAGACCGAGCGAACGGATATCCGACGGCATTGCGGTTATCCGGCGTTCGGCGTCGGGAACGCTGCTTTCCAAAATTGGCGCTTCTACCAAGTGTACGGCCTTCTGGAATTCCGGCTCAACTGGCTTTCAGGCGCAGAGGAGGCAGTGGTACGTCAGTATCTCGGAACGCTGAGCCAACTCGAGGAGGCGATCCCCGGTGTAGGCACTGCACTCGATACCGAGCAGGCAGCAAACTGGACCCGCAATCCACGGGAGTTAAGCGAGCGCCGGCGGTTGTTTGACGATTGGCGGCGACGCTTGTGCGGGTTCCTCGGAGTGCCGTCGGGCCCGGGTCTTGGGCCGAGCGCGCCGGTCCTGGTAGTTTAATGCTAGGCGCAGACCTGGCGGACAGGATCCGTCGCGGCGAAGGCATCGCAGCGCAGCGAGTGGGCGCGTGGTGTGACCTGTTCCGACCCACGGGAGGTGGCCCTGCCCTGGCCGATGACAACCGCATCATGCGACTGCCGTCGGTTTTTCTTCCGGCGCGCGGCCGGCAGGCGCTGCGTGCATTCGGAGAGGCGGCGTGGCGGGGGATTTTTGACGCCGCCTATACGCGCCCGGGTGATTATCTGATGCGGCGGGATGACGGCGCAACCTGGTTTGTTGCATCATGCGACCGTCTAATTCCAAGCCTGTGCATTCGTGCGGAACGCATGGTTGACATCTCTCGTGCCGTTGGGCCGGCGATGGCTGGAGCCAACGCCTATGGTGGTGCATCGACGACACCTGTCCTGACGGGGTGGCCTGCCAGTGTGGTTGCCATGCGAGGAACCGGCATGGATCGGGCGCGGCTGCCTGCAGATGGGCTGCCGGCAAGCTGGATTATGCTGTTGCCGGCACTGGTCGGAACCGTGTTGCGTACGGGAGATCTCGTACGGGATGATCTCGGCCGAACCGGTTTGGTGGGCGCGGCGGAGGTGAGTGATCTCGGGTGGCGGATGATTGTCAAGCAAACTGCCGCGTAGCGACCAGGGAAGCCTCCAGTGGACGCGTGTTTGCCTCCGGGACCTCGGTTGCGTGCTGCTTGGGTGATGTCGCGGCGCCAGGCGTGGGAAAGAGACCGGTAATTGGGAGCGGTTGGCGGGAGAAGACGCGATCATGGCAGATCAGTCAGACGTCGAAGGGGCATTAGTCGACATCATAGCCGCAGCGCTCTACCCGCAGGGCGGAGCGGCGCCCAGCATGATTGGCCGCGCCATCCGCATCTACCGGGGGTGGCCGCAGGAATCCGCGCTCGCGGACGATCTGGGAGCCGGTGTCGCGCATGTGAGCGTCGTGGCCGCGCAGGTGCTGCGCAATACAACACGCTACCTTGATCTAGATCTCCCGTTGCCTTCCGCAAATCCGACTATGACTGTGACGGTTGCCGGGGATACGGCCACGTTCACCGGGATACCCAGCGTCGGCCAAGTTGCCGGATTGTGGGCCGATACCATCGCGGTTGTCCATCGTGTGACGTCGGGAGATACGCTGGCGATGGTTGCGGCGGTTCTGGCGACCCGCATGGCCACGCAGCGCATAGCGCTGGTGGCAGGCACGAGTGTAACGGTGCCCGGCGTTGGGCTGCTCACGGGGCGCGTTGTGGTCGACCAGAAAAACCTCTCCGAGATAAGACGTCAGCTGCAGAGATTTCGCATTAGCGTCTGGTGCGACGACCCTGCTGCGCGTGACGTAGTCGCCACCGCGGTCGATCTAGGTGTATCGGTCACTTCATTTCTACCGCTTACAGACGGAACGTTAGGGCGGCTGCGCTTTTCAGGAAGCAGGGTCAGCGATGCGTCCGGCCCGGCGGGTCTATGGTGCCGGGAGATTGATGTTGAAGTCGATTACCCGACCACGATCGCACAGGTTCAGCCGAGCGTGATCTTTGGCGATACCACGTTGACCACGAACGGCGCGTCTGGACCCACTCAGATCTATTGAAGGAGGCAAGTCGCATGAAAATGCCAATATTTGCAGTGGGGTTGTTCTGGCCTAGCGAAACCCACTCTGTTCCCCGGAACAGGGAGAAAAGAGAAATTATGGCGTCAAGTGACACCTGGCGCGGCGCAAAGCGTGTCGGCCGAGCGGGGGGTTGATAGATGCCGATCTCACAGGCAGGAGCACTCAATACCACTGCACTGATCGTGCCAGATCTTTACGTCCAGATTGTTCCCCCTCAGACGATTATTCTCAACGGCGTTCCGACCGATGTGGTGGGAGTCGTTGGGACAGCGAGCTGGGGGCCCGTTGGCGAGGCAGTAATAGTTGCCTCTATGACCGACTATTCACGAGCTTTCGGTCCGGTGGTCGTACGGAAATATGACATGGGTACGCCTGTTGCGGCAGCCGTGCAGCAGGGGGCTGCGAATTTCCGCTGCGTCCGCGCGACGGACGGAACCGACACAGCATCTGCGTTTCAGGTTCCGGGGACAAGCTTCGTATTCACCGCGCTCTATACCGGTAGCCTTGGTAACCAGATCGGTGTCGTTCTAGCCAATGGGTCCAAAGCCGGAACGTGGCGACTGTCGGTGAGTCTGCCGGGATTGTCCCCCGAAGTCTTCGACAATATCGGTGGCAGCGGCGGCGCATTCTGGCAGGCATTGGCTGATGCGGTGAATATTGGGCTCGGCCCCCAGCGTGGCCCGAGTCAGATCGTAGTGGCCGCACCTGGTGCAACAGCGGTGGCGCCGACGCCGTTCGTGTGGGATTTCTCGACCGGACAGGCGGGTACGGATGGCGCGAGCGTCTCCGCGACGATGCTTGTTGGAACGGACATCACACCGCGCAGGGGGATGTACGCGCTGCGCGCGCAGAGATGCAGTATTGCCCTGCTAGCGGACGCCGATGATAGCACGCAATGGACAGCGCAGGCTAGTTTCGGGATTTCCGAAGGGGCCTACATGATCTTGACCGGACCGCCGGGCGACACGATTACTAACGCCGTCGCAGTGAAGCAGGCCGTCGGCCTCGACACCTATGCGGCTAAAATGATGCTTGGCGACTGGCTGTGGTGGAACGATCAGGCGAATGGGGTGATGCGGATCATCTCACCGCAGGGGTTTGTGGCGGGGCGATTAGCGAATCTGTCGCCTGAGCAGTCGAGCCTCAATAAGCCGCTTTATGCCGTTGTTGGCAGTCAAAAATCTGGGATGCCGGGCTCGGGTCAGATGACCTCCTATGCGGCAGCGGAATTAGCCGAACTGTTGCAAAACGGCATTGACGTGGTCGCCAACCCACAGCCAGCTGGAAGCTTTTGGGGGGTGCGAGGTGGACACAACGCATCATCCAACGCGGCCACCAACGGCGACAACTATACGCGCCTAACCAACTACGTGGCGGCTACGCTAGCAGCTGGTATGGGGCAGTATGTGGGGCAGGTGGTGAACGCCGCCCTGTTTCGGCGAATTCGGGCTACTCAGTTGGCTTTTCTCCAGGCGATGCTCGGCCAGGGGATGCTGGGCTCCACTGACGGAGCGCTCCCGTTCAGCGTAGTGTGCGATACGTCCAACAATCCCCTGTCGCGCACCGGACTCGGCTATGTCCAGTCGGATGCACAGGTGCAGTACCAGGCGATCAACGAAAAATTTATTGTCAACATTGAAGGCGGCCAGACCGTGCAGGTGCAGCGTCAGACGTTGCCCGGTGCGCCCGGCGCGTTGGCCGCATAAGGAGAATTCATGACCAGCACCCAGTTCTCGATCGGGCGGGACTGTCAACTCGTACTATTGGGCCCGTTCGGGCGGATTGATCTCGCGCACGTGACCGGCTTCGAGAGTCGGCAGGTTACCGCGTCGGTGCGGGTGGATCGGATTGATGGCATGCATCTGGCCGCTGAGCTGCCGAAGGGTTGGCAGGGCAGTTTTGAGATCGAGCGGGGTAATTCGGCGGCGGACGACGTGATTGCGGCCGTCGAGAGTGCGTTCCATGCGGGCAGCCCGGTCTCCCCCGGAACCCTGTATCAATACATTAGCGAGTCGGATGGATCCACGAGCACCTATCAGTATAGTGGTGTCGCCCTCAAGCTGACCGAAGCCGGGACATGGCGAGGTGATGAGAGTGTCAAACAGAAACTTGACTTCTTTGCGACGGTCAGGGTGCGCGTCTGATGATGCTTGACGTCGAGGTCGTTGACGGGACCGGACGCCGTCTTACGGTGCGACCGCTGAGTGCGCTGGACCGATTGCGGCTCTATAAGGCCGTTGGTAGCGAGCTGGCCATGAACGATGTCTGGTTTGGGGTTGCCGTTCTGGCGACGGCAGTTCGAGCGATCGAAGGCGTGCCGGTGCCGTTGCCTGTCTCGGAGGCGCAGATTGAGGCGCTGGTCCAACGATTGGGCGACGAAGGTCTCGCCACGGCGGCGGCCGAACTAGATCGGCAGGTGCAGCCGATGAGTGCGGATCTCATAAAAAACTAAGCAGGCACCCTGACCTTGTTGACTGCCTTTATCTGTGCAGGGGCGGGGTGCCGTTCGATATTGCGACGTCTCTGTCGCCCGCCGAGCGGCTTGCCTGGGTGATTGCACTAGGACAACTGGATGGGCGAGACTTCGAATTCGAGACGTGGTCGTGGAAGAAGGAATAGCGGATGCCGCGGCACGTTTCCACACCTTGGCGCAACGTGACGCGCCCGACGCCGGGGTGGCTTTCCGTACTCGGTTCCTATCGTGGGTCGGCGGCTCCACACGGTGTGGGTTTGCACCGGGCGTCGTCAGGGCAGATAGCCGGTGAGCGCGGCTCGCAGGTTCGTCTGCGGTTCCGGCCTGAGGTGTTGAGCCACTCTGCACGAGAGGGGGTACGGGCGATCTCCGTGCCCTGGGCGGGGCAGGCGCGGTTGCACCGCATCCAGCGTGTCGGCGGAGGGGCCCTCGTTCGGTTGCACGCATCGCTTCCCGGCAGTGCCGACGCGCCAGATCTGCGGGTGAACACTGGTTGGCGGTCGGTGCCGAGCGCGGCAGCGACCGTTCCTGACTGGGGCAAGCGACCGCCATGGTCAATTCAACCAATGGCGGTGGGATGGCGGAGGATGGCAATCGCCACGAGATCGCCGGTCCGAGGGGTGCATAGCGTCGGAGAGCCGGGGACCATCATGGGAGCGATGGCGCCACGTCCCGATCATGCGGATATTCGGCGCGCACCAGGGTACACTGCATCGCGCGGCGGGGCGGTCTGGACGAGCCACCACGGAGTGGCCGGCGGGGACTTTGCGGCCAGCGCCACAATATCGACGGGAAATATCGGACTCGACATGGGTGGTGTCGTGCAATCTGCTGGGGAGATCCATGGGGCGCTGCAGGGGGATGTCTTCCTCGACGGTGCGCGTGTCGGTCGGTGGATGGCCCGCAGATTGACTGATGCAGTGGCAAGGCCGGCGAGCGGCATGACTGGATTCGATCCGCGCCTCGGCTCCCCGTGGCCCGGCACGTTGCAGGGGGGATGAGACACCCTGTGTCCAGGCCTAAATTTTCAGGTGGCGAGATTGGCGG
>VFSW01014239.1_pt1 | contig 11003 bp, 15 predicted proteins | sample 5358111 | NCBI WGS metagenome assembly VFSW01 (sample SAMN11554181, study PRJNA540505) | mine drainage metagenome | isolation source: sediment from site ElyBrook_90M | place: USA: Ely Copper Mine, Vershire, VT | collected 2017
TCCTCAGCCCGGCGAACGGCAAGCCGATCATCGTGCCGAGCCAGGACATCGTGCTTGGCATCTACTACCTCTCGCTTGAGACGCCCGCCTTCCGCATGGCCGACGATGAGCGCGCGACGGCCTTCGGTACCATCGGCGAAATCGAGCACGCGCTTGAGGCGCGTGTGATCAGCCTTCACGACAAGATCCGCTCCCGTTTCGATAGCGTGGCACCTAACGGACAGCTCGTGCGCCAGACCGTGGTGACCACGCCTGGCCGCATGTTGATTGCCCAGGTTCTGCCCAAGCACGCGGACATCCCGTTCTCGCTCATCAACCGGCCGCTGACCAAGAAGAACGTTTCGGATGTGATCGATGCGGTCTATCGCCATTGCGGCCAGAAGGAGAGCGTGATTTTCGCCGATCGCCTGATGGGCCTGGGCTTCAGCCAGGCCTGCAAGGCGGGGATCAGCTTCGGCAAGGATGACATGATCATCCCGACGGAGAAGGGCGCACTGATCGAGAAGACGCAGACCGAGGTGAAGGAGTTCGAGCAGCAGTACCAGGATGGGCTGATCACCTCTGGCGAGCGCTACAACAAGGTGGTGGATGCCTGGTCGCGCTGCACCGAGGAAGTGGCTGGTGCGATGATGAAGGAAATATCACGCCAGGAGGTCGGGCTGCCCACGAACTCGGTGTGGATGATGAGCCACTCCGGTGCCCGCGGGTCGCCGGCGCAGATGCGCCAGCTTGCAGGCATGCGCGGGCTGATGGCCAAGCCCTCGGGCGAGATCATCGAGCAACCGATTATCGCCAACTTCAAGGAAGGTCTGTCCGTTCTCGAGTACTTCAATTCCACCCACGGCGCCCGCAAGGGTCTTGCGGACACCGCCTTGAAGACCGCGAATTCGGGCTACCTCACGCGGCGGCTGGTGGATGTGGCGCAGGACTGCATCATCGTTATCCCGGATTGCGGCACCGAGCGTGGATTAACGGTACGTCCGGTGATGGACGGCGGCGAGGTGGTCGCAAGCCTGTCTGAGCGCATCCTCGGTCGCACGTTGGCCGATGATGTCCGCGACCCGCTGAGCGATCACCCCGTTGCCGTGCGCGGCACGCTGATCGATGAGGAACAGGCCGAGCGGATCGAGAAATCCGGTGTCGAGTCGGTGCGCATCCGTTCGGTGCTGACCTGCGAAGCCAAGGTCGGTGTGTGCGGTGCCTGCTATGGTCGCGATCTCGCGCGCGGAACGCCGGTGAATGTCGGCGAGGCAGTCGGGGTCATCGCGGCCCAGTCGATCGGTGAACCTGGCACCCAGCTCACCATGCGCACCTTCCATATCGGCGGTGCGGCCCAGCGCGGGGCGGAACAATCGGCCGTGGAAGCCAGCCACGACGGGACGATTGTGTTGCGAAATAGAAACGTCGTCGTCAACGGGCGCGGCGGCACCATTGTCATGAGCCGCAACTGCGAAGTGGTATTGAGCGATGCCGGCGGACGTGAGAAGGCGCGGTTCCGTGTTCCCTATGGGGCGCGCCTGCTCGCCGATGAGGGTGCCAAGGTTACGCGCGGCCAGAAGCTTGCCGAGTGGGACCCCTACACGTTGCCCATCATTACCGAGCGCGACGGCCGTGTTGAATACCTCGACCTTATCGACGGCGTGACACTGATCGAGCGGATGGACGAGGTTACCGGCCTCACCTCCAAGGTGGTGGTTGACTACAAGCAGAACGCGCGTGGGGTGGATCTTCGCCCGCGGCTGCAGCTGAAGGACAGCGCCAGCAACGTGATCAAGCTGCCGAGCGGTGGCGATGCCCGCTACTTCCTCGCTCCGGACTCGATTCTGTCGGTGGAGAACGGTGCGGAGGTGGCGGCCGGCGATGTGCTGGCGCGGATCCCGCGCGAGGGCAGCAAAACCCGCGACATCACGGGTGGCCTGCCGCGGGTGGCGGAGCTATTCGAGGCGCGTCGTCCCAAGGACCACGCGATCATTGCCGAGATCGACGGGCGTGTGGAGTTCGGAAAGGATTACAAAGCGAAGCGGCGGGTCATCGTGAAGAACGACGAGACCGGCGAAGAGACCGAATATTTGATCCCGAAGGGCAAGCACGTCTCGGTGCAGGAGGGCGATTTCGTGCGCATCGGCGACCCGCTGGTGGATGGCCCGAGGGTGCCGCACGATATCCTCAAGGTGCTTGGTGTGGAGGCGCTGTCGGACTATCTGGTGAACGAAATCCAGGATGTGTACCGTCTCCAGGGCGTCAAGATCAACGACAAGCATATCGAGGTGATCGTCCGCCAGATGCTCCAGAAAGTGGAGATCCTGGACCCGGGTGACACCACGTTCCTGGTCGGCGAGCAGGTGGACCGCACCGATTTCGATGCGGAGAATACCCGCATCGGCTCCGAGGACCGGCCCGCCGCGGCGATGCCGGTGCTGCAGGGCATCACCAAGGCCAGCCTGCAGACCAGCAGCTTCATCAGCGCGGCCTCCTTCCAGGAGACCACCAGGGTGCTGACCGAGGCGGCCACGGCCGGCAAGGTGGACAACCTGATGGGGCTCAAGGAGAACGTCATTGTCGGGCGGCTGATCCCCGCTGGCACAGGCAGCGTGATGAACCGGATGCGCAGCCTGGCTGCGGGGCGGGATAAGCGGTTGCGGGCGGAGGCGCGCGCCACCGTGGACGAACCGGCCGCCACCTGACGGACGCCTTTCACGGCCCAGGTACAGACTGAGCAAAGGCCGGCAGGGCATCTCTGCCGGCCTTTCTCATATCTGGCCTGCCGCTGCGGTCCCGCGGAACGGCAAAATGCCAGCGAACCACCTCCTCCCGCTTGACTTGTGCGAGGGGGGTCCGTATCACCCCGCTCTCGGCCCGAGCCGGTATCGGTGCGGCCGTCATTCGCAGTTGCCGTCTCTGCCGGCGCCGCCCCCATGTTCTGACAAGGGGGGCCCAGGCCGGTAGGGTGGAGATGCCGCAGGGGCGCTTGCTTCCTGTGGCATTGGCGTGCGAGGCGGCCGTGCGGAACCGACAGGCCTGACGGAGCGAAAGAGGGTCCATGCCGACCATCAACCAGCTGATCGCCAACGGGCGTGAACCGGCGCGCAAGCGCAACAAGGTTCCTGCCTTGCAGGGCTGCCCGCAGAAGCGTGGAGTGTGCACCCGCGTCTATACAACCACCCCGAAGAAGCCCAACTCGGCCCTGCGCAAGGTGGCCAAGGTGCGGCTGACGAACGGCTATGAGGTGGTGAGCTACATCCCCGGTGAAGGCCACAACCTTCAGGAGCACAGCGTGGTTCTGATCCGCGGTGGGCGTGTGAAGGATTTGCCGGGCGTTCGTTATCATATCCTGCGCGGCGTGCTCGATACCCAGGGCATCGCCAAGCGCCGTCAGCGCCGTTCGCTTTACGGCGCCAAACGTCCGAAGTGAGGAGGGACGCATGAGTCGCCGTCGCCGCGCCGTCAAGCGCGAGGTTCTGCCGGATGCCAAATTCGGCGATGTGGTGCTCAACCGCTTTATGAATGCGCTGATGTACGACGGCAAGAAGTCGGCGGCGGAGGGCATCGTTTATGGCGCTCTCGACACGCTGCGGCGCAAAGGCGGGCGTGAGGCCGATCCGGTCCGCATGTTCCATGAGGCGCTGGACAACGTGAAGCCGTCGGTGGAGGTGCGCTCCCGCCGGGTTGGCGGCGCGACCTACCAGGTGCCGGTCGAGGTTCGGCCGGAGCGGCGGCAGGCGCTGGCGATCCGCTGGATTATCGATGCCGCCCGCAAGCGGGGCGAGCACACGATGGAGGAGCGGCTCTCCAACGAACTGATGGATGCGGTCAACAACCGCGGAACGGCGGTCAAGAAGCGCGAAGATACCCATCGGATGGCCGAGGCCAACAAGGCATTCAGCCACTACCGCTGGTAACAGAGTCAACCGGAAGCCCGAGGGCACGGAGAGAGAGATGGCGAAGTCGAAGTTCATGCGGAACAAGCCGCACTGCAACATCGGGACGATCGGTCACGTCGACCATGGCAAGACGTCGCTCACGGCGGCGATCACCAAGGTGCTGGCGAAGTCCGGTGGTGCGACGTTCACGGCGTACGACCAGATTGACAAGGCACCCGAGGAACGCGCACGCGGCATCACCATCTCGACCGCGCATGTCGAGTATGAGACCAAGCACCGCCACTACGCGCACGTCGATTGCCCTGGCCACGCGGATTACGTGAAGAACATGATCACGGGCGCGGCGCAGATGGACGGCGCGATCCTGGTGGTGTCCGCGGCCGACGGTCCGATGCCGCAGACGCGAGAGCACATCCTGCTTGCCCGCCAGGTCGGCGTGCCGGCGCTGGTGGTGTTCCTCAACAAGGTCGATATGGCGGATCCGGATCTTCTGGAACTGGTGGAGCTCGAAGTGCGCGAGTTGCTCACCAGCTACCAGTTCCCCGGCGACGAGATCCCCATCATCAAGGGGTCTGCCCTGTGCGCCCTTGAGGACCGCGAGCCCGAGATTGGTGAGCAGGCGATCCTGAAGCTGATGGAGGCGGTCGATGCCTACATCCCGCAGCCGGAACGCGCGAAGGACAAGCCCTTCCTTATGCCGATCGAGGACGTGTTCTCGATTTCCGGCCGCGGCACCGTGGTGACCGGCCGTGTCGAACGCGGCATCGTCCGCGTGGGCGACGAGGTGGAGGTGGTCGGCCTTCGCGACACCACCAAGACGATCGTCACCGGCGTAGAGATGTTCCGCAAGCTGCTCGACCAGGGTGAAGCGGGTGACAACATTGGCGCGCTGCTGCGCGGAACCAAGCGCGAGGACGTGGAGCGTGGACAGGTTCTGGCCAAGCCGGGCTCCATCACACCGCACAAGAAGTTCAAGGCCGAGGCCTACATCCTCACCAAGGAGGAGGGCGGTCGCCATACACCGTTCTTCACCAACTATCGGCCGCAGTTCTACTTCCGCACTACCGACGTGACCGGTGTCGTTACTCTTCCAGAGGGAACGGAGATGGTGATGCCGGGCGACAACGTATCGATGGATGTCGAGCTCATTCAGCCGATTGCCATGGATGACGGGCTGCGTTTCGCCATCCGTGAGGGTGGTCGGACCGTGGGCGCCGGCGTCGTGGCAAAAGTCGTCTCCTGACGCATTGGGAAAGGCCGGCGCCCCCGGACGATGAGCATGGACAATCAAAACATTCGTATCCGCCTCAAGGCGTACGATCACCGCGTGCTGGACAACAGCACGAAGGAAATCGTAACGACGGCCAAGCGGACGGGCGCTCGGGTGCGCGGGCCTATCCCCTTGCCGACACATATCGAGCGCTTCACCGTCAACCGCTCGCCGCATGTGGACAAGAAGAGCCGCGAGCAATTCGAGATCCGCACGCATCGGCGCCTGCTCGACATCGTCGAGCCGACGCCGCAGACGGTGGATGCGCTCATGAAGCTCGATCTGGCGTCCGGCGTGGACGTCGAGATCAAGATCTGAAAGGCAGTACCTACGAGCCCGGCCTGGTCCGGGCTCCTCTGGGATGGAGAATATGCGCACAGGACTTCTTGCACGAAAGCTGGGGATGGCCCGGCTTTTCACCGACGATGGAACGCACGTTCCGGTGACCGTTCTGCACCTCGACCAGGTGCAGGTGGTTGCCCAGCGCACCGTGGAGCGGGACGGCTACGATGCCGTCCAGCTCGGCTGGGGTACGCGCAAGGCAAAGAACGTGACCAAGCCCAATCGCGGCCATTTCGCCAAGGCGAAGGTGGAGCCGAAGGCGAAGCTCGCGGAGTTCCGGGTGGCGCCCGAGGCGCTGCTGGAGCCGGGGGCAACGCTCAGCGCGGCGCATTTCATGGTCGGGCAGAAGGTTGATGTGTGCGGCATCACCAAGGGCAAGGGGTTTGCCGGGGCGATGAAGCGGTGGAATTTCGCCGGGTTGGAGGCGAGCCACGGCGTGTCCGTGAGCCATCGATCCCACGGCTCCACCGGCAATCGCCAGGATCCGGGCAAGACCTTCAAGAACAAGAAGATGGCCGGGCATCTCGGCAGCGAGCGCGTAACCACGCTCAATCTCGTGGTCGCGGCGGTGGACGCTGAGCGCGGGTTGCTGATGGTGCGCGGCGCGGTGCCGGGTGCGAAGGGCGGCTTCGTGCTGGTGCGCGATGCGGTGAAGGCGGACCGTCCGGCGGATGCGCCGTTCCCCGCGGCGCTGATGGCCTGATGGGGGCGGTGATGCAGATCGAAGTCAAGACGCTCGACAATGGCTCGGCCGGCACCGCGGATTTGCCGGAGGCGCTGTTCGGTGCCGCTCCGCGGCCGGATATCATGGCCCGCGTGGTCCATTGGCAGCTGGCGCGTCGACGCGCAGGAACGCATAAGACCAAGGGCATGGGTGAGGTGCAGGGCACGACCAAGAAGCCTTACAAGCAGAAGGGCACCGGAAATGCCCGCCAGGGCAGCCTGCGCGCGCCGCAGTTCCGCACGGGTGGTGTGGTGCATGGCCCCGTGGTCCGCGATCATGGCTATTCGCTGCCCAAGAAGGTGAGGCGATTGGGGCTGATTTCTGCGCTGTCCCAGAAGCACGCCGAAGGCAAGCTGGTGGTGATCGACACCGCCGCGACGGAAGGCAAGACCAAGGGTCTTGCATCGAAGCTCAAGGTACTGGGATGGAAATCGGTGCTGGTCGTGGATGGGGAGGTGGATGCCGCCTTCCTGCGGGCCAGCCGCAATATCCCGGGAATCGACGTGCTGCCGACGATTGGTGCTAACGTGTATGATATTCTTGATCATGACATTCTTGCCATCACGCGCGCCGGCGTCGACGGATTGGCGCGCCGGCTCGGCGAAGGAGAGGCGGCATGAGCACCACCGTGACCCGCGGACCCCGGCTTTCCCGGGAACGCATGTACGACATCATCCGCTCCCCGGTCGTTACGGAGAAGGCGAGCGCTGCCGGCGAGCGCCACCAGAGCGTGTTCCGGGTGGCCATCGATGCGACCAAGCCCGAGATCAAGGCCGCGGTGGAGGGGTTGTTCGGGGTGAAGGTGAAGGCCGTCAACACGCTGGTTGCCAAGGGCAAGACCAAGCGGTTCCGCGGCCGGCCCGGGCGCCGGGTTGATGTAAAGAAGGCGTATGTGACGCTGACCGAGGGGCAGACCATCGACCTCTCGACCGGGCTCGCGTGAGGCACCCATGGCACTGAAGAATTTCAATCCGGTCACGCCCAGTCTTCGTGGAACGGTCCTGATCGATCGGTCCGATCTGTGGAAAGGCAAGCCGGTCAAGGCGCTCACCGTGGGCAAAGCCTCCTCAGGGGGGCGCAACAACCACGGTCATATCACAAGCCGCTTTCGTGGCGGCGGGCACAAGCAGAGCTACCGTCTGGTCGATTTCAAGCGGCGTAAGTTCGGCGTTGCGGGTACGGTGGAACGTATCGAATACGACCCGAACCGCACCGCATTTATCGCGCTGGTTAAATACGCCGATGGGGAGTTGGCCTACATCCTCGCGCCGCAGCGTCTGCGGGTGGGTGATGCAGTGGTGGCCGGCGCGCGGGCGGACATCAAGCCGGGTAACGCGATGCCGCTATCGGCGATCCCGGTGGGCACGATTGTCCACAATGTCGAAATGAAGCCTGGTGCCGGCGGCAAGATCGCGCGCGCGGCTGGGCAGTATGCGCAGTTGGTCGGCAAGGATGCCGGCTATGCGCAGATCAAGCTGATGTCCGGTGAGCTCCGGCTGCTGCGCGGTGAGTGCATGGCGACCATCGGTGCCGTGTCCAACCCTGACAACAGCAACCAGCAGATCGGCAAAGCCGGGCGGATGCGCTGGATGGGCCGCCGGCCGCATAACCGCGGCGTGGTGATGAACCCGGTCGACCATCCGCATGGCGGCGGCGAGGGCAGGACCTCGGGCGGACGTCATCCCGTCACGCCCTGGGGCAAGCCGACGAAGGGTTACAAGACGCGCACGAACAAGCGCACCGACCGGCTGATTATCCGCCGGCGTAACAAGGGCAAGGGCTGAGAGCGATGGCGCGTTCCGTATGGAAGGGCCCGTTCGTGGACGGGTATCTGCTCAACAAGGCCGAAGCGAGCCGCGCGTCCGGGCGCAACGAGATCATCAAGATATGGTCTCGCCGTTCGACCATCCTGCCACAGTTCGTTGGCCTTACCTTTGGCGTCTATAACGGTCGGAAGTTCCTGCCGGTGCAGGTGAGTGAGAACATGGTCGGCCACAAATTCGGCGAGTTCTCGCCGACCCGGACATTCACCGGGCATGCCGCCGACAAGAAGGCGAAGCGGAGCTGACATGAGCAAGCCGTCACACCCGCGTACGCTGGCGGATTCGGAGGCGCAGGCCATCGCGCGCAATCTGCGGGTCTCGCCACGCAAGTTGAACCTGGTTGCCGCCATGATCCGCAACCGCCGTGCGGCGGATGCGGTTGCCGTGCTCACCTTCTCGAAGCGTCGGATCGCCCAGGACGTGAAGAAGGTGCTGCAAAGCGCGATCGCCAACGCCGAGAACAATCACCAGCTCGATGTCGATCGGCTGGTGGTAACCCGCGCCGAGGTCGGGCGCGCGGTGGTGATGCGTCGCTTCCATGCCCGCGGCCGTGGCCGGTCTTCGCGCATCGAGAAATGGTTCAGCCATCTCAAGGTCGTGGTCGCCGAGCAGGCACAGGAAAATCCGGCGACGACATCCACGCAGGAGGCGGCATAGTCATGGGTCACAAAGTCAGTCCGATTGGCATGCGGCTCGGGATTAACCGCACCTGGGATAGCCGCTGGTATGCGGAGAACGACTACGCGAAGTTGCTCCACGACGACTTCAAGCTGCGCGAGCATCTCCGCCGCAAGCTGTCGGGCGCGGGTGTTTCGCGGGTGGTGATCGAACGCCCGGCGAAAAAGCCGCGCGTGACCATCTATGCGGCACGCCCGGGCGTGGTGATCGGCAAGAAGGGGCAGGACATCGAGAACCTGCGCCGCGATCTGGGGCGGATGGCCAAGGCCGAGGTCTCGCTGAACATCGTCGAGATCCGCAAGCCGGAGATCGACGCCGTGCTGGTGGCCGAGAACATCGCCCAGCAGTTGGAGCGGCGTGTGGCCTTCCGCCGGGCGATGAAGCGGGCGGTGCAGTCTGCCATGCGGCTCGGTGCCCAGGGCATCCGCATCAACTGTGGCGGCCGGCTGGGCGGCGCAGAGATTGCGCGGATGGAATGGTATCGTGAGGGGCGCGTGCCCCTGCACACGCTGCGCGCCGATATCGATTACGGAACTGCGACGGCAAAAACCACTTACGGCACTTGCGGCGTGAAAGTCTGGATCTTCAAGGGCGAGATCCTCGCTCACGATCCGATGGCGCAGGACAGGCGCGCCGCCGAGCAGGCGCCGCAGCGCTGAGGAACGGACAGACATGCTCTCTCCCAAGCGAACGAAGTACCGCAAGGCCCACAAGGGCCGCATCCATGGCCTGGCCAAGGGTGGAACCTTGCTGAATTTCGGCACCTACGGTCTGAAAGCCGTCGAGCCGGAGCGGGTGACTGCGCGACAGATCGAGGCAGCGCGGCGCGCCATCACACGTGCCATGAAGCGCGCCGGGCGCGTGTGGATTCGGATTTTTCCGGATGTTCCGGTGTCGTTGAAGCCGGCCGAAGTGCGAATGGGCTCGGGCAAAGGCAACCCGGAATTCTGGGTCTGCCGCGTGAAGCCGGGGCGGATCATGTTCGAGGTGGACGGGATCACCGAGGCGCTGGCGCGTGAAGCGCTCACCCTCGGTGCGTCGAAGCTGCCGATCCGGACACGGTTTGTCGCGCGTATCGGGGATGCTTGAGATGGCGAAGGCGGTGAAAGTGTCCGACGTGCGGGCCAAGAGCGTCGATGAGTTGTCCGACCTGCTCGGCACCTTGCAGAAGGAGCAGTTCAATCTGCGCTTCCAGCGGGCGACGGGGCAGACCGAAGGCGTGGCGCGCGTGCGCCAGGTGCGCCGCGAGATCGCGCGCGTCAAGACAATCATGGCCGAGCGCGCGCGCGCTTCGGCCAAGGCCTGAGGAGGAGCGGAGCCATGCCGAGGCGTGTGCTGACCGGGCGCGTGACGAGCGACAAGATGGACAAGACCGTAACGGTCCTGGTGGAGCGGCGCGTTATGCACCCGCTCTACAAGAAGTTCATTCGCCAATCGAAGAAATATGCCGCTCACGACGAGGCCAACCTGTGCAAGGTGGGTGACGTGGTGCGGATCGAGGAGTGCCGGCCGATCAGCCGTCGCAAGACCTGGGCAGTGGTAGCGCGCAATGGCGAAATGATGGTGCCGGCTGCTCCGGTTGAGGGGGCTGTGGGATGATTTCCGTCGAATCCAATCTCGACGTTGCCGACAACTCGGGCGCGCGGCGTGTCCAGTGCATCAAGGTGCTGGGTGGCTCCAAACGCAAGACCGCCTCGGTGGGTGACGTGATCGTGGTGTCCGTGAAGGACGCTATCCCGCGCGGGAAGGTCAAGAAGGGCGATGTCCACCAGGCGGTGATCGTGCGCACGGCGTTTCCCGTGCGGCGCGCGGATGGGAGCGCCATTCGTTTCGACCGCAATGCCGCCGTGCTGATCAACAAGCAGCAGGAGCCGATCGGCACACGCATCTTCGGCCCGGTGGTGCGCGAGCTGCGCGCCAAGCGGTTCATGAAGATCATATCGCTCGCTCCGGAGGTGCTGTGATGGCCGCGCGCATTCGCAAGGGCGATACCGTGCTGGTGATCAGCGGCAGCGATCGCGGTCGTCGCGGCGAGGTTCTGCGGGTGATCCCCAAGGAGCAGCGCGCCGTGGTCCAGGGCGTGAATGTCGCCACGCGGCACACCAAGCCGAAAAGCGTCAGCCAGCCGGGCGGGATCGTGCGTGTCGAGGCGCCGGTGCATCTGTCCAAGCTGATGCTGGTGGACCCGAAGACGGACAAGGCGAGCAGGGTTGCGTTCCGTGTGCTGGAGGATGGCCGCGCCACCTTGGTCTCGTTGTCGGCAGGTGCGGCAGCGTCTTTCCGCT
>VFSW01014240.1_pt1 | contig 11003 bp, 9 predicted proteins | sample 5358111 | NCBI WGS metagenome assembly VFSW01 (sample SAMN11554181, study PRJNA540505) | mine drainage metagenome | isolation source: sediment from site ElyBrook_90M | place: USA: Ely Copper Mine, Vershire, VT | collected 2017
GGGCATAGCGGGCGTCCGACGCTGCTCGTCTTCTTCAATACGCTCTGTGTCCACTGCCTCGACGGCATCCAGACAGCGCGCGCGGTGGCGCAGCAGCCCGGCCAGCCGCCGCTGAACGTCGTCTACCTCGACGCTCCCGGCGAAAACGCCCAGATCACCGGGCAATACATGGCGCGTATGGGATTCGATCCCGTGACGCTGCTCGATCACAACGCCCAGATCGCCAGCCGCTATGGCGTCGCCTACTATCCCAGCTTCATCCTCGTAGATGCGCGTGGCGTCGTCCGCGCCGTCTGGGTGGGCGCCCCCAGCGCCAGGCAGATCCGCGCGGCCATCCCCGCCTAGCAGCCGCAGGGCAGCGGATTGTTCTGGTAGAAGGTGGCGAGCCACTGGCCCGCAGGCTTGCTCGTTTGCAGGGTGTCGCCAGCCCAGTTACTGTCACTCGCCCAACTCGGCTGGCTGGTGCGCGGGGCCATCGGCTCATCGCCATTCCAGAAGACGCCACTCCACCAGGGAAGCCCGTTGAAGGTTTGCAGCAGGGCCTGCATATCGTTGAGCTGCTCGACGCCATCCACCGGGGTGGTCTGGCCCGATGTCGCGCCCTGGCCCGCGAGCGCGGAAGGGTCGCTATTCGCGCCGGGGCTGCTCGCATAGCCAGCGGCGGTAAACAGAATAGGCTTGCCGAATTTCGCTGAGATCGTGGCGAGGCGCTGGGTGATGTTTTTCTGGCCGCTCGCGCCCGCTTGCAGCGTACCATTCCAGGCCTGTTCCAGGCTGGCGACATCGAGATCAGCGCTCATCTGTGTCAGCGGGAAGTAGGCGTCCACGCCGATGTAGTCTATCGCGTCCCACCAGGAGATAGTCTCGAACTCCGGCGCGCTGGCGCCATCTGACGATCCGCCCCAGTTCGCCGCGTAGATCAGCTTGCCAGTGTAGTTGCTCCCCTGCTGACCCGCGTGATTGATGAAGGTCGCATACTCCGGCGAGCGCAGCGCGTGGATGACGTGTCGCCACTCACAGTCACGCCTGCCCGTGCAACCGGGGAAACTCTCACCCGGCACGCCACGATCAATGCCATACGGATCACCCTTGGCCGAGGTGCGGCTGGTATCGGTCGTCACATCCGTCAGCCCATCTCCGAAGATGAAGTAGGGCAGATGGTACTGTTGCGAGAGTTGCGCATAGGAGACGGCGAACGCGGTGTAATTGTCGAACCAGGTCTTTTCCAGCACGCCAACGTTGCCGCCCAGCGACAGATAGGTATCACTGGAGCGCGAGTCGTACCAGACCTTGCCAACGAGCGACGCGGAGGTATCGCTGCCAGAGAGATAGTCATACTGGCGCACCTGGAGTTCGAGGATCGGCAGCAGCCCAGCTTTGCGCGCATCCTGTATCGCCTGGATGTAATCGCTCTGCGGCAAGGTATCCTTGTCGCCGTTCTGCCCTGACTTCCACAGCAGCGAAGAGCCACTGCGCACGGGCATATCGGCGATGATGGGAATGATGACCGCATTCATGTGAAAGAGGTTGGCCTGCGAACGCATATTCTGGAGGGAAGCCGCGGTCGTGAAGCCGCCGCCGCTCTGTGACGCCGACCAGGTATCAACAAAGCCCTGGAACTGCGCAGTCGCCGCGTTCGGCACCCCACCACCAGCCTGCCCCTGCACCTGCGCCACAAACATACCTATCCCTGGGAAGAGCAGCGGCCCCGCCAGCAGTGATACCAGTAGCGCAGGCAGCATCGCCAGCGCGCCCAGACGCAGCGCACGGCGGTCAGGTGGGCGGCGCCCAGGCTCTGGCAATGGTGACGAGCCAGGCAGCAGTGGCGTAGGGGACAATGGCATCCGGCGAGACCTCCTAACCCGATTCGGCCTGGTCGTGGGCGTAGCGCAACGCATGGCGCCATGAGGAAGCCGTTACGCGCATGAGCGGCGCGGGCGCGAGGCCATCATAGCGCGCCTATACGGGGATGGCGAGTTTGCGGTACTTCTCGGCTGTCTCGTACCAGGCCTCTTCGGAGAGGCCAAGCCGCTCACGCAGTGTATCGAGCGAGACGCCCGCGCGCAGTTGGCGCACCGCGTAGATGTCGCGCAGCAACTGAAGCGTCACGCGCTTCTCCAGTTTTGCGCGATTCGTCGCGCGCTTCAGCACGTAATTGAGATTGCGGTCGGTGCAGTCAAAGACGCGGTCATTCGGCTGGTAGCGCTGGAGATAGCGCTGATACAGCTCCGTCCATTTCGCCGGAAGCTCCATGCGGCGCTCGCGTCGTCGCTTCGCCTGCCCGGGGAAGCGCACCTCGATAGCGGGGCGCTCAGGATCGGAGAGGTCTACGTGGTTGATGGACAGCCCCATGACCTCTTCCTTCTTCAGGCCAGTGGAGAGCACCAGCGTCACGAGAGTATCGCAGCGCACATCCAGCGCGGCGGCGTTTTCGAGCCGGGCGACTTCATCTTCATACAGCAGTTCAGGCAGGGGTGGCGATGGACGCGAGCGCGCGATACGCTCGGCGGGGTTGTGCTCCAGCGCGCCGATCTCGCACAGCCAGCCGAAGAAATTCCTCAAGAACGTGATGCGGCGGGCCATCGTCTTGGGCGCGGGATGCGCCTCCCCGCCGTGACGCAAATGCTCCAGCCAGGAGCCGAGGCGAGCCTGTGTGAGGTCGCGCGTCGGCAGGCTCGCGCCGAGGAAAGTGGTCAGCATGCGCAGGTCAGAGAGGAAGCAGGTGATGGTGTTCTTCGAGTGATCGGTGCGGCGCAGGTACTCCTGGTAGGGAAGGGCGCAGGCTCCCAGCGTCGTATCGCCGGTCGGCGTGGCGATTTCGACGAGCGCGAAGCGCGGGCGGCGTTCTGCCCCGCCAGCCTCAGGACCAAATAGACTTGATTGTTGCGCGCTCTGTTTGGCTGGATCCTGATCCTCTGCCATCGTCTATCCTGTGGAGCGCAGTAGGGTGTTCTCCGGCTATCTGTTCACGCGATTCTGGTGAACAGGCTCAATCGCGCCAGTGGACACCTGTCGCTTCCCCAGTAAAGTATCGCCCATAGGGTCAATGGATTGCAAGTAAAAACACCAATTTGACATAAACGCGAGGCGTCAAAGCAAAACGAGCGGCGCGCGGCGCGGGAAGCGCAAGCCGGTTGCCCTGTCGCTTTGCCCGGTGGCTGCCGTTTCCGCCACGATGAGGGCTGCACGATGACGTGACGCCAGCGCGCGTCAATCCAGCAGGCGAAGCTGCTGCGCTTCGGCCATCCACGCCGCGCCGATGATGCCAGAGTCATCGCCAAGCTGCGCGCGGCGCACGGCCAGCCCACGTGTCGCCGCTGGCAGTGTGGATTCGTGGGTGCGCAGCGCCGCGCGGTCGAAGAGCAGCGTCGTCGCATCAATCAACCCACCGCCAAGGATGATGCGGTCGGGATTGTAGAACGTCGCCAGTGAGCTGATACCCGCGCCCAGGTAGTCCGCCGCCTCGGCGACGGTGTCTATGACAAGCTGGTCGCCTTCGTCTATACAGCGCGCGATGACCCGGGAACGAATGGCGGAATCCTTCGGGTCGAGCAGCTCACGCAACTTCGATTCGCGCCCACGTCCCAGCTCCGCCAGCAAGACGCGCGTGATGGCCGTGCGCGAGGCGTAGGCCTCCAGATGGCCGCGCCCACCGCAGCCACAGATGCGTCCCTCGAACTGCACGATGGTATGGCCAATCTCGCCTGCCGTGCCAGTCACGCCGCGCCGCATCGTGCCATTCTGGATGATGCCAGCGCCGATGCCCGTGCCGACAAAGATGCAGACAAAGTCGTCGCAGTCGCGTCCTGCGCCATAATGATGCGCGCCATAGGTTGCGACTTCGACATCATTGCCGAGGAACGTGGGAATCTTGAAGCGCTCCTGGAGCACATCGCGTATCGAGAGGTTATCCATACCCTGGCCCAGATTCGGCCCCGTCAGCAGGACGCCTTTAGCGCGATCCACCTGCCCGGCGATGCCTGCGCCAATGCCGAGCAGCGCGGCGCTTTTCGGCAGATCCGCCGCCGCGATGGCGCCCGCGACGATATCTGTCAGACGCTTGACGAAGAAGTCGAGGCCGCGCTCCGGGTGTGTGCGCTTGCGCTGTGAGCCGACCACTTTGCCCGATTCCAGGTCAATGACTCCGGCGTACATCTTTGTGCCGCCAATATCCACACCAACCGCATAGCGCGCTGCCATAGCCGAATCCTCCATTGCGCACACCGCGAGGGCAGCGCCAGGCGTCCAGACCGTCTCGGCGCATTATACGCCGCAGCAGGCTCACCGTGGGCAATGGCTACAGCGGCGGACTCCAGACGGCAAACCAGCGCTCCAGCTCTGGTTCGATGGGCATCTCCCTGCCCAGCGCAGCGGAAAGACGTAGCTCTTCGGGATTGTCGCGGCTGCGGGCAGGGTCATTCGCATCGCGCAGTGGCACAAAAGGATAGAACTTGCTGCGCTTGTAGTTGTAGATCCAGTACATCTCGCGGCCATTCTCGCGTTTGAAGGCGAAAATGGCGAAGAGCAGCTGACTGCCATAGCCACGGTCGAGCAGCGTGGAGCTGGCCATGTGAATCGCCGTCACCAGCGCCTGGAAATCTGTGCTGGTGAAGACGAACCAGCGATAGCCAAGGGAATCTTCGCTGGGCTTGATCGTCAGGTTGTCCTCGCGGCTTGCCAGCGCAAGCAACTGTTCCAGTTCTGTCTGAATAGCGCTGAATGGCCCAGACGCCAGCCCCTTGAAGCACATCGCCGCCGAGCCACTGGCGATGAGATTCTGCTCGGTCTGGAGCGTGATCTGTGCGGTAGACATCGCAAAGATCTTATCTGGCCCGGCAGGTGTCGGCTTTTGGCGCCCAAACAGCGTGTCGAAGAATCCCACGGAACCAAGACTCCTTCACTGACGCCCGGAGACGCCACAGTGTGACGCTTGAGCGCGTCTATCAGAACAACGCCAAAGCCCATCCCCCACAGGCGCAGGAGGGATGGGCCACCGAGACGGCTCGGCTTAGAAGCGCTGGCCTTGCTCCATCTGAAGCTGCATCTGCTGCAAGCGGCGCACGCGCTCCTCGGTGGAGGGATGTGTCGAGAGCAGCGACATCAAGCTGTCGCCCTTGAACGCAGGCACGATCCATAGCGCGTTGACAGTCTGCGCATCGCGAATGTCGCGGTCAGGGATGCGCTGCATGTCGTTGCTGATGCGCAGCAGGGCTGAGGCCAGGTGCGATGGGTCGCCGGTGATGAGCGCCGAGCCACGATCCGCCGCCAGCTCGCGGTAGCGTGAGAGCGCGCGGATCAGCAGGAAGCTGATCGCATAGACGACAATCGAGACGAGGAAGATCAGCGCGATCACCGCGCCGCCGTTATCGTTACGGCGGCGGCCAAAGCCACCAAAGCCACCGCCGAACCAGAAGAAGTTGCGCACGATCAGCCCGGCCACCATCGAGAAGAACGCGGCGATCGTCATCACCAGCATGTCGCGATTGATGATGTGAGTCAGCTCGTGGGCCAGCACGGCCTCCAGCTCTTGCGGCTGGAGTTTGTTCAGGATGCCGGTGGTCACGGCGACGACGGCATGATTCTTGTCGCGTCCGGTCGCGAAGGCATTGGGCAGGGTGGTATTGACGATGGCGACGCGCGGCTTGGGAAGATTCGCCTGCGCGGCGAGTCGTCCGATCATCTCGTGCAGTTGCGGCGCCTGCGCTTCATCTACCACACGCGCGCCCATCGCCATCAGGGCGATCTTATCCGCAAAGAAGAATTGCACGAAGGCGATGGCAGCCGCGACGGCAATCAGCACAATGTAGGGTACGCCAAGATAACTCAGCGCGACGCCGAATGCGACGTAGACCGCGCCGAGCAGGAAGATTGTCAGTACCATGCGCATGGACAGGCCAACGTCTGGCTTGTACCAGCTAGGACGGCTTGCGCCACTCATCTGTATTCGCTCCTCAGGGCCTCTTGCGCCGTCAGATGTTTGACGCCGGGGCCAGTAGACCGCCGCTCCAGCAGCCGAGGCTGTGGCAGCAGCGCGAAGACCGCTCACATAGTGTACGCTACGACCGTCGAGAAGTTGGTGTCGCTCACAGGCGAGGAGCCGCGTCGCCGTATGGGCGCCGTCGGCTCTCAGGGGATCCTCAGCTTTGTATCGCCCGTCTGCGCTACTTGGGCGCCTGACCGTCGCGCGATTTCTGCGCTTTGTAGTAGCTCTTCGGGCGGGGCTGCTTCTCTTCCTCCCACGCCGGGCGGACTGCGTCGTCGTTGCGTGCGGTGCGCCGCGCCTCGATCTCGCTCATCAACTCTTGCAGGTCGTCATAGATGGCGTGGCTATCGAGGGCCTCGCGCTGGCGCAGCAGATGGCGTACCATCATCACCTGCGTCACGGACATATCGCTTTCGCGCTCTGGCTCCGCTCGTGTGATGAACTTCTCTACAAGGGCGATGCTATCTTCGTTGGCGCCGTTGAGCTCGAGCCGGTCACGAATCGCTACCAGTTGTTCGTATGCGTTCACCCGCCTGTCCCTTTCCGGCCTTGCAGCGCGGCGCCCATCGCCAGCCCGCTTCGTCGCTTCGAAGAAAAGCGGTGGCAGGCGCGCTCTTGTGGGCTGCGCTACGACAGTGCCATCATCCCCAAGGGCCACTACTCATACTCCAATAGTGGATTATACCGCACACCTCCGGTGACGGCCACTGACAGACAGGACCCTGTGTAGCGCCAAGGGCGATTGCGCTGGTATCGCGTGGTCGCGTATACTGAGCGTGGCGCGCGGAGAAGCTTCCCGCCGCCACAACGGGGTTGTAGCTCAGTGGATAGAGCAGCGGTTTCCTAAACCGGAGGTCGGCGGTTCGAGTCCGCCCAGCCCCACCCAGCACAAACGCTAAAGAAATCAGCCACAACGCCGTCGTGAGTGAGTCGCTCTCCACTCGCGACGGCGTTGTTTTTGTCCTATTACACCAACCCAGGTGTATCTGCTCAGGCGGACTGGCGCTGGTAGGGAAGCATAGTGGCATGATGAACCAGGAGCGCATTGCCAACCTCGAAGCCGCGCTTGCCCAGCAACGTGAGCAGACCGCCACGCTGCTGGGTCAGAATGCGCGGCTGGCCGAGCGGGTGCGGGAACTGGAAGCCCGCTTGGCCAAGGACAGCCACAACAGCGGGAAACCACCGTCCTCAGATGGGCTGAAGCGCCAACTGCTACGAACGCGCAGCCTGCGGCGGGCGAGCGGCAAGCCGTCGGATGTGCAGCTGGGGTATCCTGGCGAGAAGCTGCTTTTGTGGCGGAGCCGGACGTGGTCAAGCAGCATCGGCCCGTCGTATGCGCGACCTACCAGGCGACGGTGGACGCGGAGGCCGCGATGCTCGGCCACGCGCCACTGTGAGCATGACGCTCGACACCTACTCGCATGTGCTGCCCGACATGCAGAAGGACGCGACAGCGGCGCCCAACCGCTTACTGGTAGGCAGTGGCGCCACAGGTCGGTGAGGGAGGCGCTCGAGAATAGCGGTTGCAGTATTTGCGTCCTCATAAACAAGCGTCGCGGGCGCGTATTGTCGGCAATGCGTTGGACAAGCTGAGGCGATCCCCCGAAGAATGGCGAGATATTCTACATTGAACCTTACGACCACACCTCGCGGACTCGGTCGGCGACATCAGCCGCCTGTGCTCTGCCTGCCTGTGCCGCTAGCGCCCGGCGAGCAGGGTCGAGGACATTGGGGCCAATCGCCGCACGGGACGCTGCATTGGGACTCACGATGATAGAACGTATACCAGCGCCCAGGCCTGCCACCTGAGCATCCGGTCGGTCTGCTCGACGCAAGGCAGCCGTCGTGGGAGCGAGAACAACCACCCGGTCGCACCCCTTCACCAGGTCCACGTTAGCGACTGAGCGCACGCCACCATCAATATAGCGGTGGCCGTTGATAGTCACCGGCGGCCACACCAACGGCACCGCGCAGCTAGCCGCGACGGCGTCGACCAATGATACACCACTGTCGCGGTCGAACACGACGGCGGCTCCCGTCGCTGCGTTCACAGACGTAATGAGCAGCCGCTGCTGCGGCCAGTCATTTTTGGGCAATCTGCTCGCGATCACGGCGCGCCGCTCTACTTCAGGAATCGTCTTGGCCCGTAGCGCGGCGTGGCCGAGCCGTGCACGAGCGCGCTGCGGGTCACCGGGCCACGCCATAGCGACCATGAACCGGACAAGCGCGGCGCCGCTCATACGCGCGGCGATCTCGCCGGATGCCGCAGCCACCTGGGCGGCATAGAGTTGGTCGAGGGATGCGCCGCTCGTCAGTTGCGAGGCGACGACCGATCCGGCGGAAGTGCCGACAAAGACATCGGCCATCGAGAGGTTGACGCCAGCCTCAGCGAGACCCAGCAGCAGCCCAGTCTCCCAGGCGACGCCTGTGACCCCCCCGCCGCCGAGCACCAAAGCCCTTCCACCGCCTGACGCGCTTGACATAGCTGATGACATGCTGCGCCTTCTTCCTCTGTATGCTCGTGCTGCCTATTGCGGCTAATCTGCATGATGATGCCACTGGAGCCGCGCAGCTCGTTGCGCTCACCAACGCTCAGCGACGCTCAGCAGCAGCGTCGCTGCTTGATAGGGAGCATAGCATGTTCAGTCGTCTGGAGCTATGTCGGCGTATGGCGCCAACTGCGTGAGATCTGTATGGAGCCGACATGGAGCCGGTATGGTCTCGGTAACGGCAGTGCGCGCTGCGATTTGGGCAAATTGGCATCAGAATTGGCATCATATCGCCGATGCCAATCCACGTATAGGTGGCAAAACCGCATGAAATAGGGCCCGGCATGGATAGCCGGGCCGTATAGGTAGCGCATACGGGATTCGAACCCGTGATCTCCGCCTTGAGAGGGCGATGTCCTAGGCCGCTAGACGAATGCGCCAGATCGCGGCGCGCTTTCACGCCCGCGAAGGATATTCTACGCGATTCACCGCCTCATCGTCAAGCCAATCACCTTTTTGTAGCTGGCTTGCTTTGCGTCACAGCGGTCAGGCGCGTTTCAGGCTCGCCGGATCGAACGCGGCGGATGCCAGCAGCGCATGCTCCTGCGGCGCCAGCGCGCCCATCTCGATCACCTCGCGCCAGGTGTCCATCTGCGCATCGTCGTTCACCAGGAAGGCCGCGCGAATCGTGTTATCGCGGATATAGATCGCCGTGAAAGCGTCGCCCGCCAGATCGCCACGAATGATGACCTCCGCGTCGGACGACGGATAGCCCAGCATATTGATGGAGAGGTCGAACTGGTCTGAGAAGAAGTAGGGAACATGCCGATAGCGCTCGTCGCCTCCGGTCATGTTCGCCCCCGCCGTCTGCGCGCTGGCGATGGCGTTATCCCAGTGCTCGAAATGGAATCGCCCCATCACCGGGTCGAGGTACGCCGCGACATCGCCCGCCGCAAACACATCCGGCGCAGAGGCGCGGAGATGGTCATCCACCATGACACCATGTCGTGGATCAACATTCAGGCCCGCCGCTACCGCCAGATCGGTGTTGAGCTGGATGCCCACGCCCACGATGGCCATCTCTGCGGGCAGTGTCTGCGACGCCGTGGCGCCGTCCTGCGCAGCGATACGCACAGCGCTGAGGCGCCCATCTGCCCCTGCGATGAACTCGGCGACGCAATGGCCGAGGGAGAAGGTCGCTCCGCGATCCGTGTACTTGCGCTGCAAATACGCCGAAAGGTCGGGCGTGAGCATGCCCGGCCAGACCCGTTCGACGGGATCCACAATACTGACCTGCGCGCCTTTGAAGAGCGCATTGCTCGCCGCTTCGAGGCCGATGAAGCCAGAGCCGATGACGACAACCGCGCGTCCGGCGCTCAGCCGCTCACGGATGGTCGTGGCGTCGTCCAGCGTACGCAGCGCAAAGACACCAGGAAGCTGGGCGCCGGGGAGCGCGAGCGTGTTGGGGCGACCACCTGTGGCGATGAGCGCCTTGCCATAGGTGATGGTCGAGCCATCCTGAAGCGTCGCCTGCTTCGCTGCTGTATCGAGGTATGTGACCCCGACGCCTGCCTGCAACACAACACGCTGCTCCGCATACCACGAGGGCGCATAGGTATAGACGCCACCGCTGCCGTAGACGCCGTCTGGGCCAATCTCACCGCGCAGATACTCCTTGGAGAGCGGGGGCCGGTGGTAGGGCGCGTAACGCTCCGCCGCGACGATAAGGATGCTGCCATTCGGGTCGCGCTTGCGGATCTCTTCCGCAGCTGTGGCCGAGGCCAGCCCGCCACCGATGAGCAGATAGTCCACTGTGCGCTGCGTATCCGCTGCCGTCATGGCTCACTCCTTCATGGTCTCAAGCGCTTCAAAACGCTTCAAATTGTCTGGCTGGCGTGGTCTATGCGCACGCTGGCGGAATGCTCTGTCGGGCAGACAGCAAAGACAGAGATCCTTCAATGCCAATGCCGTCTGCCCGATGCGAGGCGCGATTACGATCATAGCGCCACATGCGCCACATGCGCCACATGCGCCACATGCGCCACATGCGCCACATGCGCTAGGGTCCCTGATGTGACCATAGCGCTGGCGTATGCGTGCGTCGCTGGGGAAAGCCAGCTAGCTCCGTGTGCTCTCGTTATCCTGCGCGGGTGGGAGCGCTGCGGGATCAGCGGGATCTTTCTCGCGGAAGGCTTTCTGGAATTCCTTGATGGTCTGGCCAGCGGCTGACCCAATCTCTGGCAATCGCTTGGCTCCGAAAAACAGGAGCGCCAATGCGAGGAGGGGAATCACCACGTCCAAATGTAAGCCGCCCATACAGTATCTCCCTTCAGGAGTCTGGCGAGATCATGCGATGAACTCGCCTTTACCTGGAGTATACGCGCCTTCGCGCTGTGAGACAATGCGCCATGCCACAATCCACTCAGAGAGATGATCTTGGTGACGCAAAGCGCATGCGCGCAGTCGGCGGGTGGCGCTTTCACCGTGGGAGAAGAGCGATTACCACGCGAAGAGACGGGTGAGCGCAGCAT
>VFSW01014241.1_pt1 | contig 11002 bp, 12 predicted proteins | sample 5358111 | NCBI WGS metagenome assembly VFSW01 (sample SAMN11554181, study PRJNA540505) | mine drainage metagenome | isolation source: sediment from site ElyBrook_90M | place: USA: Ely Copper Mine, Vershire, VT | collected 2017
AAACTGGGGAATTTCAGACGCTTTCTTATCGAACAACATACAGACCTCCTTGAAAAGAATTGAAGTGGATTAGAAACCGCCGCCCACCGTAGTCCCGGCTAGAGTGCTGAGAATACGGTCTACGAGCGGGTAAAACAACAAGATCACAATCGGCCCAAGCAGAAACGGCATGGCCAGGAGCGTAACGCGCGTGGGCATTTGCTGGGTTTGCTCCTCTGTCTGCCCGGCAATTTCATCATTCAGTTCGTCAATCGAACTGGCGATGGCTTGATCTACACCCGTCACGCCGCCAGACTGTTGAGCAGAATGAATGCGTTGGGTGACACGTAACAGGTGTAAAGACTTCAGGTCACTTGCCAATCCCTGCAATACGTCCAGGCCACTTTTCGCCGATCCACCGGCCATGCGCCGCTTGAGAGCGCGATACACGAGAGAGTTTTCCCCGGTTATATTGGCTATATTCTCCAGGCCGAGGAGCAAGGACCCGCTCAGGCTCATGTACAGGCGGATATCCAACAGAAGCTGCCGGATCTGTCCAACCAGGAAACGCCGGCGCTGATGCACCAGGTACCGTTTGAGCAGCCACACCAGCCCTGGCAGGCACAGGAGAAACAGGTTCGTTCCTGGCAGATATGGCCCCAATGTCATGAACAGGATCAGGCTAAACAGGGCCGAAAGGGCGTAGAGATTGGTCCAGGGCAGGTGCGCCAATCCCAGGAGTTCGTCTTCAGAGAGTTGGATGTCTTTTTCTTTGGCGCTGGCCAACCCCAATGCAGCCAGGCGGCCGCGGTTGTGAGCCAGTGTATGGTAGAACCTCCTTCCTAGATCGTAAAAAATGGTGAATAAGGTATTCGCAATCAGTCCTACCCCAATTGCGAGGTAGAAGCCTACCAGTGTTGGAAAGGTATTCATTAGAACGCCTCCGCCGAACCAAGCTGGTAGACCTCGTACTCAAAGTAAAGGCTGCCCAGGATCGCGCAGGTCAATAACACGGTTAGCAGCGTACGATGAGGGATATCCCGCAGGAAAAAACTGCGCCAGATGGGGGACAGCAACACGAAGACCATGGCGGCTGCAGTCACACCCTGCAGCAGGCGGATGGTCCCCCGCACCAGAGCCAGGGTTTGTCGCATCTTGGAGCGCAGGAGTTTCTGGCGGTGGGCCTCCTGTTCCAGGGCGATTAGCAAAGAAGATTGGATGTCGTCCGTGATTCGTGAGCTGTGCGCGATCAAAGCGGATAGACGAGCCGTAACGTTTCCTGGCAGACCCTTGAGAGACTGCACCGCCTGATCGGGTGACTGGTGCATTTGCAAGCGATTGACAACCTGGAGGAGTGAGCGCTTCAAAATGCCTTCCGTTAGTTCGATACTGTTCAATGCGTTTAAGAGAGAATGATCGACGTTCAGCAGCGAGCGCATCTGGAGTGCGACAATCTCAGCATCTTCGTTCACACGATCACGGTCAGTCCGGCGAGATTGGAAATCTACCCACCAAATGACGAGCAAACCAAAAAGGGCCACCAGCGGTGAAAGCAGCACATCATTAACCAGGAGGGCCAGAATGGGGACGGACAGGAACAAAATTATTCGTTTGAAGTCCAATCTTGCCTTTTTTTGGTTTCTATCTGTTTTCAGAATACCCATTTCGTGCATCCGCCGGCTTGCCCAGGAAACAAACATGCGTCTCCAGACCCGCAGAATCACTTCAACCAGGCTAGCCAGAAAGTGATAACTGACCAGGAAAATACCACCGCAGAGGAGTACCAATCCGGCATCCAGAATCAAGCTAAACAGGTTCATTTTTCCTCCTCCTGATCGAAGCGAGCACAGTTCTGGTTTTGTTCTTTAGCCACGTTCTTTGTCCAGTACCCGCGGGGTGGCTTCGGGATGCCCAACAATTTACAACGTTTCTCAATGGCTTTATCGGAAACCCCAAACAATTGGGCTACTTCAGTTGTCGGCATCAACCAGACGAGTTGTTCCAGTTCTTCAGTCTCTACGGCGAATTTGCGTGAATGTAACCGGCGACATTTGTCTTTACAATGCACGCGCCGGTCTTTATGAGATCGCGCTACTCGAAATACCTCCCCACAAAATGGGCATACCAGTTCGGCCTGGTCGACGCGGGTCCGATCTACCAATTCTGTATGCGAGGCCAGAACGAGATTTTCTGGCGCCAGGTTTTTGGCGTCGCCATCCACATATTGGACGTCCTCGCACGGTTGAAGCCAGCGACCCAATTTCAATGACAACTGGTGCCGGCTTAGCCAGACCATCCCGTCCTTGCGCGCCAGGGGGTGATCGGGATCGTAGAAACACAGCTGACCAGTCTGGCGGTCGAGTTTGACCTTGATATTTCTGGAATAATCTTTAGGGTTCATGCTGCCTCTTTACCGTAAAAATCAACGAGCGCTTACCAACTGATTCGGCTCTACCAGGCGAACCTGCCAGCAAAGAAATCCATACATCGGATACGTCGGCGGCTCCCAGCCGTAGCGGATGAAACCATTGGTGATGCCAGTGCCTTTGTCATCCAAAATCAGGATCGTGTCGATCATGTGCGCCTCGTGGCAGTATTCGCTTTTACAGTCTTCCCAGTTCACGCCATTCTGGGTGACATAGTCGCCGTTCAGCGCTACCTCGACAAGGTCGCTGGGTTGGATCGGCCCGCTGCTGGCCGATACATAGCCTTGCCCTGGGATCTCGGCGCCGAGGGCTGCCCAGGTAAAGGACAATTCACCATCTTCTTCCAGGTAAAAGATCTTGACCAGATTGAACGGGACGATCAGGTTGACCTGGCGTTGTTCTGCGGCTACGGCATAAAAACGCCACTCGCCTTCCTTCGAAAGGAAACGCAGCCCCTGCCAGGGCGCAGCACGCAACTGCATTTCCATCGCCTGTTCAGTGCTCCGAACGTCCACCTGGTCGGCAGAAGCAGGTTTGATATTCTCAGGGATGGTCTTGCCGGCGTGGATAACGTACTGGACAAAGGCCAGGTAACCGAATAACGCCAGAACGCAACCTCCCACAAGGAGTATTCGTTTCATCAGTTTCACGCTTTCTCCTCCAGGTTCGAATAGGCTCTCTCGATCACCGGCGCTTCCCTCTCTGCAGTGGCCCGGTAAAGATATTTCAAGCGATATTCTCCACGCTCGTCAATCCCGTCCAGCAGTGCAATCGCCTGAAGAGCGCGTTCGACCCGACCATTCCGGGCGACGCGCCCCATCAGGGCTACCACGTCCAGGCCCATCGCGACCATCGAGCGGATGGCTGCAAGGCCTAATTCCGGCGCGGTAGCCAGGGCGAGTTGTTCCAGGCGCATCAGGGCTTCCTCAACCGTTCCGCCGTGGATGGTGGTCAAGGCCTTGCGCCCCAGGCAAGTCGCCTTGAGGAATTGCAGCGCCTCGCGGCCTACCACCTCACCGACCAGGATGGCCGCCGGGTTCATGCGGGTATAGATGATGTCCAAAACCCAATCCATTGTGACGCCAGGCGTTCCCTCGGGAAGTTCCGCCGGGGCCACTGCCCTCAGCAGGAAGGGGTGTTGGATTTCCAGCTCTCGGAAAGTTTCCAGGGCAGCCACCGGCGCGAGGCGAGGCAGAAATCCGGATAGGGCATTGAGCAGGGTGGTTTTTCCAGATCCCATTTCGCCGGCAATCAATACACTGCCTTTCAGGGTAGCGGCCATCCAGGCCAGGAAACGGTCAGGGGCCATCTCTAAAGCCGCGATGCGCTCCCTCGCTTGTGGATCTGCGATATCGCTAAGTGACCCTTCGGTGGAAAGGCTGCGCCGGGTAAAGGTGCCCGTGCGCTCCATTTCTTCCAGGGTCTTGACCCGCCGTCCAAAAGTGCGGATATTGATTGCTGTTCCTTCATAAGACAGGCGTGGAACGATAGCTGTAAATCTTTCGCCGCCAGGCAAATCGATCAATACGGCCGGGCGGTCCCCGCGCAGTGTAGCTCCACCCTGGTCGGCAACATGAATTGCCAGATCTTCGAAGTAGCGATCATCGGCTAACTTTCCCAGGAAATGAAACGCTCCATCGTATTCGACCGCCACATCGCCCTTGCGGACGAAGATTTCCTCAACGTATGGATCCCGCAACAACTGGTCGAGCAGGCCGACCCCTGAAAGCGCATCTGTCACAATCTGGGCGTTGCGGTTGACGTTGGTCTTGTTCCCGCCCTGCTTGATTAACACGGAGCGCACCTCGTCGAAGAAACGTCTTCGCCGCGCCGGATCTACATCCCGCCAGGAAGGCGGTTTGATCGCCCGCTGCACCAGCACCTCACGCACCTGGTTGATCATCTCTAGATCGCTTTCTCTCAAAGGTTCGATCCTGGGAGGTTCATGAAGGTGACTTACGGAATCGCCAGAGTGGTCCACAGCAATCCTCCTTGTTTTTTGGTTGAAGCTACCGCATCCAGTACTTTATCCACCAACCCTGGTTCGAGCGCTAACGTCAGAATCTGCACCTGTTGAACCTGCTGCCCGCTTCCAGTCAGTCCTGAGCTGGTTTTCTCTGATTGATTGCCGGGGCCTGCCGTTACTCCTTGAGAAGTGCGTACGTCTACTACCAATACACTTCCAGCGACCCGCTCTACCTGGGTCTGCAATTGGGCAGATTCATTGGACACCGAGGTCCCATTTTGCTCCGGGCTTGCCTGGATCACCCGGTAAAGGTTCACTCGCTGACCAATTTGAATCTGGCCGCCAACGGCAGAAACAGGCTCGACCGGTATGGATACCACTTCAAACGCAGGGTCCGCCAGGCGAAACTGGTTTACTGGAACTGCGTTGGCGCTGGGCACCGGCAGACCCACGGGTAGTGCAACCGTAGTGATCAGGCCCTTGAGGTCGCCAACCGATTGGTAATAGGGCAGGTTTTCCATGGCGCGCGGCATATCCCGCATTTTGAACATTGCCTCGGACAATACGGTATATGGCGGGATCGTGGTTGCTGGAACGGGTACCTGGTACGTCGAAACTTCCTTGAGATAGGCGTTGCGACCATAGATTCCCGCGCCAATCGCCAATAACACAGCCAGGATGCCGATGATGAATTGGACAGAACGGTTCATGATTTCCTCTTTTTCCAGCCGGAATAAGCCAGCTCAAGCAATGGATCTGCCAGACGTGGGTCAGAAGCTTGCGCCCAGCCTTCGTTGTAAGGCAGGGTAACCATCACTCCGCCTTCTGCCCGATCGGCCAGGTTTTTCACCATATTGAGCACCAGATAAGCCGGCTTGCAAACTTCTTCCATTAAGCGGCGTGCCTGCAACATGGCATCATCCCGCGGCGAGGTTACGACCAGGTTGATTAAACCGGGAGTCGGGAGGGAGATTTCCGGGAAAAGCGGATGCCCGGGGAAACAATCTACGACAAACAAAGTATGCTTACGGCGAATTTCGGCCAGGGCTCGCCGGACTCCGTCTGGGTCCTCAGCCCACAATACATCGATTGTGCGCCCGTCCATCGGATACAGGCTGACGCCATACCATTGCGCAGGTTCTTCTTTATGGGTGGCAATATTGAAGAACTCTGGCAGTTCCCGAGAAATGCGAGCGTGCAGAGCGCTGCCGCCCATGCTCAGTTCCAGGAGAGCAGCCGGCAGCCCGGCGCGTTCCACAAAACGTTTACAGATTGCCATTGCCAGGGTGGTCTTGCCTACCCCGCCTGACCAGTTGGTCAAATTGATTTGCCGCGTCGGCAGATAGGTAATGCGCCGGGCGCTGGTCAATCGCGCTCTACCCAGCCACTCACCCGGATCGGACAGAAAGACCTCCGGAGAGGTTTGCGGGATGCCGCTCAATTCGAGCGTGTGTGCCAGGATCTCGGGCGAAGTACCTGTCACGGTCAAAAGGTCATCCAGGATAACCAGGTTGGCATCCGGCAGGTTTTGAAGCACCCCACGAGTGGTGAAGGCTTCACGCACGTGGATATCACTTTGCTGCGCCAGAGTTTCCAGAACGTCGCAGCGAGGCCGGGAAGAAGCCACCAGCACCACCAAAGCAGGCTCGGGAGTTCCCAGCTTGAAATTGGGTAGAAAACTAAGCTTCATCTGGTTTTGTTTTTCCTTTCAAAGATTTCGGAAAGTCGGAATAAATTGCCAGTAAGACCGCAAGTACTACTAAAATTGTGGCCACAACCGTGATAACCGTTCCGGGGAAGGTCCAGCTGTTGAGATTCGCATAAACCAGCGATAGACCGCCCGCCCCAGTCAACCCAATGGAACGAATCCATATCAGGTTGGTCAGAATCATCGCCACCGCGACGCTGGCAATTGCCAGCCACACCAGAGATTCGGGTATAGAAAAGGCTTTGAGCAGTGCTGCGCAGCCAATCGCCGCACCAAACAGGATATTGGAAAAGACTCGCCTGGACATGGCTCACCATACCCATGGGATGAATCGCCAGCGCACCACCTTGCGGTAACAGGCGTAGCCACCAAGGAGGGTTTCCTCGCGTAAAGAGCGCCAAACCTGGATCGCAGCCAGGATGAGGGCCAAGAGGCCGGCAGCCAGTACGTTACTGGAAGCAAAGACCAAGGCCAGGCGAAAGACCAACTCGCCCAGGTACATGGGATGGCGCAAGAAACGATAGGGGCCTCGAGCCGTCAGACCGCGATCTGCCGGCGCAATTCCAAAACGCGGTCCAAGGGTGGTCAGAGCCCACAGGCACAACCCGTATCCTGCCAGACCGGGTACAAGCAGATACCATGGCGCAGCCTGGTTGTATGGAATAACCGGCAACAAAGCTGCAATCATCCCCAACCACAAACCGTAGCGGTCGTAACGCTCTGCTGGCAAACGCCGGGTGTAGAACCAGGCCAACAGCAGGTTGTGAAAGGCATACAGCCAGACCAGAAGAGAAGGATGTTCACAGGCGGCCGCTCCGGACACCACGGCAGCAAAGGAAAAGAAGGCGAACCCGGCCAGGTCACGCAGGCGATTGCTCAACATCACATGCCTCCCAGGTTTTGCATGATTGGCCAGCCGATCACGATCAACAAAGTGACCATGAAAGGTAGGAAGTAGAAGATAACCATTGGAATAACTAGCTCCGAACCGATCTTTTCGGCGCGCTGTTCGGCATTGCCGATGTAATCGGCGGCAATGCTGGTGGCCAGCTGGCCCATCAGTTCCTGTTGAGCTGTGCCGCGCCGGATGAATTCGAGCTGCACTGCCATGCCAATCAGTTCCGGAAGCTGTGATTCCTGCGCTTCGCGCTGCATTTGCTCCACCAGGTCGCGTCCTTGCGCCATTTGCAGTACCCTGCGCATCCATTTCCCAGCCAGGCTCTGCGCCTGGGAGGTGCGCCGTAACGCTTCCTCCATCGACACGTTGGCGGACATCTGCGCCGAGACAAGCTGGACATATTCCGGGAGTTGAGCAGTGAACTGGCGGCGAGTTCGCCGGGCAATACCACCCATTGCCATCGCCGGATATTGGAAGCCAATCAACCCCACTACCAGCGCCAGAATGGGTTCACCGAATACAACAGTACCGATCACGAAACCTGCCAGTCCAGTCGCTACCCGAAGCGACACAAACTGTACTTCGTTCCAGTCGGCCCATTTATCAGCCACTTGCGCCCAATACAGGTCAGCGCGCACCTTGCGGATGAACCCGGCCGGCGTCCATTTGGAAACCGGTTTATCCAGCACCGAGAGCGATCTGCGCCAGCCGGTCAGGACAACGCCATCCGCCGGGATGAGCGTCTCCGCCAGACGTCCGGTCGGCGCGGACGGAACAAGTTCTAGCGTCAAATAGATCACCAGGGCAAATACACCAATTGCAATTAAGGGAATCAAAGCGGTCATATCAGGCAGCCTCCATAATCATCGAACGCATGATGAAGTACCCGCCCACCATGGCAGCCATCGTGACCCCAATCGCGATTTGCACCGGCAGTGCGCCCAGCGATTCCCTTACCATCGGGTCGGAACTGAGATAGGCCAGGATCGCCACCAGAACGCCCGGCAGCACCTTGGCCGAGACCAGCGAGTCGCCGGCTTTGGCCTGAGCCCGGTTGCGGGCAATCAGAATTTGTTGAACCCGGGAAGAAATCTCCATTAATACCTGGGTATAGGCTCGTCCACCGGCTTCGGTAAATCCTTCCAGCAGCTGCGCCAGGTTGGCCAACGAAACCGAAGGCGAACGCCCTGCCATGCCGCGTAAGGCTTCCGTGCGATCCTTGATGCGCATCTCGGAAGCGGTCAGCATCAGTTCAGGTGTCAACGGGTTATCACCCTGTAAGGAAAGCGATTCACCCACCTGTTGCAATACGTCTGGGACGGAACCGCCTGCCAGTAATCCGGCAGCGATGCGTCCGATGGCAATCGGCAGCACCTGGTCGATTTTTCGCCCGCGGCTCTTGACCCGATCTTCGAGCCAGGCGTTAGGCAGGTAGAAAGCGATTCCACCTACCATAAAGGCAGGAAGTCCTGGTAAGAAAACCCAGGTAATCGTGGCACCTGCCAGGCCGGCAGCGCCACATAATAATCGGAAGGTGGTTGGCCGCAGCTTCAGTCCCGCCGCCAGCAGCTTATAGTCCAGCGAATTCTGTTGGAGGGTCGCCATCGAGCGCACTGCATCGACCGAATAGAGGTCGGCCAGCTTGCCGGTCTTCGTCTGGCGCGGATAGAATAGGAAAAGCATCAAGGTAATACACAACACACCGATTACAGGGATTAATCCGGTCATCGTCATTCTCCAATCATGCGCGGTTTGAGCTCGCCCACCTGTTCCCAGCGCGGCTCGCCGGATAACGAGTTTTCGTCATAACGGTAAATCGGGTCGAACCACACATCACCGTTCTTGAGTTCCTTGGCGAGGTTGGCAATCGCCGTCACCCGGCGGGTTTCATGGCGGATACCGATCTGTACCAACAGATCGACCGCATCGGCGATCATCTGGTTGGCTTCATGTGAGCGCACCCCCGCGTCCGCGCCCATGACCGTCGCCAGACGGCGGGCGGCTTCGCGTGGACTGTCGGCGTGGAAGGTACAGGCTCCCGAGTGCCCGGTCATCAATGCCCGAAAGAGGCTCATCGCCGCTCGGCCGTCGCGCACCTCACCGATAATCAAGTAATCCGGTGACATGCGCATGGCATCATCTACTCCATCGGCCAGCGTGTAGGGTTTGACGTCAGTGCCCACTGCCTGCGGTCTAGCTTCCACAGTCTGCACCGTTGGCCGGTCAATCCAGATTTCCTCCGGGTCTTCGATCTTGACGATGCGCCACGCGCCAGGTAAGAAATTACAGATCGCGCTGAGCAAGGTGGTTTTGCCGGTACGTGTGCCACCCGAAATCAAGATGCGATAGCCATTTTCCATGGCTATGCGCAGCAGCTCCATCATTTCGGCGGTCATAACGCTGCGCTCCAGCAGCCATTCCGGTTTGACCGGTTTCTGCTCGTACAGGCGGATGTTGATGCTCGGATTACGCCCCGGCGGGGTAATGATCGGATGCAGCGCCTTGATGCGTCCACCGCCCGGGTTGTGCTGGGTCGATGGCAGCTTGGCATTGATGCTCGGGTTGGTTTCGTTGAGGGTCTTGTTCTGCGGCCCCAACAGCCGATCCAGCACGCGCCAGATCTCGCCGGCTATCGGTCTGCTTTCTACGTTTTCCCAACGCACCGAGCCTTTCCTCATAATCTGCACCAGACCACCCGAATAGATGGTGATCTCGGAGATATCCGTGCGCGCCGGGGGTAATAACAGATCCAGAAAACCCAGCCCGACTATTCGCCGGGTCAACTCTTCCGCCATCTGCACTTCGTACTGGAATCCGGGTCGCAAGCTGCGCTTACGCAGGGATGCGCCGACGACGGCCACGACTCGCTCCTGGATGCGCTGCCGGTCACTCTCCGTAGGACTCTGCAGCAGCGCAGGCGGGAATTCCTGATTGACCTGGTCAATCACCTCGTTGATCACCGCATTCCGTACGACTTCATCCGGTAAGGCCGCCGCCGACACATCGTATAGACCTAATATGCCTCCCATCTTGCCTCCTTAGGATGTAAAGCGGATCTTGGGTAGACGCAGCCCACTGCGTTGACCCTGATTGGCTGCTTCCAAAGCATTGCTCATGGTGGGGAAGAGCGTTCCCACCAGAGAGCGGATGCCCTTGGCAAAGCCGTCCACGCGGGTTACCGGGGGAATCCCGGTGTCCTGAGCCTGGGACACGCCCAGGTCATAGGGCAAAACGGCCGCAATCGGCGGAGCCCAACCCACCGTCCCGGCCAGTTCATCCTGGAAACTGCGCGGGGTGAAACCGGAACGATCCGTGAACTGGTTGAGCACCAGGTAGATCGACTCCTTGGCCAGGCGTTTTTCACTGCGCATCCCCGACAACAGCAGGGTCAGGGTATGGCGGGTCGAAGCCAGATCGGCCAGGGTCGGGCGGGCGACAATCAATGCGGTGTTGGCGAAGACAATCGAATGCGCCATCCATAGATCCTCGTTGGAGGGTACGTCCATGACGATCGCCGCGTAGCGCCCATCCTCGGAATCGATCAGCATACCGTTGATCGTGCCTTCCCCGGTTCCCTGGCCGGAAGATTCCAAAATTCGCATGTATTCCAGCGAAGACTCGGGAGCCAGCAGGACTTCAAGCGTCTCACAGCGCTGGATGGCGGCTTGAAAGGAGGATTTGCCCGGATGATCGAAGTACTCGGTCAGGTTCGGCAAATAACGTAATTTGAGGTGCGGCGGAGCTGCGGGCGGAAGACCCATAGAGACCAGCAGGGTTTTGACGCTCATGCGCACCGCCAGCTCATAAGCCAGGTTCTCGGCAACGGTCGAGCAGCCCGCTCCGCCGGCGTGCGAGAGGATGGCAATCCGTTTGGTACCGGTGATGAAAGCCGAGGTATTCGCCGTTGTAAAACCGCTCATCGCCTGATGCATTGGAGCTGTTTGCGAAAGTTTGGCGCGTTCGGTCATCACCGAACCATAGGCTGCCTGAAAGACTTCGCTCCAGTTGACCGGGGTGATATAGAT
>VFSW01014243.1_pt1 | contig 11002 bp, 8 predicted proteins | sample 5358111 | NCBI WGS metagenome assembly VFSW01 (sample SAMN11554181, study PRJNA540505) | mine drainage metagenome | isolation source: sediment from site ElyBrook_90M | place: USA: Ely Copper Mine, Vershire, VT | collected 2017
CGCCGAGGCGGCTGTCGGCGATCGCGACTGCGGCCTGCCCGCCGGTGGCCGCGACGGCGTCGGCCGCCTGCAGCATCGCGGAGAGTCCGGCGCGAATCGAGCCGGTTGAATCCGACGCGCGAATTTCGTGCGGCAACAGCGCGCCCGCGCCTACCAAGGCGGCGTTGAGCTTCTCGGCGTAGGGCGGCGTGGTGGTGGCGAAGACCAGCGAACGGACGTCGGGGGTCGGCGTCGCCTTCAGCGCGTCGCGCAGCGCCTCCACCGCCATCGACACGCTGTCCTCGTCGAAGCTTGCGACCGAGCGTTCGCCGCGCGTCGCCGGTACTCCCAGCACCGCCGCAATCGCGGCGCGTTTGAGCCGCCGATAAGGGATGTACGATCCGTAAGACACAATTCCAGCCATACGCGCATTAAAGGCTTTCGCACCGCCTTCCGTCAACTCGCTCGCGCCTAACCCCAGACTGCAATCAGGCGGCGCGCTCCGCTGGAATCCGCATTCGCGCGGTCAGCTCGTCAACCCGACAGGCATTGCCCAGGCATTGCGATGTTTGAATCGAGCTTCCAAATCGGGGAAGGTTAAGCTGGTTCGCCAGCTTTCAGAGTGGGGAAGGCCCAGATGAAAGGGGGAGCGCCCCATGAAAATAGAGCGATTGGAAGAGCTCGAACGAAAGGTAAACGAGCTGCGATCACTCGACCGGGAAGAGTGCGCCGCGCTAATCGGCGAAGTATGGCGGCTCAAGGGCGCGCACGCGGCCAAGGACATCGAGGTAAGTTACTGGCGGGACTCCCATGATCAGTTGCAGATCGATCGGGACCGCTTGATTGAGGCAAACCGGCTCCTTCAAGCAGAAAATGATTTACTCAAGAGCGTTCATGGCCTGCCGCGATGCGAACTCGAAAACCGCTGGAGCAATTGCGCGGTGCGGATGCGCAAGCGGCGCGAATTAAACGGCGACGGAAAGCACGTCAGCGGGAATCACACTTAGCCGCTTAGCTGGGAAGTCGGCGCGCCTGCCACGCGAAATGGTATTTTAACCGTCATGATTGAGGAGCGGCCCAACAGTGTTGACCTGACATTTCGGACTGCTCGCGATGCTGGGGTATACACCACGTCCTGCGACGGCGCGTGAAAGCGTCCGACCAACCGGCATCGTCCGCACCTCGTTTTCGCTCGACTCAAATCGGAAGTCTGAAACCTCATGAGGTTGCAGAAAAAACTCTAGTTCCGCGTTCCTCAACAACTTCCTCTACGGCCCTCTCTCTTATGCGATCCGGTACGCCTCGTTGACGCCCTCGACGGCGTACGTAGTTACCGCATCCGCGCGACCTTTGACCGACACCGCGCCCATCGCTCGCCATGCGAACAGCGGCCGCACCGCGTCGTAGGTCTGCTCGCTCACGACGATATCCACGCCGAGTTCCTTGGTCGCGGTCTCGAGCCGCGACGCCAGGTTAACCGTGTCGCCGATCGCCGTGTACTCCATATGCTCCCGCGATCCGATATTGCCGACCACCGCGCTGCCCGAATTGATGCCGATGCCCATTTTGAAGGTGCGCCGCCCCTGCTTCTCCCATTCCACCGCCAGTTGTGCCAGCTCGCGCTGCATCTCCAGCGCCGTCCGCACCGCATGCTCCTCCTGGTTCGGATCGTCAATCGGCGCCCCGAAAATCACCATCATGCCGTCGCCGAGGAACTTGTCGATCGTCCCCTGGTTGCGCAGGATCACATCGACCATCCGGCTGAAGTACTCGCTCAGCAACTCGACCACCTCCTCCGGCCGCATACCCTCGGCCATCGCCGTGAAGCCGCGAATATCCGAGAACAGCACGGTGACTCGGCGGCGCTCGCCCTTGAGCGCCGGCAGTTCGCCCTTGCTCGTGATCAGCTCCAGCATCTGGCGCGAGATGTAACCCGAGAACGCGCGCTTGACCGTTTCGCGCTCGCGCAGACCGGCCGCCATCGCGTTGATTGCGGCCGCCATTTCGGCGAATTCCACGGTCCCGTTGGCGGTCGCTTTCGTCGTCAAATCGCCCTTGCCGATTCCCTCGATACTTGCGCGCAGGCTGTACAGCGGTTGCGCGACCTGGCGCGAAAGAAGCAGCGCGAGCCCGATCGCCAATACGACGGTTAGTGCGAAAGGTAGAAAAATTTCCGGCCCGACCTCTTTGAGCACGCTCAATGGCGCCGGCACCAGCGTCACGCCGATCTCCACGACAAGGCGACCGGACTTATCACGAACCGGGGCGAAAGCGGTGTTGTAGCCGGCCTGAAAGCCGCTCAATTTTTGCGCCAACCGGTTGACGCCGTCGATTCCGATTTCGACCGGATGGCCGGCGCGGAAATAAACCTCGCCGGGATGCTTCACGTAGTCGAAACGGTATTCGCTATCGACGCCGTACTCGACCACGCGCGGATCCTCGCGTGCGCTCACCAGCGTGAAGATTCGATCGATCCAGACATCTTCGCGCCGATTGGCGTCACGCACCGCCCGCAACTCCGCCAGCAATTTCGCATACTCGGGGCGGCTTTCCGCCCCGCGCGAATCGATCGCCGCTAGCGCCGCCGCGTCCGCCTGCGCCGCGATCGTGCTCGCGATCGCGCGCGCCTTGCGATGGACTTCGGCATGCAGCAGGCGATTGCAATGATCGTAGCTCGCGAGCGCGACTACACCGTTGGAGATCACCACCAGGGTGCCGAGCAAAACGAAGAGTTTGAGGCGATAAGTCATTGAGCGCGCTAACCTCCGGCCGACCGCGCACCCCCATCATCACTTCGATGCGACCGCCTTCCTCGAGCGCTGCAATCGCGCTCTCCAAGCCCCGGTGCGGTCCCCTCACACGGTAGCGGCGGGCGCGTTGCCGCAGCGCGCGATTCTCAATTGCGATCGATTACTCCGCGGGCCGCGCTAACGCCATGCGTTATGTCTCGCGGGCCAGCGGAAGCGCTTGACGCACAATCCAGGTGACGGTCGTCGCCAGCACTGGGTGGCCGCTGAGGAACTGAAACAATAGCTCCGGGATTGAAGACGAGTGGCAGGTGCGCGGTTGCCGCGCACCAGTATGCGATCGCGTCAGCGAGTGCGATAGATGTTCCGCCGGTTACCGCTCAAGGAGAACATGCGCGGTGCGTTCTTATTGAGATAGCTTTGCAAGCTTTCGACGCCGGTATCTTTGAACAATTCCTCGGTGCCGGTCGGCGTCGTGCGCTGAATCCGCCATTCGCCGGTGTCGAGGCGGATCAAAGCCTTCTTGTCCTGACCGATTCGCGCACTGCCGCGCTTGCCGAAATGCTCCAGCTCCAGTCCGAACTCGGCCAGAAGATGATCCCAGTACACCCAGCTCATGCGAAAGAGCGGCCCGCTGGCCGCGCGCGTCTCCTCGGGTTTGACCGCGAAGCGCTCCATCAGCGTGCGCACGAGCGTGGCGGCGCTCTCGGCTTCTGCCTCGCTGGAACCGTTTTCCGGCTTCACTTGCCGCAACAGGCGAATTTTTCTCAGCGCATCTTCAAATTTCATGGCTATCGCTGGTTCCCTCGCAGTTTCAAAATGAGAGCATGCGAGCCAGACCGTCATCCAACATCAACCCGCGCTTCAGAGTATGCCATGTACATCACAGGGTTGACAAGCAAAAGTAGCTAGGAGCTAGGTTAGTTCAATCGCCACCAATTCGCCAGCATAGCGCACCATAGTGCAGCCTACGCGTCTCGTCCCCATCATTCGCGAAGCCAGCCACCCTTCGGAGATCGCTTTGCTGGTGCAAAAGCAGCGCAGCCGGAGCTCGCGACATGTGAGATATGAAGCAAACAAAAGGCGAAAACAATTTTCCAATTTGCCTCGCTTTCAGCTGAACCCGGAGTGTACGGGGTTCGGCGCCGTCGCCCTCCGGAAAATACTTCGCAGTTGGATTTTGTTTGAAGGAGAAATAATTCGCGCTCGTCCCGCGGCGTTTTTGACTGCTCTCCTTGACGGGAGGGGATGACCTTACTCTATGTAACATAGTATGTTCGTATAGTATATACCCATAGCCGGTTTATCTCCGTCTGAGCAGTATCGTTCTTTTTGGCGGCCGTCGTGTGACGCCGGCTCTGCACTTTCGTCAATTATCCGTCAATCGAATCGGGCCGCCTGCGGCGGGCGAGACTCAATCGCGGATTGGCGGGTCGGGCACCGCCTCGAGCAATTCTTCGTTTCTTACAACAACCTGCAGGGCGGCAAATTCAATCCACGCGAACGCCACGGTCCCAAGCGTGCGCTGCGGCTCGTGAAGGAGAGAATGAATAAATCCCGTCGGAGTGGAACTAAAAGGCGAACGTAGGAGCCTCAATGGCCATCGAGTATCGAGCAACTGCGACGATGAGCATCAGGCAACCACTACCGTACCCGGGCATAGGCAATAGTATCACCTATCGTACCGGAGATAGTCAGGTAACCGCCGGCGGGTCTGCACATCACCGGGTTTGGGGCCGTGGTATCCGTGCACATGACGATATTGTCATCGCCTGTGAAGCATGAGGCGCTTACCGACATCTCCTGCATACTGAGCGCAACCGAGCCGGCGCAACTCGAGCCGGAGGTCATCGTGAAGCCGCCCATCGGGCCCCAGGAACTCATAGTCGTCGGCGGCACGGCGGGTTGCGGTTGCACCTGAAGGCACCCACCCAGGGTTAGCGCGATAGCAGATAGTAAACCGATTATTCCGCGCATCTTGAATTTGCTCGTAAAGATTTTCGCACAGACACCGTCTGGGTATTCCCAGGCGGTGTCTGCGCTGCATCCGGAAAAGACGTCGGCCAAAATTGATTCTGGAGCAAGATGCCCTATTGGGTCACGGTGCCATTCAATTTCAGAGTAATTTTCGTGTTCGTTTGGATCCCCTCGAGAGTTCCCCATCCACTAGCTCCCAGGGGGCTCGGTGCCGGAGAGGCGGCAATTCCCCAACCACCGTTCAGCGTCACCGGACTCCTGCCGTTCTTGCTGTCGCAAAGCGCCGCCAGCAGGTTGATTGACTCTGTCTTGATGGTTTTGTGCGCGCCTCTGCCGACCGTCGTCGTCAGGTCCCCCTGACCAAACGCAGGCTGGCAGGTCGAACCGGACACGCTACTGGTAGCACTACCGCTATCGACCGTGAAATTGACGACGGCGACGCCGTTCCCGGCAAGGCTGCCCCTCACCTTGGCGGCGTTCATCGTGACGCATGAGCAATTCGAGCGGCCGCTCGGACAAATGTCCGGATATCCCGTGTCCGGCACCGGCGTGCACACACCCGCGACTGGACCGCTGAACGCCCCGCTAATGGTTGCGTTCTGTATTCTGGTGGCGAGTGCGTCGGATTCCTGGGCGCGCGCCCATGCGGCGCCCACCAAAATTACGACCGCGATAACTACCAGCGCACGTCTGTACATATCGAAGTCTCTCCCTGGGTTTAGCGTCAAGTTTGCGTCAATCGAGTATTAGCGAATCGCCACTACTAACGAGCTTTTGCTCAAGCCCGGACGATTCTAGCTCGAGAGTAAAAAAACTCGACCGGTCGGTCGCGATGCTGCAGAACGCCACGGAGCAAAATCCAGCCTCAGCCGAGGGCTTCTTCTGGCTCGCCATCGCGCAAGAGGGGAATTATCAATATTCCGCGGCCGACGCGAGTTATGCTCGCGCGGCAAGCCCCTCCCCACTGCAATATCGCAGCGCTTACGCTTCGTTTCACCGTCGAATAAATCCCGCCAAATAGGTAATTTGGCTTATGGCAAAGTATTACTGCAATTTCCGCGATTGCGAACTGGAAGCGGAATACGTGTCGTTTATCTCGGAAGAAGCATTGGTGCCGGTCGAAAAGCCTCTAACCCGAAAACCTGAAGCATTGATGCGGAATTTCTTGGTGCGGTGTCCCGTTCACGACTTTAGATGGATTCAGGCCCCCGGGCACCACCTTTCCACAGGCGGCTCCGCTGAAGGTGAACCGCTATCTGTCCCTTGCCGATACCGGTGCGGCTGGGCAATGCGATTTCGAAACTTCGACCCCTCGATTGTAAAATCACATGAAGCGCATTGTCGATCGAATCCTGACAACAAGGGACCGGAATAAGTCCATCATCAATGCACTGGTGCGCGACCAAGCGGCCGGGCTCATGGTCCACGACGGAACGCGTGCTGCTTGCTCTTCGCGGCTCCAGCGCGCGCGGTTTACCCGCCGATTTGGTACATCGAGCGGTCCTGCGTCGAACGCCCTTCGAGCAGATGATGTCCCGTAGGCTTGCGCTCGACCGCCCTAACGAGAATCTGCGCGATCGCGGCCAGACCGCCGTCACCGTTGCCCGCGCGCAGCGCCTTGCGCACGTCGAGTTCGTCGTCGTTGAGCAGGCACAGGTGGAACTTGCCGTCGGCCGTCAGGCGCATCCGGTTGCAGGTGCCGCAATACGGCTCGCTCACCGGACTGATAAAGCCGATGACCCCGCGCGCACTGGCGAGGCCATAGTTGCGCGCCTCGTCGGAGGGGTTGGTGGACGCGTATTCAGTCATCGGACCGAGCACCGCCTCGATCCGCCGGCGCGTCTCGATATTCGAGACGTAGCGCTTGATCGAAAGCGTGGCGCATTCGCCGCCCCCGAGCGGCATCAACTCGATAAAGCGCACGTGCCAGTCGCGCTCGAGCGTGAGCCGCGCGAGCTCGACGACGTCGCCCTCATTATAGCCGGCTGCGACCACCGAGTTGAGTTTGATCGGCGTGAGACCGGCGTCCTCGGAAGCCATGATGCCTTCCCAGATGCGGTCGAAGGTGCCCCAGCGCATCTGGCGCTCGACGGTCTCGGGATTGAGGCTGTCGAGATGGACGTTGATGCGCGAAAGTCCGGCGGCCTTCAGCGGGCGCGCGAGCTTGGGCATCAGCAGGGCGTTGGTGGTCAGCGCGAGATCGCCGACGCCGTCGATAGCCGCGACGCGCTCGATGATCTCGAGGAGGTCGAGGCGCAGCGTGGGTTCACCGCCGGTCAGCCGAAATTTGCGGAAGCCGACGCTGACGGCGGCGCGCACCACGCGCTCGATCTCGGCGGCCGACAGCAGTTCGGAATTGGGCAGAAAACGCAGCCCCTCGAGCGGCATGCAATAGACGCAGCGCAGGTTGCAGCGGTCGGTCACCGAAATCCGCAGATAGTTAATCTCGCGATCGAATGAGTCCCTCGGCATTGGTAAAACGATTGCGCGTGCGCCGCCGCGATATGGCGCCGGGATTGGCGTGCTATGCGGGCGTTGCGGACGGCAGCCCTCTTTCAATACTAGTCGCCCGAGGCGCGTGGTTACAACCGCCCGACCGGCGACTAACCGATTGGTCCGCGCCCTGCAGAAACTTGTGGATAGCGCTCCGCTACGCCTTTCACCTCCCCCGGCCAAGCTGTAGAATTAGTCAGGACTCGGCCCTACCGGAGCCGGGATTTTTTCGGTCTGCCGCTTAGCCGCAAAATCGAAAATCGCAAGAGGTTTTGAACGGCGGCGGCGTGGGGGTTGGGAGAATGCTGTTGAAGCTTGCATTAGCGCTCGCCTTAGGCTCGATCGGACTGTTCACCATTGGACAATTGTCCAATGGTGACGACGAACGGTTGCAGTTGGAAGCGACGATCGAGGCCCAACTGAAGGCGTTGCGCGAACATTTGTTCACGCGCTAGGCGATCCGGCGATTATCCGTCACGCCGATCTGGCCGCTCGATTACGCCGCCTGCGGCCATACTAATGATGCTTTCACACCCGCGTTCGACGACGCCGCCCCGCTCACACCGTAACGGTCCCAACACTCGCTCAATGATGCCACCTTCACACGCGCTCGATAACGTCGGCCATATTCACCCGATGACGACACCTATACTCATCCAATGACGTCCCCGCACCCACCCGATGAGGCCTCATACACTCGGTCGATGACGCCGCCAACATTCACCCGATGACGCCGCCTACACTCAATTTTCGCTATCGCGTTTTCCGGGCGCTCGCCCGCTTCGACGTCCGTCGGCCATGGCTGGTGATCGCGCTCTCGATGGCGTTGGCGGCGGCCTGCGTCCTCTACACCAAGGCGCGCCTCCAATTTAACACCGGTCAGGACGACCTGATTTCGGCCAACAATCGCGACAGCCGCAACTACCTTCGTTACACCAGGGAATTCCCGGACCTCGACGGACTGATCGTGGTCGTCAAGGTCGATGGCAACGTGACTCGCGCGGAGCGCTTCGCCGATACGGTGGCGCGGCGGCTGACGCCCGATCACGTCAACGTCAAGAGCATCTTTTACCGTATCGACGCGCGCCAGATGGGCAACAGCGCCCTGCTCTTCCTGAGCGACGCCGACCTCGCAAAATTGCGCGCACAAATCAAAGCCAGTCTGCCGATGCTGCTGGCTTACGGCGCGAACCCGACGCTCGCGACCCTGTTCCGTATCGTCAACGCCCAGCTCGACCACGCCACATCATCGCTTACCAGCCGCGACGCGAACGGCGCGGCGGCCAATCCCGGCATGGACTTGAAGCTGCTCGACTCGATCCTCATCGGGATGAATGCGGCGCCCAATGCGGTCACGCCCTCGCCGTGGAATTCGCTCAATCCGATTGGTCAACAGGCCGGCGTGATGGGCGATGGCTACCTCGCCTCGGATAACGGCAAGTATCTGCTGATGCAGATCGCGCCGGGCGATGGCGTCAAGGACGGCCCCGATCCCGTCGACGTGATTCAGGCGCAGGTGGACGCGGCGCGCGCGCAATTCCCCGGCCTCGAAGCCGGGATGACCGGCGGTCCCGCGCTCGCCCAAGCGGAACAATCGACGACGCAGCACGACATGATGCTGGCGTCGATCCTAGCCGTCGCCGGCCTGATCGCATTACTGGTGATCCCGTTTCGTGGCGTGGTCGAACCCCTGTTCGCGATTCTCGCGCTGCTGACGGGCGTGGCGTGGTCGTTCGGCTTCACCACACTGGCCGTGGGACATTTGAATTTGCTGTCGGCGGTTTTCACCAGCGTGCTCGCGGGTATCGGGATCAACTTCCCCATTCATCTGATGGCACGCTACGACGAGGCGCGGCGCAAAGGGCTCGCGATGCCGGCGGCGGTCGAACTGGCGGTAGTCAACACCGGCACCGGCGTGTTCGCGTCGGCGTGCATCATGGCGCTCGCCTTCCTGATGCCGATGTTCACTGACTTCAAGGGTATCGCGGAACTGGGCCTGGTTTCGGCGGCAGGCCTGTTCATGTGCCTCATTTCGGCACTGTTGGTATTTCCCGCGTTGGTCGCATTGCGCGATCGCCGGCGGCCGGGCGGCGGATTGCCGGTGGTCTCGCTCGCACCGCCAAAAACGTTGCTGGAAAAGCTCTTCGCACATCCGGGCCAGATTGTCGGCGTGACCACAATCGCGACGCTTGGAGCGCTGTTCCTGATTCGCGGCGTCCACTTTGATCAGAATGTGCTCAAGCTGCAGGCGACCGACGTCGAGGCCGTGCGTTTCGAGAATACGCTGCTGCACGACTCCGGCAGATCGTCGTGGTTCGCGGTCGCGCTGGCGCCGACGCGTGCGGCCGCCGATCGCAAGGCCGCAGCCTTCCGCAAGCTGCCCGAAGTCACCGATATCCAGACGATTTCGGACTACATCCCGGAACATCAGGAGCGCAAACGCGTGCTGCTGATTGAACTCGGCCACTTGCTATCGCCGATCGCGATTCGCACCGGCGCGCATGGCGATACGACCGTCCTGATGCGCGAATTGAGCGGGCTCGCGGGACGGCTCGAAGCGATGAGCCAGTTCGATGCCTCCGGCGGCGTGCTCAAGACCGCAGGGCTAGTCGAAGATGCGATCGCGCATCTGAAGAAAGATTCGAGCACCTTCTCCGCGTACGAACATCGAACGGCGGCCGGACTCGCCGGCGCACTCGCGACGCTCAAGCCGCAACTGTCGCCGGGCGAAGTCACGGAACAAAACCTGCCGCCGATTTTGCGTGAGCGTCTTATCGGCCAGAGCGGGCTTTACGTGGTGCAGATTTATCCCAAGGGCGATATCTGGGAGGACGCGCCGCTGCAGCGTTTCGTCGGCGCGCTGCGCACCGTCGATCGCGACGTCACCGGGCCGCCGGTGGAGACCTACTATCTGGCGACTGTGATGCGCCACGGCTACGAGCGCGCCGCACTGCTCGCGCGGATCGCCGTTTTGATTTTCGTGTTTCTCGATTTCCGCAATCTGCGCGACACGCTGCTGGCAACGGTGCCGCTGGTTTTCGGCGGCGCGTGGCTGCTCGAGGCGATGCCGCTGTTGGGCTGGGAGTTCAATCTCGCCAATCTTTTCGCGGTCCCGATCATCATCGGGATGGGCGTCGATAACGGCGTCAACATGCTCTACCGCTGGCGCGAGGAGAGCGACAAGTCATCGTTGATTCTGTCCAAGGCGATCGGCAAATCGGTGACGATCTGTTCGCTTACGACGATAGTCGCGTTTGCCGCACTGATCCCGGCAAGTCATCGGGGGATTTCCAGCCTCGGCTGGGTGCTCAGCGTGGGCGTGACGTTGATCCTGCTGGCAACGCTGATTGTGCTGCCGGCGCTATTCGAATTGCTTGGTTCTGTGAAAACTCGCAGCGCGGAGCGGACGCTGTCGGAGTTTGCTAAGATCGCTTCTGTGAACGGCAACGGTGCGCTGGTTCCAGAGATCGTCGATTCCGTACCGGTCGATCAGCCGGCCGCCGGACCGCCCAAATCGACCGGCACCCACGATCTGTAATCACTCTGGCCGCGGCGCCAGGCCGACGCCAACGCCCACTTCGCGATCGACTCAGCGCGGCTCAAGGGCCGTCAGGTGCTCGCCCAGCGGACGAACCGGGCTCAACCGCCGGTGATGGGTTTTTCGGGTTCGCCGGCGCAATAGGCACAGCGGCAGGTCTCGCGCAGTTGCGCCATCGTATAGAGCGTTTCGTGGCCGTCGGCCCATCCGAGAAACATGCCCGATTCGCCGAAGCGCGAAAGCTGAAGCAGGCGCTGATGAAGGTGGC
>VFSW01014244.1_pt1 | contig 11001 bp, 8 predicted proteins | sample 5358111 | NCBI WGS metagenome assembly VFSW01 (sample SAMN11554181, study PRJNA540505) | mine drainage metagenome | isolation source: sediment from site ElyBrook_90M | place: USA: Ely Copper Mine, Vershire, VT | collected 2017
TTCATCTCTGCCGCGCCACAATCACAATCCTGTTGTCATCCGGGTCGAGAACACTTAAAGCATTTCCCGCGGAGCGTGGGTGCAGGCCCTTCGCATTGAGAGCCTCTCGCACGGCTTCAAGATTGGGAGAACTGAGAATCATTTCGAACGTCTCTGCCGGCAGCTTTTGTACAAACGCAATCATTTCCCCAGATGGCCCCGGCAGATCCAGCCAAAGATGATTTCTGCGCAGCGATCGCACTGGCGTCTTTGCGCCAGTAAACTTCATCTTGTCCTCATAGAAAGCGCGCGCTGCGCCGGCATCTTTCATTGGGATCCCTACCGCAAAGATTCGATCCGCAACCCGATTCGCGCCGATGTGCCTGCCCGTGTCTTCGCTGTGCATCGAGCCCGGCATGTATTGCGTGAATTCAATGTTCTGCTTCTCAGGCCCTTCCATCGTAAAGAGCAGGTTCCCCGCGCCTGCTCGCAGCACCTGAATCACCTTGAGCCCCTGCTGCGCATATGTGTCGCGCAAAACCTGCAGCGCATCCGATTCGAAACAGATGTGCATGAATCCGATTGCTTGCATTGCACTGGTTCTGGGATAGAGCTCGATGAATTGGCGATCGTTCACCTTGAAGAAGGACTCCGTTGGCACATCGTCGCGCTTTCGTGAGAAGGCCTCCTGAAAGCCAAGAGCCTCGTAAAATTCCCGCGACCGCTCCAGACTGCTGACGCGGATCGCCGTGTGCGCAATCCCTGCCAGGTCATGGCTTCCCTGTTGAGCATGCAGAGATCCAGAAGAGATGAGGGCGGTGATTCCGGCAAGCAAGAAGGTTGGCCACTTGTTGATCGAGAAAGTCAGGGTGAACAAGCAGGACGCTCCACGCAGGATTCGATCGCAGGCCGGCAGTCAGAGGAACAAGATTGCCTGGCTGAGCCGGCGCCGGCCCAGTGTACCACGTGCAATGTTTATCGACAGCTCGATTGCGCCGGCAGGTTTCCCTTGCAGAGATCTATCACAGACATAACCATCCGCAATCCAGATGCAGAACGTTGATTTTGAATCCGACCTCCGTAGAACCTTCCGGATTCGTGAGGATCACGTTTGCGTTTGAAGAAGATTGGAGGAACAACTAGAACCACTTCACCTTCAACCGTCTCAGTGCTTCCTGGTCATCGACTTCAACTTCGTTCGACACCATCGGCGGAATCGCAGATGCTCCGCGCGACCTCGAGTTCGCCGGTCGCTTCGACTCCTACCTATCTACCCAATTTTCCCCCGCTCTTGAGCAAGAACAGGGCCACCTTGTCTTGCCGGCGAGGTGCAGGCCCGCAGCTCCCTGGTGGTGGCGTCGACCATGTGCGTTTTGTCGTCTGGGCGCATCCACTTTGGTTTTGCTATCGCACAACGACGAGTGGAGCATCACTTCCGTCAAAAAGACTTGCAGCCCGCTTCCATGAATCCGCACGTCGTTGAGTACGAGTTGAATTTCCATGATATGCAGGGACTGCCATTCCGGGTTACCGCGCTCTTTGCATTGGGTGTTGGCGTGTGCCTTGAATTCAAGCCGGATGCGGCGAACGCCGCCTGTTCCTGAGGAGCTTCCATCCCTCGAACCAGGAGAGGCTTGCCATGCCGCCTGCCAGACAAAGGGCGAGTTCCACGGGATGGAGCGGGCCGAACCGAAAGACCTCCTGCAGAAGTGGAACGAAGGTGACGAGGAGCATGACTGCGAAGGCGCCGCCGACAATCCATGCCAGAGCGCGGTTCGCGGAGTGCAGCGTCGCAAAGATGGTTCTGCTCCAGGAGCGATTCGTCAGAATGAGCATGAGGTTCCCAATCACGAGTGTGTCAAACGCCATCGTTCGCGCCTGTGATTCGTCTCCGCCTCGCTGAAGCGTGACGATGAACAATGCGATGGCGACAAGGAAGACACTGGCGCCCTGCAAGGCGCTGAGAATAATGCGCCGGCCGGAGAGCAGCGGATCGTCAGGACGGCGGGGAGGGCGGCGCATCAATCCCGGCTCTCCGGGTTCAGCCTCGAAGGCGATGGAGCAGGCTGGATCGATAATCAGCTCAAGGAACACAATGTGAATGGGCATCAGAATTAGCGGCCACTGCCCAAGCACGGGGACCAGCGCCAGTCCGGCGACGGGCACGTGCACGGCCAGGATAAACGACATGGCCTTGCGCAGATTATCGAAGATGCGCCGCCCCAGGTGGATGGCTTCAACGATAGACGAAAAGGAGTCGTCCATCAGCACCAGGTCGGCCGCTTCGCGAGCCACGTCAGTGCCGCGCGCTCCCATCGCAATGCCAATGTGAGCTGACTTGAGAGCAGGCGCGTCATTGACGCCGTCTCCGGTCATGGCGACGATCTCTCCGTTCTTCTTCAGCGCGTTGATGAGGCGCAGCTTCTGCTCCGGAACGACACGTGAAAAAATGCTCGTGTGTCCGATTCGCTCCTGGAGTTGAGCCTCTCCCATCGCCTCGAGTTCCGGTCCCGTAATGACGGCCTCACTGTCGGGAATTCCTGCCTGGCGTGCAATGCTCTGCGCAGTGCGGGCATAGTCTCCTGTAATCATGATGACGCGGATGCCGGCGCGATGGCACTCCTGGACTGCGGCAGGGACCTCGGGCCGGAGCGGGTCGGCCAGGCCAACCAGGCCCACGAAGTGAAACGGCAATTCCCGCTGACTTGCGGGAAGCTGTTCCTGCTCCCACTGGCACCGGGCGACGCCAAGAATGCGAAGGCCATTGCCGGCCATGGCTGACGCCTGAGAGAGGATTGCGGAGGCAGCTTCAGTGGAGAGACGGCAAAGATCGATGATGGCTTCAGGCGCGCCCTTGGCGGCAATCCTGAAGTGGCCGTGATCGCGAACTTTCCAGACCCTAGACATTGCGAGCAGGGTGGGAGAGAGCGGGTACTCGAAGACCAGCGACCGATCCGGATTCATGTGCTCGGTATCGGCCAGCGAGCGCGCACCAAACTCCTGCAGGGCCATCTCCATCGGGTCCAGAGGATTTCTTTTGCTGGCCAGCATGGAGTATTCAAGCAGCTCATGGAATGCCTCCGGCAGGGATGTCATCTCACGGCCGGTCTGCATCACCTGCCCTTCTGCGTAGAGTTGAGTCACCTCCATGCGGTTGCGCGTGAGGGTTCCCGTCTTGTCCACACACAGCACCGTGGCTGACCCAAGCGCCTCAATCGCGTGGCTGTGGCGCGTGAGGACTCTCTTCTGCGAGATGCGCCAGGCACCCAGTGCGAGAAAGATGGTAAGGACTACAGGGAACTCTTCCGGAAGGAGAGACATCGCGGTCGTGATCCCGACGAGGATGCCATTAATCCAGCTTTCACGCGTCAGGCCGTAGACGATGACGATGAGTGCGCAGAGCGAGAGGCCAAGCACCGCGAGGATGCGCGCCAGGCGGTTCACTTCCGCCTGGAGCTTTGTCGTCTCCGGCTCGATGGATTTTAAGGCGCGGCCGATTTTGCCTAGTTCTGTCGCGGAGCCGGTGGCCAGGATTTCGGCATAGCCCTGGCCGCGAATCGCCAGGGTTCCGGAGAACACGAAGGGAAGATCGTCGCCGCCGGGGCGGCCCATGGCGGCGACTGAAGCACCTGCCGCAGCTTTGGTCACAGGCACGGATTCACCTGTCAACAGCGATTCATCCACAGAGAGGTTCACTGCAGAAACGAGTACCCCATCGGCCGGTACGCGGTCTCCCTCCGAGACGATGACGATATCTCCGCGCACGACTTCACGGCCGGGAATGCGTCGCTGTTTGCGATCACGAATCACCATCGCGCGAGGGCTGGACAGGTCGCGGAGCGCTTCCAGCGCGTGCTCGGTCTTCCGTTCCTGGTAAAGATCAATTCCGATGACGACGACGATGGAGGCCAGAAGAATGATGGAATCGCGCAGCTCGCCGAGGAGAAGGTAGATGATGCCTGCGCTCAAGAGCAGAAGGATCATCGGCTCGCGCAGAATTGTCCACGCCGTTTCCAGCAAGGTCCGCGATTTACTTGCAGGCAGTTCGTTGGGTCCGTCCGTGCGCAGGCGGGCAGCGGCTTCAGCCTCTGAGAGTCCCCCCAATTGGACCGTGATGTCTTGCGCCGACGGGATTGCGTCACTCATGGATTGGCATCCTATCAAACAATGTCGCTGCTTTGCTGTGTCAGCGCGAACAGATGTGTTCGACGAGCAGCTTGTTGCGAGGGCACCTAGATCGGTTCCCTAAGAATCGGATCATCCGCTCCAAGCCGGCGATCGGGATGATCCTGAACGTCAGACTCAACAGCGTTGCTTACGAGGCACTCAGGAGACGGCAAGCCCTCGCTCAGCCGAGTTCCACCGACCGGGCGCTGCCAGAAGCAGGGGCCACAGCCGGTTCCGGCACAAGCCTGCAAACCTGAGCGCGCAGACTTCATGCTCCAGGTAGCGCAACAACCTGAACACTGTCTGTTCGCGCCTTGCATTGGCCAGGATTTCGATCAAGGCGGTTCAGACATTGGCGGGGCACAAACGATCACAATTGCGGCTCTCTTTGTACGACAGTCTGTGGGATCCTGCAGATTCCACAGCGGAGCGCATGGTGCTAAACAGACAAACATGCGCCAAATAAGTGCCCGAAGGACAGGCAATGGCCAATTCCGATTGCCGGACAGCCTCTAATGTCTTTTAATTGTTGGATTTGAATGGTGCGCCCGGAAGGATTCGAACCTCCGGCCTACTGATTCGTAGTCAGTCGCTCTATCCAGCTGAGCTACGGGCGCATAGGTGGGATTCCAGAAGGAATCCTACACAGAGTATCAGGGATTCTGAGGGGACGCAATCAGGACTCTTTTCCATCGTAAGACGCTTCTGAAGACAGGGTGGTCATGCTGGAAATGGATTCTAGACATGCCCAAGCCGAGCATTTGATTTCGAAGTCGATTCGAGGCTTTGTGCTGGCAAGTGAAGAGATCCGCTTTGCAGGTCAGAGCCGTCAGGAGTGTTCTGCCTGAGTCGAGCGGCCTCGGATCCGACCACGGCGCCATTCTTCGCAAGCAGATCGGTTACGGCTGCATCGACATCTCCCGCGCCGACCTGCTTTGCTCCCTCCACGGCGACTTTCTCATCCTATTTCTGCACTCTCATCGTCCTTTCGCCGAGTCGGAGGTCAGGTCACTGCCGCATCATCGCGTGGGCACTCCAGATTCAGCCCAAACTTCGGGGTCCCGTCGACGGCCACGGAAAAGTAGAGCTTGCCCCGTTGGTGGCTCCTCCCGTGCTGCGGATGGGAATACACCATCAAATGCCGGGACCAAGCACCCAGGACACTCGCGAGGCTCCGCACCTCAATCACAGCGCAGGTTCATCTCAGCAACGGCGATTCCGTTTGAGACAGGTGTCTTCGTCTGCGTCCTACGGATAGATCCCGCGGATCTGCACCGCCTCCGCCACGCGCCCAATCCCCAGCATGTTCGCCGCAATCCGCATCGGCGCTGCGCTCTCCTCGTGAATCTTCAGCACATCGCGGAAGGCCGTCTTCATGACTCGCTCCAGCCTGTTGTAGACGTCTTGCGCCTCCCAGAACAGATGCTGCTCATCCTGCACCCATTCAAAGTACGAGACCGTCACTCCGCCCGCGTTGCACAGGATATCCGGAATGATAAACACACCTTTCGCTTCCAGAATCCGGTCCGCGGCCGGCGTCAGCGGGCCATTTGCTGCCTCCGCCACGATCCGCGCGCGCACTGTGGCTGCGTTGTCGCCGTCAATTGCGTTCTCCAGCGCAGCCGGCACCAGAATTTCGCACTGCATCGCCAGCAGTTCCCCTGGGCTGATGTTCTCCGCCTCTGGAAATCCCTCCACTTTCCGCGTCAGCGCCTTCAGGTGCATCAGGTTGTGAATATCCAGGCCATGCTCGTTGTAGATGCAGCCCGTCGAGTCGCTCACCGCGATGATCTTCGCGCCAGCTTCATACAGCATCAACGCCGCAATCGATCCCGCGTTGCCAAACCCCTGCACTGCAACTCTCGCACCCTTCAACGGCATGTGCAGGTGTTCGCATGCGCTCTGGATCGTGTAGTACACACCGCGCCCCGTCGCCTCGCTGCGCCCCAGCGAGCCGCCCAGGCACACCGGCTTGCCCGTCACGACGCCGGGAATCGGATACCCCTTCGTCATGCTGTAGGTATCCATAATCCACGCCATCGTCTGCGCGTTCGTGTACACATCCGGCGCAGGAATATCCTGCTCCGGCCCGATCAGCGGCAGAATCGCGCTCGTATACCGCCGCGTCATCCGTTCCAGTTCGCCCTCTGACATGTGCTTCGGATCGCAGGGGATGCCCCCCTTCGCCCCGCCAAACGGAATGTTGACCACCGCGCACTTCCACGTCATCCACGTGGCCAGCGCCTTCACCTCGTCCAGCGTCACATTTGGGTGATACCGGATGCCGCCCTTCGCCGGACCCCGTACCGAGCTATGCTGCACCCGGTACGCCTCGAAGCGCCGGATGCGTCCATCGTCCATCCGCACCGGAACCGAAACCGTCAGCACGCGCTCCGGATACTTGATCATCTCCCGCGTGTCGCTCTTCAGCTCCAGCGCATCGGCCGCAGCATCAAAGTTCTGCAGCGCCATCTCATAGGCGTTTACCTTGGTCGTGGTCGTTGCCATCGCAATTCCTCCTTGGCTCCCTCAGCGTCCTGTGGTGGCCATGGCGCTTCCCACTCAGCTCGCGTTCACCCCCACCAGCGAGATCAGGTCCTGCTCATGTTGGCTCATCGTCTGGTACACGGGCTTCAACCATCTCCAGTAGCTCAGCATGTGCCCTCGTGTCACGTCGTAGTAAAGCTGCTTCACCGCATTCGTCACGGTCCCCGTCGCCCCGTCGCCCACCTGCCTGTGATCCACACGCACAATCGGCGCAATCCCCACCGCCGTACCCGTGAAAAACAGCTCGTCGCACACATACAGCTCGCTGCGGTCAATCGGCCGCTCCACCACCGGTACGCCCATCTCTTTCCGCGCCAGTTGCATCACTGTGTCGCGCGTTATGCCTTCCAGCACGTTCTCTGAGACGGGCGGTGTAATCAATTCCCCATTGCGCACCATGAACAGGTTGCACGTCGACCCCTCCGCCACGTGCCCGCTCTCGTTCAGAAGAATCGCCTCGTCAAACCCGCGCTGCCGCGCCTCGTCGCTCGCCAGCGCGCTGTTCACATACGCGCCGCAGATCTTCGCCCTCGCCGGTATCGCATTGTCCTCGATCCGCCGCCAGGAGCTCACCCCCGCATGGATGCCCTTCTCCGCATGCAGATACTCCCCAAATGGCAGCGCCACAATCGCAAATGCATCCTGCGCATCCGGGCTCACGCCCACGCGCTCCGCGCTCTTGTATGCCAGCGGCCGCACGTACACGTTTGTGTGAAACTGATTGCGCCGCAGCAGCTCCACCGTGATCGCCGTCAGCTCTTCCGCCGTCGCAGGCACATCGATGCGCAGAATCCCGCAGTTCTGCTTCCAGCGCACAAAGTGCTCGACCGGCCGCATCAGGAACAGCTCTTTGCCGGCCGCATCCCAGTGCGCGCGAATCCCCTCAAACACGCCCGTCCCATAGTGCAGTGCATGCGTCAGGATACCCACCTTCGCCTCGCCCAGCGGCATAAATTGCCCGCCGAAGTACACCGTCAGTTTCGGATCTGCCTCAGCCTGCATGGCTCATCTCCCTCGCCGCCGCGCGAAACAGTTCCCTGCCCCGCGCCAGCGCGCGCTCGTCCAGCGCAAAGTACTTCGCATTCTTCACCAGCCGACGTAGCGCCGCATCCACGCTCGCCTGCGGCACGGCATCGGCCATCTCCAGCAGCGCACCCAGCATCACCATGTTCGCCGCGCGCGCATCCCCCAGCTCATCGGCAATCTGCGTAAACGGCAGCGCCAGCACCTGCACATCCTTCCGCGCGCACTCCTCGGGAAACGCATCGCCGTTGTATATCACCCATCCGCCCGGTTTCACCGCCTTGTCAAACTTCTTCAGCGACGGCTCATTCATCGCCACCAGCACATTCGGCGCCGTCACCAGCGGCGAATCAATCGCCTCCCGTGACAGCCGCACATGGCAGTTCGACGTCCCCGACCTCATCTCCGGTCCATACGACGGCAGCCACGACACCTCCAGCCCCGCATCCAGTCCCGCCTCGGCCAGCACCTCGCCCAGCAGCAGCACGCCCTGCCCACCAAATCCCGCCACGCGCACCTGCAGGTCAATCGGCTTTCCAGCCACCGCAAGATCCTCCGGCTGCACAGCCTCGTCATCCGTCAGACCCAGAATTCCTGGGATCCTTTCGAGCGCCACTGCCTCCGGCCCCCGTCGCGGCTGCGCCTCCTTCGTGTGGTCGCGCAGCACGCCCAGCGGATACGTCTTCTCCATCACATCGCGCACCCAATGCTGCGCATCCACCGGCGACATCTTCCAGATCGTCGGGCACGGCGACAGCACTTCCACAAACGAGAAGCCCAACCCGCGCGCCTGATTCTCCAACGCCCGCTTGATGGCCCGCGAAGCCTGCGCAATCTCCTTGTTGTCGCCCAGCCCCACGCGCTCGATGTACACCGGCGCCTCCAGTGTCGCCAGCAGCTCGCTCATCCGCAACGGATATCCCTCGTTCTGCGCACTCCGCCCCAGCGGCGTCGTCGTGCTCTTCTGCCCTAGCAGCGTCGTCGGCGCAAACTGCCCGCCCGTCATGCTGTAGATCGCATTGTTCACAAAGATCACCGCAATGCTCTCGCCCCGGTTCGCCGCATGCAGAATCTCTGCCGAACCGATCGCCGACAGATCCCCGTCGCCCTGGTAGCTGATCACCACGCTCTCCGGCCGGCTCCGCTTTACCGCCGTCGCCACCGCAGACGCCCGCCCATGCGCGGCCTGCACGTTGCCCACGTCAAAGTAGTAATACGCAAACACCGAGCAGCCCACCGGACTGATCAGCACCGTACGGTCCTGGATCCCCAGCTCATCAATCGCCCGCGCCAGCATCTTGTGGATCGTCCCATGCCCGCACCCTGGGCAATAGTGTGTCTGGTGCTGCAGCTCTTCCTTGCGCTCATACGTCTCGTAGAACGACCGCGGCTTCTCGTGCACCACCGTAAGCTCATTCAGCACTCCGCTAGACATGGGCCATCTGCTCCTGTTCTTCATGACTCGCCACAGACCGCTCCGCGCGCACCTTCAATCCCATCTCTCCGGCCAGCTTCCGCACCCGCGCCATCACCTCTTCGTGCGACGGCACGTTGCCACCCATCCGGTTCAGGAACTCCACCGGCCGCGCGCCGTTCAGCGCCAGCCGCACGTCGTCCACCATCTGGCCGTTGCTCATCTCCACCACCACAAACACCCGTGCCCGCTTCGCCAGCCTCTGCAACTGCGGCGCAGGGAACGGGTAAAGCGTGACCGGCCGCAGCAGCCCTACCGGCAGACCGCTCGCTCGCGCATCCGCCGTCACGGCCTTCAAGATGCGCCCCACCATTCCGTAACCCACCAGCACAATTTCCGCATCCTCCGTCTGCCAGCTTTCGGCGCGTGTCTCTTCACGCTCTGCCTGGCGATACTTTGCTTCGAGGTGTTGGATGTGCGCTTCCAGCTCATCGCAGCCCAGATGCAGCGACGTAATCAGATTCCGTCGTGTCTCCCGCGTGCCCGCCACCGCCCACTCCGGCAGCTGCGGCGCAATCGCCCGCGCAGGAAACTCCACCGGCTCCATCATCTGTCCGATAAATCCATCCGCCAGCACAAACACCGGATTGCGATACTTGTCTGCCAGCTCAAACGCCAGCGCGGTCAGGTCCGCCATCTCCTGCGCCGAGCTCGGCGCCACTACCAGCGTGTGATAGCTCCCGTTGCCGCCGCCCTTCACCACCTGGTTGTAGTCGCTCTGCTCCGCGTTGATGCTGCCCAGCCCCGGCCCGCCGCGCATCAGGTCCGCAATTACGCACGGCAGCTCCGCGCCCGCCATGTAGCTGATCCCCTCCTGCATCAGGCTAATCCCCGGCCCGCTCGACGCCGTCATGCACCGCACACCCGCCGACGACGCGCCATACAGCATGTTGATCGCGGCCACCTCGCTCTCCGCCTGCAGAAACACCCCGCCCGCCTGCGGCATGTACAGCGCCGCCGCCTCCGCAATCTCGCTCGCCGGCGTGATCGGATACCCGTAAAACGCCCGGCATCCCGCCAGAATCGCGCTCCGGACAATCGCCTCGTTGCCCTTCATCAGTTGCTTGCGCATGCCGTCGCCCCCTGTGTTCCCGAGCTCACCGCCTTCGCCCGCAGCACCGTGATTGCTCCAGGCTCCGGACACACCATGAAGCAGATCCCGCACCCCGTGCACCCGGAGCCCGCATACGTCGCCGTACGATACCCATAGTGGTTCAGCCGCTCGCTCATCCCAATCACCTTGGGTGGGCACGCCTCCACACACAGCCCGCAGCCCTTGCACTCGTTCACGTCCACACGCAGCAGGCCTCGTTCTCGCTTCGCCGTTTCCATCGTCCTCTTCGCCTCCATCGCCGCCGCGCCGCTCATGCCAGCGCCGCCGCGCCCTTGCGCTCCATGTAATGTGCGTGAATTGCAAAATCCTCCAGCTCCTGCCGGTAGCGCGGATCCGCAATCCGGATCAGCGCCTCAGCTCGCTCGCGCAGGCTCTTGCCATGCAGATACGCCACGCCATGCTCCGTCACCACGTAGTGCACATCCGCGCGCGACGTCACCACGCCCGCGCCCGGCTCCAGAACCGGCACAATCCGAGACACCGTGCCCTTCTTCGCCAGCGCCGGCAGCGCAATAATTGGCACGCCGCCCTTCGAGCGCGCCGCACCGCGAATAAAATCCAGTTGCCCGCCGAATCCGCTGTACGGCCGCGTCCCCATCGAGTCCGCGCACACCTGCCCCGTCAGGTCCACCTGGATCGCCGAGTTGATCGCAACCATCCGGTCATTGCGCGCCACCACAAACGGATCGTTCGTGAA